>Ga0209698_10004749_pt1 | contig 14811 bp, 15 predicted proteins | sample LitLauG_LLR_2012_FD_187203 | JGI IMG/M metagenome (GOLD analysis project Ga0209698, IMG submission 187203) | Freshwater sediment microbial communities from Pennsylvania, USA - Little Laurel Run_MetaG_LLR_2012 (SPAdes) (version 2) | ecosystem: Environmental > Aquatic > Freshwater > Creek >...
CGGCGTTTGCCTTATCATTTGGTTCGGTTTTCAAAGAGCCGGGACAATGGTTTGGGACGCCTCGTCTCTGGAGAGGGGCGCAGTTCTCCATGGTCGTGCAATATGGTGCAATGTCGAGTCATCTTCGCACTGATTTTGGTGCAGGTCAGTGATGGCTGCACGGGAAAAATGTGATGAAAAAATGATGAGCGTAATGGGGACTTATCGCCACCTAATCTACACGTAAGGCGATTTCGTTCGAAACAACTGGAACTTGTTTGCCCGGCCGCATCAAGCAGAAACTCGCATCCGGGGAGGCGAAACATGCGCTCGGCCAAAACGTAAAGCGGAGTTGGTATTCGCCTGGCGCTCGAAGCGGTGACGTATCGTAGCCGGGTAGGAGATTCGCGAGCGTGAACTCCCCTTCCGCCGTTTCACCGGGAAGAATCTTCGTCTCGAAGTAAACGCGATAGCACAAGCTTGCGCCGTTTGTTCGCCGAAAACCGAGGTCATTGAGCGTAATTGCGATTTAGCGTGTCAACTATTGCTAGATCTAGCCAAATAGAAAACCCGCCCGAGCAGAACTTGAGCGGGGCACTCTCCTGATTTTGGGGTGAAAAGCTAAGCCCGATTCATCGGGCTACGGCTGATAAATCTGCACGTTGTTGATGATGGGTCCGCCGTTCGAGGCCCATCCGCCAATGCAGTAGAGCTGCCCCTTAGACACTGCGGATGCGGAGAAAATGTTGCCATGTGGCGCTGGAGCGAGCGTCGTCCATTTATTCTTCGAGAGCTGGAACGACTCGTTGAGGGTGTAGTTGAAAAGGCCGCCCACGTCGTACAACTTCGGACCGATGGATCCGCGGCAGGGCGCGTACCGCGATGCCGGGTCGGCCGTCAGCGTCTTCCACGTATTCGTTGCGGCGTCATACGCCTCGTTGTCGCCGGTGTTGCCTCCGCCATTGGTTCCCCCATCAGCCACTACAATCGTTGTTCCGATTAGGCCGGCGGCTGACTGCGACTTGGCCAGCAGCATCGGCGCTTCTTCAGTCCAGGTATTGGTCGCGGGATTGTAACTTTCGACCGTCGCAAGGTTGCCGTTCCCGCCGGCGTTGAAGCCACCGCCGAGGACATAAATGATGTTCTTCTCTACAACGGCTTCGGCGCTGAATCTCGCGGTCGGCATGGCCGCCATAGCCGCCCAACTTTTGGTCTTGGGGTTGTAGGCCCACACCGCATTCGTCGCGGTGTTTCCCCCATCGCTACTGCCGCCAAAGACATATAAGACGTTTTTCAACACGGCGGCGCTTGCCGATCCGATCACGGTTGGATAGGACGGGCCCGTGCTCCAGATGTTGGTGGCGGGGTTGTAGATTTGTAAGTCGGCAACCCATTCGGTACCGTCGTACCCGCCGACTACGTAGATCTCGTTCTTGAGCACCGCTGCGGTCGAAAATACAAGGGGCGTTGGCATCGCCGCGCCGCTCGTCCACGTGTTGTGCGTGACGGCCGGGGCCTGCTTACTGACCGAGTTGGTTTGCGCAGCAGCCGGGAGCGATACCACGACGAGCGCGAGCGCCAAAACGGCCGTTGTGATCGAGCTACGGGTGGACGTAATTCTTTGGTTGACCATAAGTTTTCCCTCTTTGTAGGTGCCAATTTCGGCAATGTGCGAAATGTTGCTCGGTAGTGCTGGCGCCAAATCGGAGGGTAGTATGTGGGAGGTCCCTCCCCCCCGCAAGCGGCAGGAGCGGGCAGAAACGGGCATGAGCGGACAATCCTGCTGGAGGCCCCCCGGGGCAATGCTAAGTCGCTGAATTGATGAAAACAGCCATGGCGCTCATCGACATCCTTTCGTTGGATGGCGAGGGCTTTGGTTTGCTCCTCCACAGGCGGATTCTGTATTCTAGAGCGTACACATCAGGCTCCGCCGATCTTCAGTTAGTCTTCCAGTTCATCCATACGCGGCGCAATCGGTGTGTGCGACTCGGTTCTGAAGCAAGCGCGAGTTGGGCTTGCCGGGATCGAGGATCCCAGGGGCGGGTTTGGTGGAGGCGGGAATTTGATCCGCCTGAAGGGGGCAAAGCCCCGTCACCACACGGCCGCGTATCTTCCAATCGGAGAGCGAATTGAAGCGAGGCAGAACCGCGGTTATTGTTGGAGCACAGTGGGGCGACGAAGGGAAGGGCAAGATCGTCGACGTGCTCACTCAAACCTTCGAGGTGGTGGCGCGCTACGCCGGCGGCCACAACGCCGGGCACACCGTCATCATCAATGGAAAGAAATTCATTCTGCAACTCGTGCCTGGAGGAATTCTTCGGCCGGAGTGCACGAGCGTCATCGGAAATGGGGTGGTGCTGGATCCGCTGGCATTTCTTAAGGAAGTGGCTTCCCTACGCGATGCAGGCGTGAAGGTCGAGGGCAATCTTTTTATCTCGAACCGCGCGCAGGTGATCCTGCCTTACCACCGCATGATGGAACTGGGCTCGGAAAATGCGCCCGGGCGGGTCAAGATTGGAACGACTTCGCGCGGCATCGGCCCTGCTTACGAAGACAAGATGGGGCGGCGCGGGCTGCGCGTGGCCGACTTGCTCGATACCGAATTGCTACGCACGCATATTGAAAACGCCTGCCGCGAGAAGAACATGATCGCGCACGCGCTGTTTAATTCCGACCCGCTCGATGCCGACAAAATGTTCAAGGAATATGCGGCGGCGGCGGAGAAGATCAGGCCGTTCGTCCGGGATACGACACTGCTGCTGAACCGAGCGCTGGCAGAAGGGAAGTCGATCGTATTCGAAGGGGCGCAGGGGACGATGCTCGACATTGACCACGGAACTTATCCGTTTGTGACGTCGTCGAGTTCAACTTCCGGGGGCGCGGTGACAGGAACCGGCGTGCCTCCCACTTCGATTGACACGGTCATCGGGATCACGAAAGCGTATTGCACGCGCGTGGGCGGCGGGCCGTTCCCGAGCGAACTGCTCGATGCGCAAGGAGAAGACCTGCGCAAACGCGGAAACGAATACGGCGCGGTCACGGGACGGCCGCGGCGGACGGGCTGGCTCGATTTGCCTCTTCTTCGCTACGCTGGCATGATTAACGGAATCTCCTGGCTGGTGGTGACGAAGCTCGATGTGCTGGACCACCTGAATGAAATTCCGGTTTGTGTCGGATACAAGGTGAACGGCAAAGAGATCGAGGAAGTGCCGGCGCAGGCATGCGGCTACGAGAAGATCGAATGCATCTACCGCAAGATGCCGGGTTGGGCTGTGCCTACACAGGACGTGAAGACAGTCGAGGGATTACCGAAGGCGGCCCGCGAATACCTGGCATTCATCGAGAAAGAGACCGGGGCGCAGGTGGGGTTGATTTCGACGGGGCCGGACCGTGAGCAGACGATTCTGGCGCCGGCGTTCGTCAAGGCGCTCGGGCTGAAGCATTGAGTCATTTAATCATTTAGTCATTGAATCATTAGAGTTGACCTGGACGATTTCAATGACTCAATGACTAAGTGGTTCAATGACTAAATTGTGGAGTCACGGATGGTAGTGCTGGCTGTAACCTGGATGGCAAAGACTGGGCGCGAGTCTGAAGCGGCCGCGATCCTCGAAAAACTGACAGCCGAATCGCGCAAGGAACCGGGCTGCGTGGTGTATCAGGTGCACAAGCACAAGACCGATCCGCGGCGGTTCTTTATCTACGAACAGTACAAAGACGATGCCGCGCTGGAAGCCCACCGGACCACGCCGCATTTTCTGCAGATGGCGAAGAAAGATCTGCCTAAGGTCGCCGACCGGACCGAGGGGCATTTGTTCGAGCCGCTGGGCTAATTCTGTCTGTTCCCCTCAGGTTCAGGCGCAGACATGCCGCTGATGATTTGCCACCCTTTGCCGGTTTTTATCCAGGTATGGGTGATGCGGAGGATGTGCGGGTCGCCCTTGTGGTCTTTGTCCGCCCAAGTCGAAGTCACCCAGTAGTGGACGACGACCAGATTCTCGCTCGGTTGGCTGGCCCCCGGTTTCAAGGAATACGACTCAAGGTGAAGTCCCTTGGTGGTATTGGCCGTGATCCAGTCGGTGATGTGGTCCTTGCCGACTGGACGCGGGCTGACAAAAGGCCAGCCAAGAAAATTCGGATGCCAAAGTTCGCGGTATCTCGCAAGATCGAGTGCCTTTACATCCTCCCAGTACGAATGCTCAAGCTTCCAGACTGCTTGTTCGTCGGGGGACTGTTGGGCGAAACAAGATAACGCCCAAAACAACACGACCGCCGCAATCCAGACTCGACCCATCTTCATTGGCAGGCTCCTTACGGGTGGTCTACTAGATTACTACTTGCTCTTATCGATCATTAATTCTCCACCGCTCGCGTAGCTCTCCTTCGACACTTCCACAAATGTAACGACGATGGCTTCGCGCTTGGCGCCCGCTTCTTCGACCATCACATCGGTCATGCGTTTTGCGATCTTGCGTTTCTGATCGGCCGTGCGGCCCTGCAGCATGGTGACTTGGATCAGGGGCATGTAGATTCTCGTTTCGAGCCGCGAGTTTCGAGCCGCGAGCTGGTCATTCGTGATTGCTCGAAACTCGCGGCTCGAGGCTCGCGACTGTTACTGGGCTAATTCGTAGCCGGCGAAAAAGAAGCTCAGCTCGAAGCGGGCGGTTTCATCCGCGTCCGAGCCGTGAATCGCGTTGTGCTCAATATTTGTGGCCCATTTCTTGCGAATCGTGCCTTCTTCGGCGTTGGCAGGATTGGTCGAACCCATCAGTTTGCGCAAGTCGGCGATGGCGTTTTCTTTTTCGAGGGCCAGCGCGACGATCGGACCACTCGACATGAACTGGGTTAGGGAGTGATAAAACGGCCGGCTCGCATGGACGGCATAGAACTGCTCCGCCTGGTGCTGGGTGATTTCCAGCATCTTCATGGCCAGGATGCGAAAGCCGTTCTTCTCGAACTGCTCAATGATGTCTCCGACAGCGTTTTTCTTCACCGCGTCGGGCTTGATGATGGTGAGGGTGCGTTGCAGTGTTTTCATGAAGTCGTCGTTTGTCCTTGGTCGTTAGTCGTTCGCAAAAAAATCCGTCTGAGAGTGTTGCCGGAGGTAGGGGTCCTTCGACTCCGCCCCACTCCGCTCAGGATGGCATCTCGCATATGCACGTGGGCTGATGAAGCGCAGAGTTACGCACCAACCTTAGCGCCCAGGGCGGCTACCAGCGTCTCGCCTATGTCGGCTGGGGACTTCGCTACCTTGAGGCCGGCCTTTTCCAGGGCGGCGATTTTCTCGGCGGCAGTGCCTTTGCCGCCCGAGATGATGGCGCCGGCGTGGCCCATGCGGCGGCCGGGAGGGGCGGTCTGGCCGGCGATGAAGCCGACCACGGGCTTCTTCATGTGTGTCTTGATGAAGTCCGCGGCAGTCTCCTCGGCGTTGCCACCGATCTCGCCGATCATGACGACGGCTTCGGTCTGCGGATCACGATTAAACAGCTCCAGCGCATCGACAAAATTTGTGCCGATGATCGGATCGCCGCCGATGCCAATGGCGGTGGATTGGCCGATGCCCCGTTGCGTGAGCTGATGCACGGCCTCGTAAGTCAGCGTGCCGGAGCGCGACACGATGCCGACATTGCCCTCTTTGTGAATGTGACCTGGCATGATGCCGATCTTGCATTTGCCCGGTGAAATGATTCCCGGGCAGTTCGGCCCGATCAGGCGCGAGCGGCGGTTCTGGAGAAACTCCCAGGCGCGAACCATGTCGAGCGTGGGAATGCCTTCCGTAATGCAGACGATCAGTTCGATCTCGGCATCCGCGGCTTCCATGATCGCGTCGGCCGCATAGGGGGGCGGCACAAAAATCACGGTAGCGTTGGCGCCCGTTTTGTCCACCGCTTCCTGCATGGTATTAAAGATGGGCCAGCCTTCATGGGTCGTTCCACCCTTGCCCGGAGTTACACCACCGACAATCTGTGTGCCATAAGCGGCGCACGCTTTGGCGTGGAATGTGCCTTCGCGGCCGGTCAGGCCTTGAACAACTAGTCGAGTTCTTTTGTCAGCCAGGATTGCCATAAGTGCTCACTTTCTAAAAACCGTCGTTGGTCGTGCGTCGTTCGCGATTCGCCTTCGACCGTAGCGCCGGCGCCCCGCCGCCCCGCCGCCGCGTTGTATATCCCTAAGCGGCTTTGGCTGCTGCCACTACCTTATCGGCCGCGTCTTTCATGGTCTCGGCGAGGACGAAATTCAGACCTGACTCCTGCAGGATTTTTCGGCCTTCTTCCACGTTCGTGCCTTCCAGGCGCAGCACTACCGGTAACTGGATATGGGTTTTCTTTGCCGCGTCGACCACGCCGGTGGCGAGCATATCGACGCGAAGGATGCCGCCAAAAATGTTAATCAGGACGGCACGCACATTCTTGTCGCTGAGCAAAATCTCGAAGGCGTGGGCCACCTGCTCCGAGTTCGCGCCGCCGCCGACATCCAGAAAGTTCGCGGGCATACCGCCCGCATACTTAATGATGTCCATGGTGGCCATGGCCAGACCGGCGCCGTTGACCATGCAGCCGACATTGCCGTCGAGCTTGATGTAATTGAGGTTGTATTTCGAGGCTTCGACCTCGAGGGGATCTTCCTCGGTGATGTCGCGGAGTTCGCGCAAATCGGGGTGGCGGAAGAGCGCGTTGTCGTCGAAGTTCAACTTGGCATCGAGGGCAAAGAGGCGGCCATCGGAGCAGCTAACGAAAGGATTAATTTCCACGAGGGAGGCGTCGGTCTCAAGAAAGGCGCGGTAAAGGCTGGTCAAGAATTGCACGGCCGAGTTGATCTGCGAACCTTTGAGGCCAAGCGAGAATGCGATCTTGCGTGCCTGGAAGGGTTCGAGACCCATGCCGGGATCGATGTATTGCTTCAAAATCGCTTCCGGACGCTCGGCGGCCACTTGCTCAATATCCATGCCGCCCGCAGCCGAAGCCATGAAAACCGGCTTGCCCTCGGCGCGATCGACCAGAATTCCAAGATAGAGTTCTTTCTCGATCGGCAGCGTCTCTTCGACCAGCAACCGTCGGACGATGCGGCCCTCCGGACCTGTCTGGTGGGTTACGAGATTCATCCCCAGGATTTTGCCGGCAAGCTCACTGGCTTCCGCTCGCGACTTGGCAATCTTGACGCCGCCCCCCTTGCCGCGGCCGCCAGCATGGATCTGCGCTTTCACCACGACTCCGGTTGCACCCGAGTCGAACAGGTCTTTGGCGACGACTTCCGCTTCTTCTTGAGTGGTTGCCATGGTGCCGCGCGGGACGGCGACGCCATACTTCTTAAGGATTGCCTTTGCCTGGTACTCATGAATTTTCATAATGATTCCAAGTCAGTCGTTCGTCGTTGGTCGATCGTCGTTTGCGTTCACCCGAATCGGCAAGAGCACGGGGGAGCGGTCACGGGAGGGACCCAGCTTGCGGCTTCAATTAAGAGTGCAGCAAACCCTTGATTCTATAAAAGGCGGAAGGATTGGCGCAATCGCCAGATTGTTAAAAACGCTTGTCACTGCTCCCCGTGCGGCTCCTCACAGACAAGGGAGTGGGTTTGTCATAGCGTGGGTTCAGCACAATGCAGGGAAGCAACGGTTTCAAACCGGACCAATTTCTGAGCCCCGAAAGGAGGCTGCTCCCATGATTCTTTCCTCTCCTCCTTGTAACAAGCTGAAACTTTCTTTCGACGCCGTCTTCGTCTATGTCAGCGACGTGGAGGAATCGATTGCGTTCTATCGCGACACCTTGGGGCTTCCCATGGTCTCGCATGACTATGTTGTGCGCTTCGATCTGGACGGCGTGCTGATCGAACTGGTGCCGACGCCGCCCGGCTCGGTGGTGCCGGGAAGCGGAAATGCCCGACTGTGCTTTGCGGTCTCCGATCTGGAAGAAACGTTGGAGCAATTGCACGCTCGTGGCATCGCGACCAGCGATATCAAGAAGAAGAAAGGCGGCCGGATTGCATTTTTCCGCGATCCGGACGGCAACGAATTGAGCCTCTGGCAGTACGAAAAGGCGGAAGGCCCGAGGGAACTCGTGCAGTCGGCGGAAATGTAGATGTAGCTAAGGGCGTCATTTGCGCCGCAACGAGGGCAGTGGAACCCTCTGTGGAATCCCATCGCGCTGGTTTTGTCCTTTATACTGTTCGGCGGGCGATGGAGTTCGCCATGAACCGCCCTTGGGGCTGATAACTCCTACTGAGCTTTTCCAGAACTCTGTGAGGAGGACTCCGTCGCGTGAACTATTTCTGGATCTCTCTCGGGGCGATTGTGGGCGCTAGCGCCCGGTACGTTGTCAGCGGCTTTTTCGCGCGCCATCTCTCCACGATTTTTCCTTATGGCACGCTCATCATCAACATCACAGGCAGCCTCATTCTCGGTTTCTTTCTGGTCTACTCGAGCGAGCGCGCATTGCTCGATCCGCGGTGGCGGTTGCTTGTGGCGATTGGTTTCTGCGGTTCCTACACCACCTTTTCCAGCTATGCCTTCGAAAGCTTCGCCCTCATGGAGCAGAGCCAGTGGCTGATGCTGAGCCTCAACATGGTGGGGAGCAACGTGCTTTGCCTGGCGGCGGTGCTGGCGGGGGCGGTGCTGGCGAAGGGGCTGTAGAATGGAAAACGCAAGAGCTGGCGCCATGGCCGTTCAAGTCACCCTGTATCTCACCGAGCGCGATTCGTGGCATCATCGCCCGCTGCACCTGGAAATCCTGAAATACCTGCGGGAAGAAAAGGTGTATGGGGCGGTCGCCTTCCACGCGGTCGCGGGATTTCTGGGCCGCGGGCGGGTACACACGGCGCATCTGGTGGAAGCGGGAGGAGAATTGCCGGTCGTGGTCTCGTTTGTGGACACCGACGAACATGTCAGCCGCGTGATGCCGAAATTGAAAGAGATGGCGGCGCATCGGCTCATCGTGCGAGAGAATGTGGTGCTCGAGCAGGGCAGTCTGGACTAGCTCCCCGTTGCGGTTCTCCGTCCGTTTTTCCCTATCTTCTTAAGCCGTTTCGATTGTGCCCTTCGGGTCTGAATTTGCGAGATCCTGCTTGCCCTGGTTCATTCACCAAAACAGGTTTCCCCGCACGCACTCAAGCTGCGCCCTTTCCAGGGGCAACCAGCTAGTGACCTGAAGTTGCGGGACAGCTCGCTGGGCACGAGAGGGCATACGCAAGGGGACGATGCTGTCATGGCGAGAGGCCATAGTCCTTTGCCCGGCGCGCCCACGTTTTTGCTTCAAGCCCGCCTGTTTCGACGCCGATGGCCAATAGAGCGGTGAATTCGTGTCGGTGTCCCCCGATGATCATCACGGAGATGGGAAGTGTCCGAGAAATAGGAGCGAAGGACTCCAAATGGAGACTTGGAAGCGAGTTACGAAGCACGGTGGGTGGGGCTCGGCTGCCGCAGACCCGGCCACCAGTAAATTGCGGGTACTGGTGGTGGAAGACGACCCCAACGACGTGGAGCTAGTGAGGCACGCGCTCCGAAGCGGCGGGTTCGATCCTGAAATCCACACTGCTGAGACGGCGGAGGATTTTACGGAGCATGTGCGCAAGGGCCGCTACGACGTGATATTGGCGGATTATGGACTGCCATTGTGGAATGGAATGGAGACGGTGGCCGTCCTTCGCCGGGAGGGCCTGGATGTTCCTGTGCTTGTGGTCTCAGGCTCTCTCGGCGAACTCAAGGCGGTGGAGTGTATTAAGCAAGGGGCGGCCGACTACGTTTCGAAAGACCACTTGCCGCGGTTACCCGAGTCGGTGCGCCGCGCCTTGCGGGAAAAAAAATTGCGGGAAGAACACCGCCATGCGCTGGAGGAGTTGGCGCGTTCGAACCGCGACCTGGAGCAGTTCGCCTACGTGGCCTCGCACGACCTGCAGGAACCGCTGCGCATGGTCGCGACCTATACGCAGCTTCTGGCGGAACGCTACCAGGGCAAGCTCGACGACAACGCTGACAAATACATTCATTATGCCGTGGACGGTGCGCTCCGCATGCAGACTCTGGTTCACGATCTGCTGGCGTTTTCGCGAGTTGGGCGGCAGGGAACGGATCTCAAGGTCACCGACTGCAACCTGGTGGTGGAAAGCGCGTTGAAAAATCTGCAAGCGGCCATTCAGGAAAGCGAGGCAAAGATTATCCACGCTCATCTACCGAACGTACTGGCCGATAGTTCACAGTTGGTGCAGGTCTTTCAGAACCTGATTGGAAATGCGATCAAGTTTCGTAGCGCAGAGCGGCCGGTAATTCGCGTGAGTGCGCAGTTCGAATGCCGGGAATGGACCTTTTCGGTCGCAGACAACGGGATTGGCATTCCGCCGGAGCAGGCGGAGATTGTGTTCGTGATCTTCAAACGGCTGCACACGCGCGAGGAGTATCCCGGGAGCGGAATCGGGCTGGCGATCTGCAAGAAGATCGTGGAAGGACACGGCGGGCGGATCTGGGTGGAATCAGAGGCGGGGCACGGATCCAATTTCCGATTCACGATGCCAGCCGCAGAGGCGCGGGGGAAATACGATTCGGCCGATCAAAACCGAAGCTGAAGTGTTGCTGGTGGACGACAATCCCGGCGACATCGACCTGATGAGCGCAGTGTTGGGAAAGAGCAAATGGCATTTTCACGATCAATGCGGTCGACGGTTATTCGGCGATCGCGCAGGCGTACAAGGAGCATCCGAACCTGATCATTCTGGATCTCGGATTGCCCGCGGGAGACGGGTTTACCGTGCTCGACGCTTGCAGCGCGACGACAAGCTCTCCACCATACCGGTGGTGGTGTTGACGGCACGCGATCCGCAGAGCAGCGAGCAGCGCGCGTTTGAGATGGGCGCGGCCGCGTTTTTCCAAAAACCCGCCGACAACGCGGAACTGCTGAACGTGATTCGGGCCACCTTGTCGCAGGTGGTGGCGGGCACAAACCTGCCGTCCTGAGGGGCAGAACGGCGGCAATGGTGACGGTGGCACGTCGAGCTGTGCGAGGGGCGAGGCCTGTCACCAGAAGTCGCCTGGAAGGGGGTTGCCAATGCGATTTGAGATCAGTTCCGCGACTTGTTCGAATGAATGTATCCGGCGTTATCCCCGAGCAATCTTCAGCGTTCCACTAACACTTCATCATTTGATGGCGGGAGGTGTTGGTACCTCGCACGGCATCAGCCTGGACGTCAGCGAGGGAGGAATGGGAGCGTTGGTGCAGGGCAGGTTGAGTGTAGGGGAGACGGTGGCCATCGATCTGCCCTTGCGGGAGCGCACGCTCAATGCGGTCGCCATCGTGCGCCACATCTCTGACAAGCGTTGCGGTTTCGAGTTTGTGGGGCTGAGCGCGGAGGAACGGGCGCAGATCATGAGCGTTGCGGGCGAGAGTTAGACAGCGCTCGGGCGGCGGATTATCTTTAGCAGCGAGCCTCGAGCATGAAGCAAATCCACCGCCGAGACGCCGAGGCCGCAGAGAAAATCTTGAAGGCGCTGAACCCTTTGGTTTTTTCCAAAGCAACGATTTTCTCGGCGCGCTCTGCGTCTCGGCGGTAGGTGGGTTTAGCTCGTGGCTCGAAGGTGCGGCTCGCCAGACGCCGAGGCTAGCTGGGGATGCCAGGGGGGCGCGCACATCAGTTCCACTTCGGGAAACCCACCATCCTTCGTGTGAGTGTCATCACCGTCCCGCGACACACCCCCACCCGATAATGAACGTATCAGCCGGTTGCAGGCGTTTAAGCGGGAACTGGTTGGCACACGTCTCGGAAAAAACCATGACGGCTCGACCGGATCCTCGCATTGAGCAGAAGCTCCGCTTGTTTGTCGTTCTCTCCAGCTTGTTCTCGATTGCTATCGGGCTCATCGGATTGGCGGGCTGGGTATTTAAGGTCGAGATCTTGAAAACAGTTTTGCCCGGCCTGGTGACGATGAAGGCGAACACCGCGGTGTGTTTCGTGCTGGTCGGGCTTTCGCTTTGGTGGCTGGGAACGCGCGATCGGCGAGGAAAAACGCGGCCGCGAGGATGACACAAGCGGACTGCACGATGCCGCCTTGCTCTACGAAAAGCTCGAACGCGTCATCGTTCCCATGTTCTACCAGGACAGAGATCGGTTCATCGAAGTGATGCGGCATGCCATCGCCCTGAATGGTTCCTTCTTCAATACGCAGAGGATGTTGCAGCAGTATGTGCTGAACGCCTACTTTCGCTGACTCCTGCTTTCCGCACCGACAAACTCTCGATACACTGGAGCCGCGTACTACTTATGCTTTCCTGCCAGCGTCATCTCTTCGACATCCCGGAAGGTATTGCCTATCTCAACTGCGCCTATATGTCTCCCTTGATGAAGTCGGCGTTCGAGGCCGGGGCGGCGGGCCTCGCGCGCAAGGCCCACCCGTGGGAGCTTACCGCCGAGCAATTTTTCACCGGGTCGGAGGAATTTCGAGCGACGGCAGCTCGAATCCTCAACTGCTCTGCCGACTGTGTCGCCATCGTCTCCTCCGCAGGGTACGGCATTCAGACGGCTGCTCTCAATCTGCCAGTAAAGAAAGGACAGAGCATCCTTGTCCTCGACGAGCAGTTTCCCTCCAACTACTATCCATGGCAGCGCCTTGCCGATGAGAACGGCGCGTCCCTGAAGGTCGTTGCCTGGCCCGACGACCACGACTGGACTACGGCCGTGCTCAGCTGCCTGAGTTCGGAAGTGGCGATTGCCGCGCTGCCGCACGTGCATTGGACGAGCGGAGGGCGTCTCGATCTCGTACGAATCGGCCGGGCATGCCGGGAGATCGGGGCTGCGCTCGTTCTCGATCTTACCCAGTCGCTCGGCGCGCTACCTTTCAGCGTGAGCGATGTACAGCCCGATTTTGCTGTTGCCGCCAGCTACAAGTGGCTGCTGGGGCCATACTCCACGGGACTCCTCTACGTCGCTCCCAAGTGGCACCACGGTTCGCCGCTCGAAGAAGGCTGGATCCAGCGCGCCAATTCCCGCGACTTCTCCAGCCTGATCCTGTATTCCGATGATTACGACGAGGGAGCGCGGCGCTTTGATATGGGTGAGCGCTCGAACTTTGCGCTGCTTCCCGCAGCCATTCGGGCCATGCAGCAAATATTGGAGTGGAGCATTGCCGCGATCTCCGAGACTTCCGGTGGGCTGAATCACCGTCTGGCCGAAGCCGCCGCCGAAACCGGTTTTACAGCACCCGCCGAGCCACTGCGCGCGCCGCACTATCTCTGCTTGCGAAGGAAGGCCCCAATCCCAAGGGAATTGACCGAGGTGCTGGCGCGGGAAAAGGTTTTCGTCAGCGTTCGCGGAAGTTCCATTCGCGTGACACCGCATGTCTACAACACGGTGCAAGACTGTGAGCGGCTCATTGCCTGCTTGCGCCGCATCGCGGGTTGAGAACTGCGGATATGCTCCACTTGCCATGAGCCAAGTCAGCTATGACACAGACTATGGAGAGACGGCTGAAGTCAAGGGTGCAAGGTCGGGAGCTATTTCCGTAAGGCAGGCTTCCGCAAGACGGTTAAGGGTCTACTGCTTGAGGTCGGCCGCCCGCCGCTGTGCCAGCGAGGCAGCTTCCGATGCCGGGTTTTCTTTCTGAATCTGCTCGTAGATTTTCTTGGCTTCGTCGGGCTTCTGGCGCGATTCGTAGAAGGTGGCCAGTTCGAGCTGCGCAGTGACCTTGCTAATCAGTTCGCTCGGCTTGTCGATCAACTGCTTGTACAGGTCGATGGCCTGCGCGTCCTTCTTTTCCGCCGCATAGACGGAAGCCAACGCAAATTTTCCCAGCGAGGCAAGGAGCGAGTCGGAAGAGCCGGCAGCCTCCTGCAAATTGTGCTCGGCGGTCGCGTTGTCGCCCATTTGCGCTGCGCTTACGCCCACGAAGTAGCGCGCCATCTTGCCCGTGTGGGTCTGCGGATATTTATCCGCGATTGCCTGGAACTGCTTGCGGGCGGCGTTGGCGCGCTCAGTGGAGGACTCGAAAGTTGTGAATCCCGGCTGAGCAGGCGTGCCCGCAGGGCGCAACGGAGTTTGGAGAGTACGGACGGCCGTCGAGAATTCAAGGCTCGCCCTCTCATCCTGCGAGTTGATGTAATACCACCCGCCGACTGCGATCGCTCCAATCACCACGACCGCAACCGCGGCGGCAATGATCTTGGACTGGTGTTCCTGGCTCCAATGGACGGTCTTTTCCGCTGCCTCGAGTGTGGCCTTGCTAAAGCGGTCTTGTTTCAATTGATGACGGGTTTCTGCGCGCACAGGTTTCCTTTTTGGATTAAAAGTGGGTCGGCAAAACTTCAGTTTAACAGGCGCATTTCCAGAGCGTCAAAGGCGGTTCTTGCGGGATGCAAGGAGTTGACCGATGTGGCGAACCCGTTCGACGTCTTTTAGGTCGCGGAGGATGGCGCACAGGGAGGCAGGAGTGTCCGCCACTACAGGATTCAGGTGAAAAAAGGCACCCTCCGTTTGGGCGGAGGGTGCAAGTGATCGACGTCAGGAGAGAGACTGGTCCAGCCGAAATTGACTATTGAACGTTGATCACACCGAACACACCGTTGGCGCCGTTCTTGGGCCCGGCGGTATAGAACAACTGGTTGGTGTTGCCATTGTTCGACGTTCCGCCGCCAAACTCGATCGCCCAGAGCTGGTTAATCATGATCTTCTTGCCTGCGGAAGTCTTTATGGTGCCGACGAAAGCGCCGGTCGATGGGTTGAAGCCATTAATCGTGCCGGTGTTGGTGTTGTTGCCGATCAGCAGAGTGCCGCTCAGGGGACCGAAATTCGAGGGCGCGACCGCAATTCCCCATGGTTGGTTGAGGGGTTTGCCCTTGATCAGCGTCTTCACGAAAGATC
>Ga0209698_10004750_pt1 | contig 14811 bp, 13 predicted proteins | sample LitLauG_LLR_2012_FD_187203 | JGI IMG/M metagenome (GOLD analysis project Ga0209698, IMG submission 187203) | Freshwater sediment microbial communities from Pennsylvania, USA - Little Laurel Run_MetaG_LLR_2012 (SPAdes) (version 2) | ecosystem: Environmental > Aquatic > Freshwater > Creek >...
CCTCGCTCTCCCCACTGGTATGGAATCCCATTCCGCGTCGGGCTGGTCACATTTCTCGGCACTTTGCTCACGTTCGCGGTGAGCCTGCTGTTTGCCATTCTGGGCACGGTGGTCACGGCGAAGTTGCGCAGCGTGCATCCGGATATGCGCGTCGCTTACCGGCATATTGCCTTGCCTATGGCGCTGGTGGCGGGCGGCATCATCTTTGTGCTGGCGCTGACCATGGAAATCCGCCACTACCGGCAGAACCGAACTCTCTCCGCCATTGAGAGGATAAGCTGAGCGTGGCTCCGCGCATCGCGATTCCCCTGCCGCATTCGTTCGATCCGGAATACGCCCAGCGCGCCATTCCGCAATATGAGCGAGCCGTGGTACTGGCCGGCGGAGAACCGGTGCGCATCCCGCTGGATTGGACTGAGGCTGACCTGATGCGCGTGATGGAGCGCTGCGATGGCATTCTGTTGCCCGGCAGCAAGGCGGATGTTGATCCGGCGAAATTCAATGAAGCACGCTCGCCGCACACGGCGGCGGCGGATACGATGCGCGAGAGTGTGGACGAACTTCTGCTGGATGAGGCTTACCGGCTGCGCAAGCCTGTGCTGGGCATCTGCTATGGCCTGCAGAGCCTGAATGTGTATCGTGGAGGATCGCTGGTGCAGCACATCCCGGATTTCCTGCCGCAGGAAACGCGGGACAAGGTGAATCACGAGGCAGGGAAGAAGGTTGCGGTGGCTCACACAGCAGAAATTGATGCAGAGTCAAAGCTGGCACGGATTATCGCGGAGGGAGTTCGGGAGCCGGTGGTCGTGCCCGTGAATTCATCGCACCACCAGTCGGCTGGCAGCATTGGCGATGGCCTGCGCGTGGTGGCGCGCTGTCCGTCGGACGGAATCATCGAAGGTCTGGAAGGAACGTCGCCGGACCATTTTGTGTTGGCGGTGCAGTGGCATCCCGAGCGATCGGTGGAAGAGGATGCGCCGTCTCTCGCGATATTCCGGGCATTTGTGGAAGCGGCGAAGTAAGCGCGTCACTGGGCGGCTTGATTTTTTCCTGCCAGATACTCGGGCGGGAGCGGATTATCCGGCCGTTCATCATCCCAGATATTCGACGCGACCCACCAGCGCTTTCCGTCATAGAAAAGCTCGACGCTGTTGATGCCGCGCGCGATCACAGGCCCATCGGCCTTTTGCCGGCTTTCGTAGGTACTGAAGACGTGCGCGATGTTGCCGAACTTCTGGGTCACGCGATGGATCTCGCTCTCGTAGAAGCCGTCTTTCACGAGGACCGGATCGGCATAGTCCACGAATTGCTGGTGACTGGCAATTTGCGCAACGGGCTGGCCGGACTTTTCTGACATGGCGACGAAGCGGATATCTGGAATGTAAAGCGTCCGATCACGCGACCACTGGCGCGGCTGGCCTGCCGGGCCGGAGATCACCTCGTAGAACGCCTTCATGATGCCATCGACGCTGGAGACGTCTTCCGCGCGGGCCGCTACAGTCGGTACTTCGACATGGCGCGGTGCTGCAGATTTTTCCTGAGCGGTGGCGAGGAAACTGAATCCAGCGATCAGGAAAACAGCAGGGATATTCCTCGACATAAGCGACTACCTCCGATTGAAGAACTATTTCGAACTCTTTTCCAACAGAATGACGCAATGGGCGACCGCCGTGTTCTCCAGGTTCAGTCCTTCCGGAGTTTTCGCTTTTAGTCCTACGCAGTCGCAATGAACACCCAGCAACTCCGCAACGCGCGTGCGGATTGCGACCGCGTGCGGCCCGATTTTCGGCGCGGCCAGAATCAGGCTGGAGTCGACGTTCGCGATTGCGTATCCGGCGTCGTGAACACGCTGGAGCGCTTCGCGAAGAAAGATGATCGAATCGGCGCCCTTCCACTTTGGGTCCGACGGTGGAAAGAGCGCACCGATGTCAGGCGCGGCCATCGCGCCGAGCAGCGCATCGGTAAGGGCGTGCAGCAACACGTCACCGTCAGAATGTCCTCCGAGGCCCTTGTCGTGGGCAATGGTGACGCCGCCAATTTTCAGCGGGATGCCGGGGCGGAATTCGTGCGAGTCAAATCCGTAGCCGATTCTCAACGGCAACCCCTAATTCGCCGCGGATTCACGCGGATCAACGCGGATCTTTTTTCTGTCATTTTCATAAACCAAGCGGCGGAACTGTGGCTTGACACCGAAGTTTAGCAGTAGACCAACTTCGTTGTCGGTGGCTCGCAGATAGTTCAGCAACTGCTTTTCGTGAGCCTCATCGATCGTACGGGCCGCCTTGAGTTCGAGCAGAACTTTATTCTCGACCAGCAGGTCAGCGCGAAAATCGCCGACCTGTTGCCCGCGGAACCAAACCGACACGGGAACCTGGCGCTCAAACTTCATGCCGGCCTGGCCTAGGGCGATGGCCAGAGCCTGCTCATACACACTTTCGAGAAAGCCATGGCCCAGTTCGTTGTAGACGTCGTAAAACACGCCGATGATTTTCTCCGTAAGATCACGATGCTTTAGATTCTCAGACCCTGACTCCATTTTTCAGATCCGCGTGCATCCGCGCCGATCCGCGGCGCAAAGCTCTTACATCTTTAAATAGAACTCGGCTAATTCCATGTCGGCCGGCGTTGTGATCTTCATATTCTTTGGCGAGCCCATCACGACCGCGACTTCGTGGCCGGAGCGTTCGGCGAGGGAGGCTTCGTCGGTGCCCATGAAGCCGTCGGCGGCTGCTTCGTCGAAGGCTTTCTTGATCACGCTGTAGCGGAATCCTTGCGGCGTCTGCGCCAGCACAACGCCCTGTCGCGGAATGGTGGCTTTGATGATCGCGCCCCCGGCGGTGCGCTCGACTTGTTTCACCGTGTCGACGGCGGGCATGCCCGCGATGGCGGCGCCATACTTCTTCGCCGCCTCGATGACGTCGCGAATAATCTCGGGTGTGACCAACGGACGCACGGCATCGTGCACGAGGACGATATCGTCTGGTGACGCTGTTATGGCGTTCAACGCGTGTTCCACCGACTGCTGGCGGTGCTCACCGCCCACAACGAACTCAATTTTCTTGGCGAGGACATCTTTCGCTTCGTTCTGCACGCGCTCGCGGAATCCTTCGATTTCATTTTCACGCAGGGCGACGCAGATTTCGCTGACCGCCTCCATGGCTGAGAAGCGGCGCAGCGTGTGAATCAGGATGGGCGTGCCTCCCAGGTCGGTGAACTGTTTCGAGGGATGCGCCTTCTTGGCCTTGGCGTCGCTCGGGACCGGCGCCATGCGCGTGCCCAGGCCCGCAGCCGGAATGATCACGATTACCTTCATAGCGGGGTGCCAGTATACGAGCGCGACGGCGGGAGTTCAAATCTACGCAGTCTGGATGCCGAATATCAAACCGACGTTGCCGATGCAATTTGGACTTGAGGCGAACCTGGCAATCACTTCTGCTTCGGCGGTTCCCACAACTCGATCCGGTTTCCGTCGGGGTCGGTGATCCAGGCGAAGCGGCCATACTCGGCATCTTCGCGATGCGGATCGATCTCTACTCCAGCGGCCTTGAGTGCTGCGAGTAGTCCATCGAGGTCGTCCACGCGATAGTTCACCATGAATCCAGACTTGCTGGCCCCGAAGTATTTTGTGTTGTGAGGAAAAATGGACCACGCGGTGAGCGCTTTTGGACCCGGCTCACTGCCGTCTGCGGCGCGCGCCTCCAGCCATTCAAACGATGCGCCCTGCCCGTGCCGGTCACGCTGGATTCCCAGATGCCTTTCGTACCAGTCGTAGAGTTGGGATGGGTTCTCCGATTTGAAGAAAATTCCGCCGATGCCGGTTACGCGTTTCATCGAGTTCTCCTGCCGTTGTCAGAAACAAGAGGGAAGCTGCCGATGGCGACCTGCGACTGATACCGTATAGAACTTTCTCCGCCTACACTCCTGGCTTTGTCTCCACGCCGGCGCTGGGCGTTCCTGTGGGTCCATTCGCTGCTACCACCGGCAACGGTGGGTGCGGCGCGGGCGCAGCTACGGGCTGCGGCTGGCGAACATAGGCGCGCTCATCCCACTTTCCGAAGATCATCTTGCCTGCAGTCGTTTGCAGCACCGATGTGACTGACACGTCGATGGTCTTGCCGATCATCTTGCGCGCATTGTCGACGACTACCATAGTGCCATCGTCCAGATAGGCCACGCCCTGGTTGTACTCCTTACCTTCTTTCAGGATGAAGACCCGCATGGTCTCTCCCGGCAGGACGATGGGCTTCAGCGAATTGGCCAACTCGTTGATGTTCAGTACTTCCACTCCCTGCAGTTGCGCGACCTTGTTCAGGTTGAAGTCGTTGGTAATGATCTTGCCTTCGTAGAGTTTGGCCAGTTCGATCAGCTTGAGATCGACTTCGCGGATGGCGGGGAAGTCGTCTTCCACAATCTGAATCGTCAGATTGGCGACTTTCTGCAGGCGCTGCAGGATGTCGAGACCGCGGCGTCCGCGATTGCGCTTGAGCGAGTCGGCGGAGTCGGCCACGAGTTGCAGTTCGCGCAGGACGAACTGCGGGGTCACGATGATGCCGTCGAGAAATCCGGTTTCGGCGATGTCGGCGATGCGGCCATCGATGATGACGCTGGTATCCAGAATTTTGTAGCTCTTCTTGCCCTGCTTTTCGCCGCCGAAAATTCCGCCCAGTGCGGCCAGATTGAGCAGGTCGCCCTTGTTTGCCCCGACGATCAGGCCGACGTAGGCCATCAGCAGCATGACCAGAATTTGCAGGAAGCTCTGGGTGTGTCCCTCAGGGACGCTGCTGCGAATGACCAGGGCGAACAGGTAGGCGCCGCAGATGCCGAGGACGCTGCCGATGGCCGCTCCGATGAGCCGCTTGAGGCTGACCATGCGCAGCTTCCATTCGAACAGGACGATGGCGGAGCCGATGAGAGCGCCTACCAGGGCGTCAGTGGTTCGCGGAAGGTTGAATGGTTCGATGACGAAGCAGGTTGCCGCGACAACAAGAATAAAAAGAAGACGTACAAAAATAATGTCCATGACAGACCTCCCCGCGGATGCAATCTGTCCGGTGAACGGGCAGGATGCAGCCGTGCCCTCTTCTCGCCGCCCCCGGCGGGAATCGGTCTTGCGAATGCAGGGCGCAATGAATTAGGGGAATAAGAGCTAAGCGCCCCGTCCCGGCCTCATGGGGCTCGGCCGGGGGATCAGGAAATCCAACGCCAAGAGTATATACCTGACGGTAAATAGCGGGAATAGACCTGAAAGGCCAAGAACTTACGCCAGTCTCTGCGGTGGCGCTGACCTCGGCCGGTTCCAGTCTTGCTACACTCTCCTTTATGAAAGCCCTAATGCTAACGCAGCTCTCCGGACCCGAATCGCTAAGCATTCAGGACGCTCCCGAGCCGACTGTGAAGCCGGGACAGACCATGGTTCGCGTCCACGCCGGGGGTCTCAATTTCGCCGATCTGATGACCACCAAAGGTGGATATCCGGGAGCACCCGCCCCGCCGCTGATCGTGGGGCGCGAGTTCGCCGGCGTCGAAGAAAACACCGGGGGACGCGTGATGGGGTACGTGCAATGGGGCGCTTTTGCCGAAAAGACCGCGGCGTACTCGAGCATGGTGTGGCCGATTCCCGATCGGTGGACCGACGAGCAGGCCGCGGCTTTCCCGGTGAATTACTTCACCGCATATCTGGGATATTGGCAGGCGGGCATGACTCTGCCGCCAACGGCGGGCCGAAACCATCGAGTCTTAATTCATGCCGTCGCCGGAGGGGTGGGCACGGCCGCGGTACAGATCGGAAAGCTGCTTAATGTCGAGATGTACGGCACTTCTTCCTCCGACGCAAAGCTGGCGCGCGTGAAGGAACTTGGCCTGCAGCACGGGATCAACTACAAGCAGCACGACTATGAAGAGGTCGTGAAAAACCTGACCCACGGCGAGGGCGTGGACGCGGTTTTCGAAATGCTTGGCGGAGAACACACTGCCAAGAGCCTGCGCTGCCTGCGCGATTTCGGACGCGTCATTCAGTACGGCACTGCGACCGGCAAGCAGCCGCAACTCGACCTGCGCGCGATGTACGCGAAGTCGGCCAGCGTGCAGGGGCTATGGCTCACCTACCTCTCTCAGAAACAAGAGATCATGGAACCGGCCTGGCAGCAGTTATCGAAGTGGATTGAACAGGGTAAGGTCACGCCCCAGGTTGGCCACGTGCTGCCATTCGATCGTGCACTGGAGGCCTACAAGCTGCTGGAAGGCGGGAGTAATTACGGCAAGGTTGTTCTGAAGATATAGCGTGCGCGCGCGTTGTTTTTCTTCGAGCGCGGCACCCTTCCGGATTGATCCACCTTTTTTCCTCCTGCGAACATCTAACAAAGGAGAGAGCTCGCTTGTAGCGAGCGGAATCCTACGAGTATTCCGAAGGAGGCTTCCATGAATCGATTTCCCTTCTTAATTTCAACGGCGTTTCTGGCCGCCTGCTTAGCGGGCGCGAGCATGGTTGCAGCGCAACAGGCCCCGCCTTCCAGCGGAACCACCGCGCACCTGGTCGTCACCGCGGAGGCGCATCACGGCAAAGAGATCCCGGTCATCAACCGGGAAGACGTAATGGTGTATGAGGGCCATGACCGCGATGCGGTGACGGAGTGGATTCCGGCGCAGGGCGATCACGCGGTGCTGGAGCTTTTTATTCTGATTGACGATTCGTCGAGTACCAACCTGGGCACGCAGTTCGACGACATTCGCAAGTTCATCGAGGCGCAACCGGCCACAACCAAGATTGGCGTGGCGTACATGCGAAACGGCACGGCAGCGGCGGTGCAGCAGCTTACCGATGATCACGCCGCGGCAGCGAAGGCGTTGCGGCTGCCCTTGGGAACGGCGGGAGTGAATGCCAGCCCGTATTTCGCCTTGAGCGATCTGATCAAACGCTGGCCTGCGAGTAACGGACGGCGCGAAGTTCTCATGATCACCGACGGAATCGACCGCTATTACGGTGTCGGCGACTTGCAGGATCCTTATCTGGCAGGGACGATCGATGAAGCGGTGCGCGCGGGAATTCTGGTTTCCGCCATCTACAGCCCCGACGCCGGTCACCTCGGCCACAGCTACTGGGCGAGCTATTGGGGGCAGATGTATTTGTCGGAGTTAGCCGAGAAGACCGGAGGCGAGGCCTACTACATTGGGTTCACGGGGCCGCCCGTAGCTCTTGCTCCCTATCTCACGGACTTGGAAAACCGTTTGTCACATCAATATTTTCTGGCCTTTGTGACCAAAGCGGTCAAGAAGGCGGGATGGGTGCAAGTGAGGCTTGGCACCGAGGTGCCGAACGTGGATTTAGTTTCGGCGCACCGGGTCTACGTTTCACCGGAACGATAAGCTCTCTTCGGCAACGCGATCTGGTAGCGACGTACCTCGTCGACCGGGCAGGTCGAAGTGTACAATCTGGCTGCTCGAAGCCGCGCAAACCAGGGGAGTTCGGATGTCCCGATCTTTCTTCGCTACTATCCTCTGCCTGGCGCTCGCTTACAGCGCCGCAGTGGCACAGGATCTCAATTTCCCCGAGTCGGCGGTCGCCGATCCGGCGGCCTTATCCGCGGCCATGCCTGAATTTGCCCGACAGGTGATGGCCACTTACAAAGAAAGCGACCGCGAGAAGTACCTCGACAATCTGTTTCGCCTGCAGATTGTGGCCGGCCAGGATGAAGAAGCGTTGCGCACGATCGCCTCCCTTCGTGAAGTGCTGCGTACTGCAAGGCCTCCGCGTGCCGCGTGGGTCAATGCACAATACGAAATCTATGCGCGCGCCAGAATGCAGCAGAACGCCAGGGCGGGCGGAAAGCTGTCATTCGACGAGGCCTACGCGCTTTCTTTCCACGATGCTTTCATGCGCATGGATGACCGAACCTCCGCGCTCGTGATCCGGGCCCTGAGCGTCATTGATCCGGCCGACACCCAGCAGGACCTGCAGTCCGATTTGCAAAAGCAGAAAGGCAAGAACACTATCGCTCTCGCAGACGCGCTGAATCTGCTCCATGACTATCAAGTCGCGGAAGCATACAAAACGGCATCGCTCAACAGAAATTTGATCGTCGAAGATGACGCCCGCCGCTATTTTGTGGAAAAAGACATTCAGGTGAAAACGCCCGACGGCGCAACCGTCTGCGCGCTCTTCATGCGTCGGCGCGCCCCGGCGGGACGGCTCCCCGCGCTGCTCAACTTCACCATCTACGTCGATCCGAATGACAACGCGAACAATGCCCGCCAAACAGCGTCCAACGGCTATGCAGGCGTGGTCGGGTTTACGCGGGGCAAGGCGTGCAGCCCGGATAAACCCATTCCGTACGAGCATGACGGCGCCGACGCTGCCGCGTTGATCGATTGGATCACCCGGCAGCCTTGGAGCGACGGGCGCGTCGGCATGTTCGGCGGCAGCTACGAGGGCTTCACGCAGTGGGCGACGCTCAAACAGATGCCGAAGGCGCTGAAGGCTGTGATGATGGGCGCGCCCGCCGCACCCGGCCTCGATGTGCCCATGGAAGGCAGCGTCTTCCAGAACTTCATCTACCCGTGGCCCTTCTACACTACAAATGCGAAAGGCGCCGACGACAGCACGTATAACGACAACTCACGCTGGAGCAAACTGAATCACAACTGGTATGTGAGCGGCCGGGCGTATCGCGACATGGATAAAATCGACGGCACGCCTAATCCCATCTTCGATCAATGGATCTCGCATCCGAGTTATGACTCTTACTGGCAAAGCCTGATTCCTTACAAAGAAGATTTCGCGCGCATCAACATTCCAGTCCTGCAAACTGTCGGCTACTATTTCGGCGGTCCGGGAGCTTCCGTTTATTACTTCAGCCAGCATTACAAGTACGATTCCAAGGCCGAGCATTACCTGGTCATCGGCCCCTACCACCACATCGGAGCGCAGTTTGGAGTAATCGGCCTTCTGGGCAACATTTTCGACTCGCTGGCAGGATTGGAACTCGATCCGGTGGCGAAAATCGACCTCGTCGATCTGCGCTACGAATGGTTCGACTACATTTTCAAGGGCGCTGCGAAACCTTCGCTCCTGCAGGACAAGGTGAACTATGAGGTGGTGGGCGCGAATGTCTGGAAGCATGCCCCTTCGCTGGCCGCAATGGCCAACGGTACATTGAAGCTTCACTTCACGGCGGCAGTATCGGGAGGTGCTTATCACCTGAGTCAAGCGAAGCCGGCAGCCGATACGTCCGTCGACTTAAGAGTCGATTTCGCCGACCGCAGCGACGTGGACCGTCACAGCGTCGGCGGCGGCATGGTCGACACCGCGGTAGACACGTGGAACGGAATCGAGCTCGTCAGCGATCCTTTGCCCCAGGCGATCGAGACGAGCGGACTGTTCGCCGGGCATCTCGAGTTCATCAGCAACAAGAAAGATTTCGATTTTGAGATCGATCTCTACGAACAGACTGCAGCGGGCAAGTATGACTTTCTGACTTCTTACTGGACGCGTGCCAGCTATGCAGCAGACCGCACCCATCGCCAGCTGTTGACGCCCGGTCAACGTCAGCAATTGAGTTTCGAGAGCAACCGCTTAATGAGCCGGCAACTGCAGCCAGGCAGCCGGCTGGTTGTGGTGCTGAGCGTCATCAAGGATCCGGGACGACAGATCAATTACGGAACCGGCAACGGCGTCAGTGACGAGACCATCGCTGACGCGAAAGAACCGCTTCAAATCAAATGGTTCGGCGAGAGCTACATTGTCTTCCCAGTCGTGAAATAACGTTGGACGCTAGCGCCACCCGCGGGCGACACCGCGACGAGTAAAGCAGTCGTTCCATCTCGGCAACGGATTCCCCATCGGTCAATATGCAGAGTCTAAGATTCCGATAAGATTGAACTTCCCATCGGGTCTCAATGACGAAACTGCTGCGTTTTCTCCGTCCCTCGCACCAGCACACTGCGCTCTCCGCGACCCTGTTGCTGATGGGAACGGTGATGCTGTCGCGCGTGATCGGGTACGCGCGCGAGGCCTACATCGCCTTCGCTTTCGGGGCGGGATCGCAGACGGATGCGTACGTCGCCGCGTTCACCCTGCCCGATTTTCTGAACTACATCGTAGCCGGGGGAGCGGCCTCGATCACCTTCATTTCGATCTACACGCGGTTTCTCGCGGAGAAGCGCGACACCGACGCCCAGAAGACTTTTTCCATCATCATCACGGTGATGACCGCGGTGATGATCGTGGGAACGATCATCACTGAGATTTACACGCCGGAATTCGTGCGCTGGTTCGTGAAAGATTTCAAGCCGGATCAGATGGAACTGTGCGTTCGCCTCACCCGGATTCTGCTGCCGGCGCAGATTTTCTTTTACGTGGGGGGAGTCGTCTCGGCGGTGCTGCTTTCGCACCGGCTATTTCTGTTCCCCGCCTTTGGCCCGCTCATCTATAACGTGTTCATCATCCTGGGTGGAGTGCTGGGCGGACGGCACTTTGGTATTGCCTCGCTCGCCTACGGCGCGCTGGCGGGCAGTTTCGTCGGACCTTTTCTTGCGAGCGTCATTGGCGCGGCGAAGATAGGGACAGGGTATCGGCCCTCGTTCGATGTGACCAACCCTGCATTCCGCGAGTGGGTGAAGCTGTCGGTGCCGCTGATGCTGGGTGTCTCGCTGGTGACGGCTGACGACTGGATTCTGCGCCACTATGCCTCGAGCATCGTGGGCGGCATTTCCCGCCTGAATTACGCCAAGCGGCTGTTTGCCGTGCCGATTGCAGTGCTAGGGCAGGCGACGGGGCAGGCCTCGCTGCCGTTTTTTGCGCGGCTGTTCAATGAGAAGAAGCTGAAGGAATTCGCAGGTTCGGTGAATGATTCGGTCTACCGCGTCTCGGCGGCATCGTTCCTGGCGACAGCGTGGATGACGGCGGCGGCGCTTCCCTTGATTGATCTGGTCTACCGCCGGGGAAAGTTTCTGGTTTCCGATGCGCAGCCTACTGCAATTTACTTTTTCTGGTTTTCACTTTCGTTGGCCTTATGGTCGGCGCAGGGCCTCTATGCGCGCGCATTCTATGCGGCGGGGGACACGCTCACGCCCATGGTTGCAGTCAGCGTGATTACGGCCGCATCGTTACCCGTGTACTCAATCCTTTTCCATGCCTTCGGGCTGATCGGGCTGGCCTGGGCCTCCGACATTGGAATTGGAGCGAACTTATTGGCGCTTGCCTGGCTGCTTCATCGCCAGAAGTTTGTTCCGCTGAACGGTTTGCGATGGGGTGAGTTGGGGAAGGCTGCCCTGACGGCGGTCATCGCCGGAGCCGTCAGCTTTGAAGTCTCCCGGATCATTCCGGTCTCCGTCACGGGCCACGGAAGCCGCACGGCGGACCTGCTCCAATTAGGACTGATTACGGTTACGTGGGCCGCTGCGGTTGCAGGCGGACTATGGCTTCTGCGCTCGGAACTGCCGGGCGATCTGCGCCGCAGGAAAGCTGCAGCGTACCCGGCGGTGGCGCAAGGGGAGACCAAAGAGATTTTGGGCGCGGGCCGGGAACCGTAGCGGTAAACTGTCGCCTGCAGACTTTATTCGGAGCAACCGATGACCACTGCCGCGACCCTGGTCCCAATTCAAACTCTGATCGACGGGCTGCGCCAGCTTCCCGCGAGCGCCTTCGACGAAACGGAAGCCGTCCGCCGCTTTCTGCAAGACACACCCGTCAACAGCGAATCCCTCGCTCCGTACCTGAACTGGGACCGCCAGCACTACACCCGCAACCTGATCGACCGAACGCCGCTGTATGAACTCATGGCTATCTGCTGGGAGGTTGGGCAGGCGAGTTCCGTGCACAATCACCGCGACCAGAATTGCTGGATGGCCGTTCCCATCGGGCGCCTGCAAGTGGAGAACTTCCACCTGGTTCACCAGGATCTGGCGTCCGGCCGCTGCCAGCTCGAACCGCTCAATATTATCGAGATGAATATTTCTCACCCGTGCGCAGTCGATCCTGCCGATCCCGTGCATCGCGTTGTCAATCCGCGCGAATTCAATCAGCGGGCAGTGAGTCTCCACGTTTACTCGCGCCCCTTCGATACCTGCGTCGTGTACTCTCCCGAGCAGGGTACTTGTGGGGAGATTGGTCTGCACTTCCACACCGAATACGGCAAACGGAAGTAACTCGGCGAAGCGATAGAAATCTGGATCGCTTACGAGACGCCCAGTAACATTGATCCAAGGGGCGTGTGATGAAGCAGATATTCGGATTGTTGACCGGTGTGTGTGTGGTGGTCATGGCCGGTCTTGTCCTCTGGTCATTGCGGAATAAGGTGGCAATCCCTGGCGGGACCGGGACCGCACCTGTGCCACAGGCGGTCCAAACTCATGTTGAGTCCGCTCCACCGGCGCAGGCTGTCAACATGGTCACATTAACCGGACCGCTCGCAGATTACTTGGCACAACAAGAGCAGCCTAAGGCCGAGGCGGAGGATGCGGAGCGAGCCCCTCGTCCATTCAATCCGGCGGATCGCGTTGGCGACTCTCCCGTAGGTACGAGCACGCCAATCCTGAAAAAGACGTTCACGGTTGCCAAGGCGGTCGATCTGCCGTTCGAAATTCCGCCTCACGCTGCGAGTCCGCAGCTTCATGGAACTTATCGCTCGTTCCTGCAGCGCGGTGGCACGAAGTCGGACGATGACGCGGATGTGGAATTCCTGCTGATGAACCAGCGGCAATACGAGGATCTTCTCAACGGACATCCCGCCGATGCGCAGTTTTCGGCCGAAGGGGCCCACAACGGGGAGGTAAATACCAACATGCCTCCCACGCTGGATCAGCCGGTGAAGTACTATTTGGTTTTCCGCAATGACTCCAGTAGCCCGGGAAAACTTTTCGTCCAAGCCGACTTTCGCGTCGATTTCTGACTCGGTTTTCTGCTGCTACACTATGCAGGTTGCCCCCGCGGAAGAAATCATCGAACCCCAGCCCGGCTCCGGCCCCCTCGCCTGAAATCGTGCCGCAGGCCAAGGCCGCCAAGCCCGCGCCGTCGACTCATGGCCGCATATTCCTGATCGACACCATGTCGTTCATCTTCCGCGCCTATCATGCGATGGCGCGGCAGCGGTCGATGTCCACCAAGAACGGATTGCCCACGGCGGCGATCTACGTTTTCGTCAACATGCTGCGGAAACTGCGCGACGATTTCTCTCCCGAATATCTGGCCGCCATCTTCGATCCCGCCGGGCCAACCTTCCGCGACGAGCAAGCCGAAGCTGTAACCACAGTGCGCAAGTTCGATATCAAGACGCAGACCTTCACCGAGATCGAGTACAAGGGCTACAAGGCGAACCGCGCCGCTATGCCGGAAGACCTGGCGCAGCAGGTTCCGTACATTCGGCGCGCGCTGGAGGGGTATCGCATCCCGATGCTGGAGGCGAAGCGCTTCGAGGCCGACGACGTGATCGGCACGCTGGCGCGGAAGGCAGCCGAAGCCTCGTATTCGGTTTACGTCGTCTCCAGCGACAAGGACATGATGCAGTTGGTGAACGATCAAGTGCACATCCTGAACCCGCCCAAGGACAACCTGATCTGCGACGCGGCCAAGGTTGAGGAAATTCTGGGCGTGCCCCCGGAGCGCGTGGTCGACGTGATGGCTCTTCGCGGAGACGCGATCGACAATATTCCCGGAGCGCCGGGCATCGGCGACAAAGGGTCGGTGGAATTGATTCAGCGCTTCGGCACGGTCGAGAACGCGCTGGAGCATGCGGCTGAGGTTGAAAAAAAGACTTATCGCGAATCGCTGCTGAACAATCGCGACACGATTTTGTTCAGCAAGGGCATGGCGACAATCGATACGAATGTCCCGATTGAATTTGACGTCGAAGCCATGCGGGCGGGAGCGCCGGATGTCGAAGCGCTGCGCGCGCTCTTCACGGAACTCGAGTTTACGTCTCTGTTGAGGGAACTGCTGCCGGTGGTCGAGGTCACCGAGGCACTCTACAGCGAGGCGAAGTCGGCCGCAGACGTGGAACAAGTCGTCAAAGCACTGGGCTCGAGCGGCGTGCTCGCCGTGGCGATTGAGGCGCAGGAATCTGAGACGCAGATCGAGGAAGAAGAGGAGAAGGACGAGCCGCAGAGTTCGCAGATGTCATTGATGGCTGCTCCGGTTGCGACGCCGGTTCCTGTGCCGGTAGGCCGCGCTGCCATTTCTGCGGCGGCCGGCACGGCGACGGTTGTGCGGCTCGATTCCGGCGATGCAGCCGACCGGCTGCGATCTTTGCTGACCAATCCCGAAGTTCCCAAGTCCGTTTACGACTACAAAGCCGCGATTCACGCCCTCGACCCGCTGGGCATTTCGCTAGCCGGAGTGCGGCATGATCCCATGCTGTACTCGTACTTGCTGGATCCCACGTACTCGTCGCATCGGCTCGCCGACGTAGCGCTGCGCCGCTTCAATTTGAAGCTGGCGGGCAATCTTGCCGAGTCGTCCGACATCGCGTTCCGCCTCACCACCGCGCTGCGCTGCGAAATAGAGCAGTCGGGGCTTGTCAAACTCTACGATGAGATTGACCTGCCTCTGGTGCCCGTGCTGGCGCGCATGGAACAGGCGGGCGTGAAGATCGACACGGCGGAGCTCACGCAGATGTCGGTCGAGCTCGAGCGTGAGATTCGCGCCAAGGAGAAAGAAGTCTTCGAAGCGGCGGGAATGGAGTTCAATGTTGGCTCGCCGAAGCAGTTAGGCGACGTGCTCTTCAATCGCCTGAATCTGCCGAAGCCGGTGAAGTATGGAAAGGGCCGCGCTATATCGACGGCGGTCGATGTACTGGAGGAACTGGCGGAGAATTATCCCAT
>Ga0209698_10004752_pt1 | contig 14810 bp, 9 predicted proteins | sample LitLauG_LLR_2012_FD_187203 | JGI IMG/M metagenome (GOLD analysis project Ga0209698, IMG submission 187203) | Freshwater sediment microbial communities from Pennsylvania, USA - Little Laurel Run_MetaG_LLR_2012 (SPAdes) (version 2) | ecosystem: Environmental > Aquatic > Freshwater > Creek >...
AAGGAACCGACGTCACGAGCGAATCTCCCTAAGATTCTAATAATAAACGATCCGCAGGTGTGCAGCGCCCGGCGGTCAAAACTCAAGCAGCTGCGGAGTCTCTCGCCCGCCAATTAAAAAAGAAGCGGCGGGGCCCGCAACAGCAGGCCCCGCCGGAAGACTACCCGAACGCTCGAAATCTGCGCTCGTTAGAAAGTGAACTTCAAACCGTATTGCAGCTCACGCGCTGGTTTGACGCCGTTCGCGATTCCCCAAACATTGTTTGCGCCGCCGCGAGCAGGGTTGCCGTAGGCGCTGATGACGTTATTGGTTGGACTGCAGGGCTCATACTTGCCACCCGCATTGAGCGCACCGCAGTACACGCCGCCGCCGTTGTAGAAGAAGCCAGACTGGTTGCCTACACCTTGGACGGAATTAGCGTCAAAGTTCGGGTGATTGAACGCGTTGAAGAAGTCCATGCTGAACCGCACGTTGTACCTCTCCTTGAGGTGCCAGTTCTTGTAAAGGCCCAGATCACCATTTACATAGTGGGGTCCCTGGCAAGCGCCGCGAGGAGCGTTTCCGATGCTCCCGAGTTTCATTCCGATGAGCGTGAACGCGTTCGGATTCATGATGAATTGTCCGTGCGAGCCGGAATTGCACGACTGCCCCGGAACGACGTTCGGGCGCTGGTTGTTGCCGTAGCCGGTACCCGAAAGAGTGTTCAAAGCGCATGGGAACGACACGCCATTGAAGGTGCAATTATTGGCAGGGGCGCTCTGATCCAGCAACGAGGTGGGATCGCCAACGCCCGCCTGACCGACACCGTTCTGGTACACGCTCATGGAGTTGCCGTTTTCGGCCGTGAAGATGGTGTTGAACTCCCAGCCGCCGACGGTTTGCCTGAGGAATTCCTGTTTGTGTTCCAGCTTCGGCAAATAAAACACTTCGTTCATCACGAAGATGTTCGGCCGGTTGATGGTGGCATTCCCGCGATCCGCTCGCAGGTTCTGGATGTCCGTAAAGCTGCCCTGGCTGGCGCCGCCGTTGGCTGCATCTTCTTCGATGTCAGCGATCGTGTGCGACCAGGTATAAGCAGCCTGGAAGGTCGAGAAGTTGCTCAGCCTGGAGCGGAACTGGACCTGAAGTGCGTGATAGCTGGCGTGTCCGTCGCGGCTGAAGTAGTTGATTGCGCCGAAATTGCTGGCCGGGCGCAAAACGTTAATGCTGGGAGTGGCACCCTGCGCTGATGCGCCGAGGAATGCTCCCAACCCGAAGCCGCTCTCCGGCACCTGGTTGATGTCGTAGGTGCTGGTCTGGTGGATGCCGACGTTGCCGACATAACCGGCTTGAATTACGGTGTTGCGAGCAATCTGCTGCTCCACCGAAACGTTCCACTGCCAGGTATTCGGCGTGACGCCGCGTGGCGACCGGCCGCCGCTCGGTGAGGTAGAAGCTCCAGCCAGCGAGACCGCGGTATCCAAAGGCCGGTTGACGTTTGCTCCGATGGCGAAGGGCGAGGTGTTGGTCAGGCCCACTTGTGGGCTGACGCGTTCGCGTTGGTAGAACTGACCGCCGCCGATGCGGAGAGCCGTCTTACCGGTACCGAAGATGTCCCAGGCAATTCCGAGGCGCGGCGCAATGTTGTGATTGTTGTTGACGACCAGTGCGCGGTTAGGGCCCGGAGTTCCGGCGCTCAACGGCAGACCAACACCGGAAGCCGCGGCCGAGCAGAAGTTGGTGCCAGGCACGAGGACGACGCCGTTGCAAGCATCGCCAGGATTGCCAGCGGGGTTGTAGGCTGCGAGGCTAAAGGACGCCATTTGGTTGTTGGCATCGTAGGGCTCGCGCAGGAACGACCAGCGGAAGCCGTAGTTCAACGTAACGCGGCGAGTGAGCTTCCAAGTGTCGGCTGCGTACCACTCGATGTCGTGCCAACGGCCCTGGTCGACCGGATTTACGTTGCTTTCGCTGACACCCTGAATGGTTTGGGGATTTGCACCCGTTCCCGGCAACAACATGTTAGCCAAGGCGTTCCCGGTGATGATGGTCTGCCCCCAGCCATTATTGCTGATCCCGAAGGTCGGACGGTCCTGACCGCCAAACTGGTTTTCCTGCTTGATATTGTGGCTGACGAGACCGCCAAACTTCCAAATATGGTTGCCCTGGACCTTGGAGACGTTGTCCTGCCAGGTAAACAGATCCATGTGGTTGCCGTAGCCGACGATGGCCCAGATGGAGGCGAAGTTGCCATAGTTTTGCAGTCCGCCCCAAACGGTTGGGATGCCCCCAGCGGTCTTGCCGGAAGCCGGCCAGACCGGCGGCATAGCCTTGTCAAATTGCGCCCCGAGCGTTGGGTCCGTGCCGCCAGGAGCAACAATGATGGCGTTGTGAGCGTAGCCAAACTCGAAGTCGTTAACGAGTGAACTGCTCAGCTGAGAAGTGATTTTGCCCATGATGCTCTTCGAGGGCTGGTCCCAGCTTCCCTGGTAGGTTGCGAAGTTATCATCGCCCCAACCGAAGGCGTTGTTGGGCGCCGGGAACTTCCACGAATCCTGGGTATAGCGGAAACTGATGCGGTTTTTCTTTGTCAGGTCGTAGTCAATGCGCACATTCTCTTCGCGCCATGGCACGCGGCCGGCCGCACCGGAAGCGTAGTTGAAGTTGGTTCCCGCGATAGGAGTCGTCAAATTGGGGAGCGGATAGTACGCCGCCAAAAGCTGTCCTACGGCGTCCGGATTCGCGATGCCGTACTGGTTACCAGTAGCTTGCGAGGCTGCCGGAATTCTCGAGGTCGCCGTCCAATTAGGTGCGCTAGAGGTTCCTTTGTTGGTGAACGTCGCCGGAGGCGGCGCGTTGCAGGTGGTTTTGTCGCCGACGTGACCCAGCGCGGTGGCGTCGGACACGCCAACTTGTGAATTCAATGTTGCCAAGGCCGTCGCCACATCCGCACTGAAGTCTCCACCGCGTTCCGCGGCCGTGGGTACGCACTGGGTAACGATGGCGCCACGGATGTCGCGGTTCCATTCCTGGTTCCACCAGAAGAAGAGCTTGTCTTTCTTGATTGGGCCAGCAAAGTAATAGCCCCAATCGTTGCGCCGCAGTTCCGGCTTTTTTAGATTGTCGAGATTGGCGATAAAACCTGCCGCATTCAGCGCATCGTTGCGGCCTTCGTAGAAAGCACCGCCGTGAAACGAGTTTTCACCGGTCCGCGTCGTAATGCTGATGATCGCTCCGGATGCCTGGCCGTATTCCGGGCCGTACGAGTTGGTGAGCATCTTGAACTCGGCGACCGCATCGACGGAAGGGTAAATAAGGATGGTGCGGTTGGAGCCGACGTCGTTGTTGTTCACGCCGTCGATCAGGAACAGGTTGTTCGTGCTCGGGTTGCCGTTGACCGAGAAGTCCGAACCGCCCTGCAAGCCCTTGTCCTTCGAGTCGAATTGGTTGTTCGCGGAAACTCCCGGCTGCAATTGCGTCAGCGCCATGAAGTTGCGCCCGTTCAGCGGAAGCTCGCGAACCTGCGTGCCTTCGATAACTCCGCCGACCTCAGCCGTGGCTGTTTGCACTTGAACGTCGGAGGCTTCAACAGTAACAAACTCCGTTGACGCGCCCAAAACCAAAGTGGCATTCACTTCGGTCTGGGTCGAAACGTGGACTTCCACATTCTTGGCCACGAACTCTTTGAAGTTCGTCGCCTTTACCGTTATCTCGTAAGAGCCCACATTGACTACCGAAAAGGAGTACGCACCCTGTTCGGTTGTCGTAGTGGTTGCAGTTGCGTTGGTGCCGACACTGCGCAGCGTAACCGTGGCGCCCGCAACTGCCGCGCCGGAAGGATCCATCACCGTACCGCGGACCGATCCCGCATAGTTCTGAGCCCGGACAGCTAGCGGCGCGAGCGCGAGCAGGAACGCGATCAGCATTCCCACGACGACGTTCAACAATCCGCCAACTGCGTTTGCCTTGCGATTTTGCATCTTCATTCCATTACCCCTCAAGAAAGTATTTTCACCCCGCATCTCATGCTAAATTCCGCGCGGATTTTAAACGCCGCAAGGAGGCTAGCTGCGATGCACCCCGTCCAAAAATCAAATTAAAAGAAGGACCCGTACCCCGAACCGTCTGAGTAGTATTTTTCTACTAGGGCTATATATCACCGCTGCGCCACTGCTTGTCAAGCGAAAATATTGATATTCTAGAGAAAAATAATGTTATTCTACGCGCCGTCGCCACGTATGGTTTTTGGGAGCGATGCCCCTAGTTAGGTCTCTGGGACTCCTTTTCAAGCTTCCTGTATTCTTATAAGCTTGCGGCACACTAGGGACAGTCAAAGCGCCCCCGAATATGAAAAATGGTGGAATCTATTGATTTCTGGTTGCCTCGCTTTGGACCCGGCATCCTCCACCCGAATGGGGTCTCATGACCCGATTTTCATATTGAAAGGACACAAATCCTGCATGGCCTTGGCTTTCAAAGGTAACCTCTCGGCGTTAAGTACGTAGGCATTAGTAAGTCTGCTGGACACGGTGATTGGTCCCCGGAGGAACCTCGGGATGACGACGATGGTGCACAGGAAGAAAACGGAGCCAAAAGTCACGCTCAAGACCATCGCGGAGCACTTGGGTTTGACTCCAGGGACAGTGTCAGCGGCCTTGAACAACTCGGCAGCTGCGCGCTCCATCCCGGAACATACCAAGCAGCGCATTCTGAATGCCGCCCGCGAGTTGAAGTATCGCCCCAATTTCTTTGCCCGCACCCTGCGGCTTCAGCGCACTTTCACCATCGGTGTAATTGCTTCCGAAATCGGCGACGCCTACGGTTCGCAGGTCATCAACGGCATTGAACAGTACCTCCAGCAGCGCAACTACTTTTTCCTGACCGTGGTCCACCGGCACGACCCAAAACTTCTCTCCAGCTACTCGCAACTTCTTCTTTCCCGCGGCGTGGAAGGCTTCATCACCGTGGATACTTCCGTAAGCGAGGTGCCACCGATCCCAACCGTGGCCGTGGCAGGGCACAGGCCGGTGGCCGGCGTCACTAACATTGTCTTAGATCACAAGAAAGCCGTGCGGCTGGCGCTGAAACACCTGAACGATCTGGGCCACAAAGATATCGCCTTTCTAAAGGGCCAACCTTTCAGTTCGGACTCCGCCAGCCGCTGGTCGGCAATAGGCGAAGTCGCCGAAGAGCTGGGAATCCGCGTTCGGCCGGAACTCACCGTTCAAATTGAAGGCGCGGATTCATCGCCCAGCCTCGGCTACCCGGTTGGAAAAGAACTCTTGGCGCGGCGTGAGCCGTTTACCGCCCTCTTTGCCTACAACGACATCTCCGCAATCGGTTCGATCTGGGCTTTTCGCGAAGCAGGCCTTCGCGTGCCAGAAGATATTTCCGTGGTGGGCTTTGACGATATACCTGGAATGGCCTTCTCCAATCCTGCGTTATCCACCGTGCGCCAGCCGCTCATTCGCATGGGACAAATTGCTGCGCAGACCGTCGTAGACCAAATCGAAGGGCGCGGCGAATACGTTCCTGAAATAGCTATTGAGCCCGAATTCGTCGAACGATCCTCGACCGGGCCGGCCCCTTCGAAAACTAGAAAAATCGCAATACCGGATGCGCGGGTCACCCTCTAAGTCCAACGCTGTTGGTAGATGTTCTGTTCGCGCTTAAGGCTTGGGCGTCGCTCCCATAAAGGGAACTTCGCTGGTGGTTGGCCCCTTTAAACCTTTGGCCTCTTTGGCTTCTTTCTCTTTCATCTGTTGATAAAGGTCCAGCTGTACTTTCGCTTTGTCTGTCACACCCGAACGCGAATAGGCCAGCGCCAGTTGATAGTGATTCTGCGCTTCATCTGGTGCGAGTAGCACAGCTTGTTCCAGCGCGGGCACCGCCCGAGTCAAATCGCCTGCTTGCAGGCTGAGCGCGCCCAGAGCGCTCTGCGCTTCGGCATTCTTCGGGTTGCTCGCCACACTCTTCGCCATGCTCTGAATCGCGGCGTTTACGTCGCCCTCCATCTTCTGGATCATTCCGAGATAATACAGCGCGCCAGGATCCGCCGGGTTTTGCTTCAGGCAAACGTCCACGTGCTTTCGTGCGGCTCGCAGGTCATGCTCATTGTTTAGCGCCACATCGACAAGCGTCAGGTGCATCTCGCGGTCATCCGGATGGGCAGCCAGCACCTGCTCCGCATACGGTTTGGCCTCTTCCCATTTTTTGGCACCGAACAGCGCGAGCGCGAGCAGGTAAGTGGCTCGCAGGTCGTCGGGTACCAGGGAGTGCAGTTTTTGCGCGTTCTGCAGCGCGCCTTCAATCTGATTTCCGTACAATTGCGCCGTCACCAGCCCGTACAAAATGTCCGGGCGATTGGACGCTAGGCTATTGGCCCGGGAAAATGCTTCGGCGGAGGCGCCCCACTCCGTTTGTTGACTAGCCACATTCCCCGCAGCTACCAGCGCGTCAACGGAGTCGGGCTTCCGTTCCAGAATGCCTTCCAGAGTTTTCTGCGCCTCGTCGAGTTGCCCCAATCCAGCTTGCGTCCGCGCAAGATCCACCAGAAATCGATCGGTGGACGGTTGTTGTTTGGACTGCGCAAGCGCCAACAGTTGCTGCGCGCTCTGAAAATCCCGGTGCGCCAGGAAAAACTCCGCCAGCTCCGGAACAAGATCCGGCTGCTTTTGCGCCACTTCCAGCATCGCTTGAATTTCCACACCCGCTTTTTCCGGCTGCCGCAGCCCAAAATAATCCGCCGCCAGCGTCGGCAAGAGTTCCTGCGTCCGCTTTTCCGGCGGAATATTCCCGGCAGCCTCGATGGACTTTGCAAATTCCCCCGTCCCCAGATACAGCTTCGCCAGCGCGAGATTAGCGCGCGCGTCGTGCGGCGCGATCTTGGCAGCGCCTTCGTAAGCGCTCAGCGCTGCATCCAGTTTCCCTCCCGCAAGATAGGCATCTCCCAAATTAAGCCGAGGCTCCAGCAGCGCGGGCGCAGCCGCGGTGGCTTTTTGCAGCGCCTCTTCCGCTTCCGCAAAGTGACCCTCGCGCAGAAAGACAATTCCCAAAAGACTGTTGGCTTTTGCCGAATTCGGCAACTTGGTGAGGTAGCGATGCAACCGCTGTTCAGCCTCCTGCAACTTCCCTTGCTGAATCAGCGTGGAGATTCCGGCCAGTTCGGCGCTCTGGGCCTTCGCATTCCCCGGCGCACAGAAAAGCACCAGAGCCAGGCCTGCGCACACCAGAGTCTTCGTCCAGCCGCGGCCGTGCGACTTCTTTCCGTAACAAACAGTTCTGCGGCGAGCGCTCAAAATAGTCCCTGCCCGAAATTCTAGCGGAGAGCCCCAGCACAAACTAGGGAATCTTGCCCCTATCTCCGCGCACCGTTTTCCCTTTAGAATCCAAAGGTTCATAAAATTTCACTCATGCGCTCATTTTCCACGGCTCTACTCGCGCTTTTTCTTTTGGCAGCAATCCTTTGCGCGCAGACCCCTTCCATTCATTTTCGCGAAGTGGGCAAGGAAGCAGGCCTCACCAAAGCACCTTTCAGCTCCATGAAGCAGCATTACGTAGTGGAAACCATTTCCGGCGGTGTCGCCCTCTTCGATTGCGACAACGACGGCAAGCTGGACATCCTTGTCGCCAATGACTCCACCATCGAGCAAGCAAAAAGCGGCGGCGTTCCCATGGTCACGCTCTACCATCAAGGAGAAAATCTAAAATTCACCGACATCACCAAGGAAGCCGGGCTAACCCACAAAGGCTGGGGCATGGGCATCGCCGTCGCTGACTATGACAACGACGGCTTGCCCGACATTTATGTCACTGGCTACGGCGGAAACGTTCTCTATCACAATCTGGGAAACTGCAAGTTCGAAGATGTCACCGAAAAAGCCGGCGTTGCCGGAGGCGGCTTCAGCTCAGGAGCAGCGTGGGCCGACTACGATCGCGACGGCCATCTCGATCTTTTCGTTTCGCGTTACGTGCACACCGACCTGAATCATCTTCCCACCGCCGAAAACCCCTCCAAAAATTTCTTCCATAAAGGCCTTCCCGTCGAAAACCCCTGGACCATGGATGGCGAAACCGATTTTCTATTTCACAATCGTGGCGACGGCACCTTCGAAGAAGTCTCCAAAAAAGCCGGCGTCAGCGACCCCGCCGCTCACTTCGGCTTAGGAGCGGTCTGGGGCGATTACGACAATCAAGGTTGGCCCAGCCTCCTCGTCGCCAACGATACCGGCCCAAATTATCTCTACCACAACAAACGCGACGGCACTTTTGAAGATGTTGGCATGCTCTCCGGCGTGGCCCTCAGCCCCGAGGGCCAGGAAGTGGGCAACATGGGCGTGGACATGGGCGATTTCGACCGCGACGGCAAACTGGATTTCGTCATCACCAATTACGCGGACCAGCCCAAAGGCCTCTATCTAAATCAGGGCGCTCAAGGTTTCACCGACCTCACCTATTCCGCCAAAATCGCGCAAAGTTCACTGCCGTATGTTTCCTGGGGAACGGGTTTCGTCGATTTCGACAATGACGGCCTGCCCGACCTGCTCGTCGCCAGCGGCCATGTCTATCCCGATGTCGACACCGTCCCCAAAAACGTCAAGTATCGCGAACCGCTTCTGCTCTACCGCAACAAGGGCGATCGCACCTTCGACGAAATTTCCGCCACCACCGGATTAAACGACGGCCCCATGTACTCCCGCCGCGGCGTGGCCTTCGGCGACATCAACAATGACGGCAACATTGACATGGTGATTTTCAACGTCGGAGCGCCGCCTTCTCTCTTCTTGAATGACACGAAAAATTCCAACCATCGCGTGCTCTTCAAATTAGTCGGAACGAAGAGCAATCGCGAAGCCGTCGGCGCTCGCATCACCGTCACGTCCGCCACGCGCTCGCAAATCGAGGAAGTCAAAGCCGGCTCCAGTTACATTTCCACCAGCGATCCCCGCCTCCATTTCGGCTTGGCCGGCGATTCCGTCATGGACAAAGTCGAAATCCGCTGGCCCAGCGGCGCCCTCGAAACCCTCCGCAACGTCCCCGCCGACGCCATCTACACCATCGTGGAAGGCCAAGGCATTAAATCCACAATCAAGCTCCCCCCGCCAGCCCCCCGCTGACGGCGTGGGATGCCTCGCCCTCCCATTCTGATTTCTGCCTTCTGGTTTCCAGTTTTCCCCCTCTCCTCCCGCTTTCCACCTCGCCCGAGTTTTCGCGTTGCCAACCGTGGCTGGGCCATGTTAGCATTACGCACGTAATATGTTGTCATAATGCTTGTTCTTGACGCATCCACGCTAATTCTAGTTGCCAAGTCCGAAATACTCGGCCCCTTCCTGGCCGGCATCAAGCTCCAGGTAGCCATTCCGGAGGAAGTCGCGCGGGAATGTTGCAGCGCAAAGAAAACCATGGACGCACTGATGATCCAAATGGCCCTGGATGAGTCGCGAATCGCTGTCGTTCCGGTAAGAAACAGGAAACTCGTCGCCAAGTTTCAAGCGGACTTTAGCCTGGGCCAGGGCGAAGCGGAAGCCATTGCACTTGCCCTCAAGGAGAGCGCGGAGATCGTCGGGATCGATGACAAGAACGGCATTAATGCCTGCAAGCTGCTCGGCCTTCCCTTTACCACCGCTATCGGCATCTTGGTGCGGAGCAGCGAAAAGGGTTTGCTCGATCGTAGCGCCGCACTTGCCGGGCTCGCGGCGCTTGCAAGATACGGTCGTTATAAGGATTCGATTATTGAAGACGCCAGATTGAAATTGGAGGTGCGCACATGACCAAGACCATGAGTATCCGCATGGATCGCGACAACTATGAGTTTCTCGCCGAAATCTCCAAAGAAGAGCGCAGCGACCTGTCTAAAGCCGTGCGTGACCTGGTTACCCGCGGCAGAATCCTGCTTGCCGTCGAGCGCTACAAAAACGGAGAAGCTTCCCTCGGCAAAGCCGCCGAACTTGCCGGACTTCCACTAGGACAGATGATGACCATCCTCACGGAATTTGGTGTCGAAAGCCGAATCGAGAAAGAAGACTATCTCCAGGGCCTCCACAACCTCGCAAAAGTCTGGTAGGCCGTGAAATTATCGGGGCCTATGCAGCATCCCCATCAGCGCCCGCGACGCAGCCTCTCTTCCCCTCAGTTTGCCGAGGAAACGCGGGACAAAACGGGACGTTTTCCGACCTCCGCCGTCTGACCCTCTAAAACTGTAGTTCAGCCCTCATTTTTGACCTTTGACTGTAAAACACTTAACATCTTCATTAAGATGTGCTATTCTTTGTCTCTCGTTGCCGCTATGCTGCCCCACCGATCTTCTTTCACTCAGCTTCGCTTGATCCCTGCCCACCCTCGAGCAACTCCTAAGCCCCATGGAATCATATCGTTTCAAAAATAAGGTGGGGAGGGGGTATCCCCATCGATTCCCAGTGCCTCCTATAAGCCCTTTAGATGCAACACATATGCACGAACATGTTGCAAACAAAGGACTTACGACATCAGCGCTTTTTGCAAGTTCTTTAGATGCAACACTTACCAAAAACCGGGGGGAGGGGGGCACTGCCAGGAGCAGCACAAATGAATATTAGAACCGAGCCAATTCTGTCGGCGTCTCTGCCAGCTCCAGGTTATGCGTGGACTTGTTGTTCGACCTGTTTGGAAATCCAGGCGTACGTTTTTTCCAGGCCTTCGCGCAACGGCCTGCTGGGAGCCCAGCCGAGCTTGGCGCGAATCAGGTGGTTGTCGGAGTTTCGGCCGCGGACGCCGAGGGGACCGGGGATATGGCGGATGCCCAGCTTCTTCCCCGCAATGCCCATGACCATTTCGGCTAGGCGATTGATGGTGACCATTTCTTCGGAGCCGATGTTGACTGGTCCGATGAAATCCGATTTCATCAGGCGCCGCACGGCTTCGACGCACTCGTCCACATATAGAAAGGACCGGGTCTGTTTGCCATCGCCCCACAGCTCGATTTCGCCCCCGTCGGGAGCCTCCGCAACTTTACGGCAAACCGCGGCGGGCGCTTTCTCCCGTCCGCCTTGCCAGGTGCCGTCCGGGCCAAAAATGTTGTGGAAGCGCGCCACGCGGACTTGAATGCCATGGTTTCTCATGTACGCCAGGTACAAGCGCTCGCTGAACAATTTTTCCCAGCCGTACTCACTGTCGGGCGCGGCCGGATACGCGGACTCTTCCGAACACTTTGGATTGTCGGGATCGAGCTGGTTGTATTCAGGATAAATGCACGCCGACGAGGAGTAGAAAAAGCGCTTGATGCCGGCGCGCGTGCCGAGCTCCAACACATTCAGGTTAATGGTAGCGGAGTTATGCAGAACGCAAGCATCGTGCTCTCCGGTAAAGATGTACCCCGCTCCGCCCATGTCGGCGGCAAGCTGGTACACCTCATCGATGCCGCGGACCACTTCACCGACAACAGCGGCGTCGCGCAAGTCGCCGACAATAAATTCATCCACCGGCGGCTCCGCAAAATCGTGCCGCTTAATGTCGACTCCGCGGACCCAGAAACCTTCGGCCTTCAACCGCCGGACCAGATGGCCGCCGATGAAACCGCCTGCCCCAGTCACCAGTATCTTGCTCTTTGGCATTCCCTTCACCTTTCGCTAAGCCGCCTGACAGCAACATTCTATATTATTATCGACCGCCATCACGGTTGTCAGCATCGAATAATAATGATGCGCGGGATGTGCTCTTGCAGAGTCTGCCGCGTTGACGACACTACTGCGCTCTTGTAACCTTTTTTTGAGCGCAACAATGTAATCTTGGAATTGTCTGGTTCCCGCGCTTCTCGCGCGGAGCGAAGGTGCAGAATGAGAGCGCGCAAGCGAATCTCCGCCGCACAATCCGGCCTCACGCTTCTCGAGCTGATCATCGCGACCACCATTTTGCTGATCCTCACTGCGGCGGCGCTTCCCGTCGTAAAGTTCACGATCATTCGCGCCAAGGAAGCCGAGCTTCACCGCGATCTTCGCGAAATGCGCGACGCCATCGACCGCTTTAAGGATGCGGCGGACGGCAACCTGGTCCGTGTCCAAGCCGGCAGCGAAGGCTATCCGCCGGATCTCGACACGCTGGTCAAAGGAGTCGAATACGGCGCCAGCGCCCAGAAGAAACGATTCCTTCGCCGCATTCCCGTTGATCCCATGACCGGGCGCGCCGAATGGAGCCTGCGTTCCATTCAAGACGACCCCGATTCGACGAGCTGGGGTGGCGGCAACGTCTATGACGTGCATTCCAGTTCAACAGGCACCGCGCTGGACGGCACGAAATACTCCGACTGGTAAGCTCCAGCAAGCTGCCACGTCCGCGCGCGCAAATCCGGGAGACCGCGAGCAAAACAAGACGCACATCTCCAAGGAGATATTAGAATAGCGTCCGCAACGTATGGACGGCCATGCGCATTGACGCTCATCAGCACTTTTGGATTTATAACCAGCGGGAATACGGCTGGATCGACGAATCGATGTCGTCGATTCGCCGCGACTTTCTGCCCGCCGATCTCAAGCCAGAGTTGGAGAACAACGGGTTTCACGGGAGCGTACTGGTGCAGGCACGGCAGTCGCTGGAAGAAACCCGGTGGCTGCTGGAACTGGCCGAAAAAAATCCTTTTATTCTCGGAGTCGTGGGCTGGGTCGATTTGCGTTCGCCGCAGTTGCGCGCGGAGTTGGAATCGTTCGCGAAGGATCCTAAACTCGTCGGGATTCGCCACATTGTGCAGAGTGAGCCGGATGACTTTCTGCTTCAGCCCAATTTTTTGCGCGGCATTTCAATGTTGGAAGAATTTGACCTGGCCTACGACATCCTGATTTACACCAAGCATCTTCCAATCACAGCAGAGTTTGTTGAGCACTTTCCCCGACAGCGCTTTGTCCTCGACCACCTGGCCAAGCCGCCGATCAAGAGCGGCACTGTGGACGTCTGGGCGCGGGGAATGCGCGAGTTGGCGTCGTTCCCGAATGTTCTTGCCAAAGTTTCGGGACTGGCCACGGAGGCCGGCTGGAGCTCTTGGAAGGCAGAAGATATCTGGCAATATCTTGATGTCGCATTCGAATGTTTTGGACCAAACCGCTTGATGATCGGCTCCGATTGGCCCGTGTGTAAGGTCGCGGGTTCTTATACGCGGATTATGACGCTCGTGAAGGAATACCTCAGCGACCGCACAGAGGAGGAACGCGAGGCAGTCCTGGGCGGTAACGCTGCGAAGTTATGGCGTTTGAAGGCCCCTGATCCTCCGATGGAATGATTGCGCGACGAAACGCCTCCGGTGTTCTACAATGCGTGCGCAAAGTTAGGCCGCTTCTGTAAGCGATTACAGCCGTAGGTGCACTGCCGGATGGCTCCATGCCGAATAAGGTTCTAAAACTCGATTCGAAAGACAACGTATTGATCGCTCTCACCGATCTGCGTAGAGGCGAACAGATTTCCTTTGATTCTCAAACCTACACCCTGGAATCCGACGTTCCTGCGAAACACAAATTTGCCATCGAAGATCTCGCCGCTGGAGCAACCGTCAGGATGTACGGCGTGACTGTTGGCAAAGCAGCTGAAGCCGTGCGCCAAGGCGGGCTGTTGACAACCAGGAATCTCCGTCACCAGGCCGAGGAATTTCACGAAAAGACGCAGGAGGTTCGCTGGACGCCGCCTGATGTTTCGCGATGGCGGCAGCGCGAGTTTCTCGGATACCGGCGATCGGACGGGCAAGTCGGTACAAGAAATTACTGGATCGTGGTGCCTCTGGTTTTTTGCGAAAACCGAAACATCGGCGTACTGAAACAAGCTTTTGAGGAAGAGTTAGGTTTTGCATCGCCGCAAATTTACCGCCGGCAGGTAGCTGAGCTGGCACAACTGTATAAAGACGGCAGAGCGGCGGAGATTAAAACACACACGTTGACGGATGACGCCGCGGTTCCTCAGCCTTCCCGCATCTTCAAGAATGTGGACGGGATCCGTTTTCTGCTGCATGAAGGCGGCTGCGGAGGAACGCGGGAAGATTCGAACAGTCTCTGCGCACTCATTGCCGGTTACATTCATCACCCCAACGTGGCGGGAGCGACGGTGCTCAGCCTGGGCTGCCAGCACGCCCAAATCGCAATTCTTCGCGACGAGTTGCGCAAGCGGAATCCACATTTTGACAAGCCGTTGGTGATCGTGGAGCAGCAACAAAGCGGAACCGAAGCCGTTATGCTATCCAAGGCGATTCGTGACACATTTCTTGGCCTGATCAAAGCCAACGAGTGCCAACGGACAAATGCTCCGCTCTCCAGCCTGTGCGTCGGACTGGAGTGCGGTGGGTCAGATGGTTTTTCCGGCCTCTCCGCGAATCCCGCCATCGGGCATACTTCCGATATTCTGGCCGCGCTTGGCGGCCGGACCATCCTCTCGGAGTTTCCGGAATTGTGTGGCGTGGAGCAGGAATTGATCAACCGCAGCAACCGCCAGGAAGTGGCGGACCGCTTCATTCACCTAATGAGAAGCTATGGCGCACGCGCCAAGGCCGTTGGCTCGGGCTTCGAGATGAATCCCAGTCCGGGCAATATGCGCGACGGATTGGTGACCGACGCCATGAAATCCGCGGGCGCCGCGAAAAAAGGGGGAAGCTCGCCGGTAACGGCGGTTCTCGATTATCCCGAGTACGCGACTGAGCCGGGACTGAATCTGCAATGCACGCCGGGAAACGACGTGGAGTCCGTGACCGCGGAAGTCGGCGCGGGCGCAAATCTTGTGCTATTTACAACGGGCTTGGGAACACCGACGGGGAATCCCATCGCGCCGGTCGTAAAACTCGCCACCAATTCCGCGCTGGCGCAGCGCATGCCGGACATCATCGATAT
>Ga0209698_10004753_pt1 | contig 14808 bp, 12 predicted proteins | sample LitLauG_LLR_2012_FD_187203 | JGI IMG/M metagenome (GOLD analysis project Ga0209698, IMG submission 187203) | Freshwater sediment microbial communities from Pennsylvania, USA - Little Laurel Run_MetaG_LLR_2012 (SPAdes) (version 2) | ecosystem: Environmental > Aquatic > Freshwater > Creek >...
CATCCATCCCATCTGGAACGGACCCGCGGTTCGCTGGCGCACCCGACAGGATTCGAACCTGTGACCTCTGCCTTCGGAGGGCAGCGCTCTATCCAGCTGAGCTACGGGTGCTTCGAGCGGGGCAAGCTCTAACCGAGCAACAGCACGAAAGCGACCCCCTATCCCGCTCTAGCAACCGATGTTGGAAACAGGAACCCAACTTAGAGCGCGCCCAAACCCCGCCCCTTAAGGCCGCGGAGGAAGTTGCACTTGGTCGTGCAAATTAGCTTGCACCTGGCGGGCATCGTAAGCGTTGGGGTCGTCGGGCTTGTGGCCGCTATACATCGCGATCTCGGCCGAAGCTTCATACTGACTGACTTCGCGATAATCGACCGGATCGTCCCAGAAGGGGTCGTACCAAGGCCCCCAGCCGTGGCGAGGCGAGAAAAACCAGAAATCGAAACGCGAGTGCGGGAAGTAAGCACCCTGCGCCTCCAAGCGCGAATGCTGATCGGTGTTGCGGTTAGCGACAATGAAATAATCTTTGCCGTTTTGCAGCGTCAGCTCCGCGGCGCGGTACAACAGATAATTTTCCACCGTGTCGCGATTGGTCAGCGAATTGCCTCGGAACCCGATGCGGTAGCGATTGGCCTCGATCTGGTGCTCATGATAGCCGTAGCCGCCGGTGGCTTCAGCGGCCGGCTGATAAGGCGTCTGGGTTGCGCAGGCCGCTAACGAGGCGCTAGCGAGGGCTGCGGCAAGCAAAAGCGAACGCATAAAGCACGGCCTCCAACCTGCCCCTGCCTGCTAATGTAACGTCTGAGGCCCCAAGGCCAATCCCAATCTAGTGATGCAAGATGGTCGCAGCACGGACGAATTTGCTGGGCGCCAAAGTCTCCCCGCTCGCCAGGCGCACCGAGTGGATTACCGCTTCGATCTCACGGCCCCAAAATTCGAGAAAACGATGGATACGCGGATAGCTGGGCGCGAGATCGAGCGTTTGCCAGGTGAAACTCTGCAACAGCGAGGGGTGGTCGGGCAGATAGTAAAGCACCTCGGCCGTGGCCAACCGCCAGCCGTTAAGCCTTAAGGCAATTTCATCGTCTGTGCGCATCCGCTCCTCGTCGTCAGCGAGACGCACACATGCCGCGCATGGCTGGCGCTCGCGCCAACAAGGCTGCTTGCGCAATCGTTAGCAAGTCAATACCGCAACGCCTTTAGCACTGCAGGCCAGCGGCTGCCAAACCAAGGCGCGCGAAATGCGCTCGCCGGATGCGCGGGCGCGGTTGCGGCCAGAGATTGCAGCGCTGCCTGTTCAGGCTCTGGTCAAAATGAGCGCGGACGCAACCAGCAGCAGGACGCCGACGAAAAACGCGAAGCCGCGCCGCGCCGTAGGCTTTGTGAGCGCGGTCGCGAAGCGGCCGCCGGCTAGCCCGTAGAAACTCATAGCGCTTAAGTCCATGGTGATCGTGGTGGCCCCCAAAAGCGCGATCTGAGGCAGAAGTGGACGAGCGGGGTCAAGGAATGGCGGCAACACACCGGTGAAAAACACCATCACCTTGGGATTGGCGAGCTGAACCGCAAAGCCATCGCGGAACGGCTGACCTCGACCCGCGCCGTTAGCCAAACGCAGCGCCTGTCCATCCCGGAAGCCCGACCATAGCGATTTGACGCCAAGCCAAGCCACATAGAGCCCCCCGGCAATAGCCAAGAGACGAAAGGCGGCCGGATAAGCCCCCGCCAAGCTCCCCATCCCTAAGCCTGCGGCGGCGAACCAAACCAAGGTCGCAGCGTTCATTCCCACCACCCCGCGCCAAGCAGCGGCGGGTCCGGCGCGAATGCCCGTGGCAATGGCGAAGAGATTTGCCGGCCCTGGCGTGATGGCGAAGAGCGCCATGACGCTCGCAAACAAAGCATAACGCGCGGGATCGACGGGGAGCATGGCAAACTCGTTTGAGAAGGCGGCCAACAGGCAGCGAAAGCGAAGCGCAGGTGTGCTCAGCCCTGCTGTCGGCGCCTAAACGAGTGCATGGAGAATTTTAGCCCAGTGCGCCGGCAAAAATCTAGCGCCGGCGCTCGCCCTCAAGCGATTTTGCTTTAACCATACGCACCGATGCAAAGTGGCACGCAACGTAGCCCAGCATGATCGGCGGCAGCCCGATGGCCAGCGGCAGCACCGGCGAGACGCCCTTGGGCGCCAATGCCAGAGAAACCAGATAAAGCGTCAGCGGAAAGCCAAGACCCAATAGGATGAGGCCAGCCAGCGTCAGCACACGTGCTTCAGCGCGCAGCGCGGCGATGTCTTGGCGGGAGGGGCGCATGGACAAGCCGCTTGCGAAAATCGCGCCACGCACGAACGCGCCATGCGCGCATGGTTTATGGTGCACGCGCGTCGCAAGCTCACACGCTTGTGTGGCAGAAAAATCGCGCGTTCCATCATCTGGCGTTAAGCCGAAGGAACTATAAGTGGGTTGATCGCGTACCTCTGGAGAAACCGAGGCGCAATGCAATGTCGCTGAACGAGCTACTGATCGCTGACGAGCAAGAGCTCGCTGAGCACTACCCAAACCGGGTCGAACACACGGTTGACGGCATTGTGCACGCAATCGGGATCATCGCGGCTTTAGTCGGCGGAGGCCTGCTTGTGGCGGTGGCCTTGGTCAATCGCGGCGTGCCGATGGCGACGGCGAGCGCTGTCTATGCGATGTGTTTAATGGCGATGCTTGCCGCATCCGCCGTCTACAATCTCACCAAGCCCTCTCCGGCGCGGCGCATCCTGCGCCGTATCGACGAGGCCGCCATCTTTTTGCTAATGGCCGGTTCCTACACCCCCTTCACGATAAAGCTCTTGCCCCCGGAACTGGCATTGGCGGTCACCGCCCTGATTTGGACCGGCGCGCTCGCCGGCGCGGCCGGCAAAGTGTTGTGGCCGCGACTCAGCGATCGCGCTTGGTGCGTCATCTATCTGGCCTTTGGCTGGCTTGCAGTCCTGGTCCTTGGCCCTGCGGTGCCAACCTTGCCGCCGCTGGCGATTGGCATGCTGGTGATCGCCGGCCTCACCTATTCAGGCGGGGTATTGTTGTACTTGAACCATGCCTTGCCGTTTCGTCGCGCCCTCTGGCATGCCTGTGTGATCCTGGGCGCTGCCGGCCATTACGGCGCCGTGCTCGTCGGGCTGGTTTTGCGCTGACCATCCCCGCCCGCTCGGGGCTAAAGCCTTGAGGCTTCGAGGGACGGCTTTTCGCCAAAAAATAGATCTGCTCGAAGCTGGTGGGCGATTTCGGCCTCTTCCGGCCAAAGAAAGATCCGAGCCGGCGCCTAAAGCGAACCGATTAGCGCCAGCAGGCGACGGCTATCCTCGCCGGTATCCAGAAAAAGCGAAGGGCCGAGCGCCAAGACGCGCGCGCGCTCAGCCTCATAATCAGTCCAACTCAGCTGCTCGAGGAAAGCAACGACTGCCTCGCCCAGCGGTTCTTCAAAACTGTGGCCAATTGCATGCGCGCGGAGAAAGCGCTCCATCTCGCTTCCGGTCGGGACCAGGGGGACGGCGCCATAATAACCGCCTTGATAGAGGCGGCATGCGAGCAGAAGCGGCGAATTGCCAGTGGGATCATGGAAATCAAAGCACCAGGAAAAGTGCACTTGACCATAGATGGCTTCGAGATCGTCCGGGATCTTGTACTCGCCGCCATGGCGCCAGTTTGAATGCCTGTTGACAACCGCCATGAAGGCTTCAAGACCGGTTTCGGTCGGATGCCCCCGGGTGACGATTTCCACCCTATCGCCCATACGCTCGGCGATCTGGGCCAGAATGGCGATGCTACGCTCGCACCTTAGCGTGCCATTCCAGCCAATCACCCAGCGGTCTTTGATATCGCGCCAGCGGGCGGAAGCGGGCCCCATCGCCGGCACGGGAGCGCGGAGGTGAATCTTGTTCTCGAGAACAAAACTTGGGCCGATGTAGTTCTGCACGGGCTGGTAATAGCCCCGGACAAAGCCAGGCGAGAGCACTACCAGCAAATCCGTTCGCCTAAGGATACGCCGCTCGATCCAGCGAACTGCCGCACCCATAAGCGTGCGCTTGAACATCACAGCTTGCAGGTCTTCGATCTCGTAGACAATCTTGGCCTTTGAACCAGAGATCCACTTCGCAAAGACAGCCAGTAAGGCTGCGTCGAACATGCGCGCGTAGAAGAATCTCGCCTGCTGGAAGGTTTGGCGGTTTTTGGCCAGAATGGCGCACGCGCGCAGCATCGCCGGAATTCGGCGCAAATAGTTCCCGTCCCCGAGCGTCCCCAATGGGGTGTTGGACCAACCGGGTTTAAAGTCCTTATTGAAGCGGTCGCGCCGGAACGTGAACGCCGCGACGTCGCAGCCGGCCTCCTCCAACGACGTCACCCGCAAATTAACCGAAGGCGAGGTAAGGTCGGTGGCGAAATAGACAGCGCGAACGCGCCCTACGGCAGCGACGGCCGCTGGCGTTTCTACCTTAAGCTCATCTGCGACCGCGTAAGTCATCTCGTGGGAGCCATATCCTCTTGCCTTAGCAAACGCATGCAAATTCGCCGCCGCGGGCGCCTGGGCGTCGCCAAACGAGACGCCCCCGTTCAGTCGCCTGGCATAGTTTCAAAGCATTGCAAGCCCTGCGGCATCAGCGTCCAATCGGGCTTGTCACGCGTGAAGATGGCGAGTGTCGGTTCAAACAAGGCCGGATCGTCGAGGCTGCCCGCATAAATCGTATGGGTCTTGTCGAGGCCCACAACGCCGCCAAACACCAGCCCACCACAGGTTGGGCATGAATTGCGAACCGCCTCGCCCCCCCGAAAAGCCTTGCTTCGAAACTGTAGCGTCGAGCCGCTGAAACGTACGGCTTCGGCGCGAAAGCCCATAAAGGGCATGAAACCCGAACCCGACGCCTTGCGGCAATCGCGGCAAAAACAGAGCCCCATATTGAGCGGCGGGCCCATGGCCTCATAGCGCACGGCAGCACACAAGCATCCGCCGGCGAAAATGGTCCGCGCGCTCATGGATGAGCTTTGAATGTCCAAATCGGACCCGTCCAGTTTTTGCCGTCGCCAACGGTCTCTTTGAGGTCGCCGACCCGCGGCGACGCGGCAATGGCGCGGGGCCAAAAATCGCGCGCCGGCGCATTCTTGAGCGCGACCGCGACCTCCCATTGCCCCGGGTGCAGGTCCAGTATGCGATGCAGCGCCGCCGTCGCCACGCCGCGGCGGCGAAATGGCCGCGCGACGAAGAATTCTCCCATATTGCGTTCAACCTCGCCGCCGGTGCGATGCGAGTGTTGGTTGACCAGCGCAAACCCCGCGACGGCGTCGTCGGCATAGATCAATAGCGGCCAGCAATTGGGCGCCGTGAAGTATTGGTCAAGCAGCGGATATGGCGCAAAGGCGCCGCTCGAATTGAAGCGAAAAACGGCAGGATCGCGCGCAAACTCCGAGAAATCATACATGTAGAACTGTAAGAGGCCCTCAATCATAGCCCGCTCTCTCATCGTTGCGGGGCGCAAGCTAATGCGATCTTCACTCACGCTTCGCCCCGATTTGCGTCTTTGGCCGAGGACCAATCCGACACACGCGACCGACGCTCTGCGCCGCTCCTCTTTCCCGCATCACTCATTTTTGCCGCGTCGCTTATCGCGTTCAGCCAGTATGCGCAGCCTGAGCGCGTTGAGCTTGATGAAGCCTTCGGCGTCGGCCTGGTTGTAGCCGCCCGCTTCGTCGAAGCCGACAAGCTTCTTCGAGTAAAGCGAGTAAGGCGAAGAGCGCCCGATCGTGCGCACCCCGCCCTTATAGAGCTTCAGCTTGACATCGCCCGATACGCTGGCCTGGCTCACATCGATTGCAGCCTGCAGCATGAGTCGCTCCGGCGTCCACCAGAAGCCGTTATAAATGAGCCCCGCGTATTTCGGCATCAGCTCGTCTTTAAGGTGCATGGCGCCGCGATCGAGGGTGATCGACTCAATTGCGCGTCGCCCGTGCCACAATATTGTGCCGCCAGGCGTTTCGTAAAAGCCGCGTGACTTCATGCCAACATAGCGGTTCTCGACCAGATCGAGCCCGCCAATGCCGTTGCGGCGGCCAAGTTCGTTGAGCGCCGCCAGCAATTCGTGGGCCTTCATGGCGTTGTTGTTGACCCCCACAAGATCGCCGCGTTCGAAGCTGAGCGTCGCCACTTCGGCCCTGTCGGGGGCCTCTTCCGGCGTGATCGTGCGTCGATCGCTGCGCTTGGTCACAAGTTCTGGTACTTCCAGATCGGGGTCTTCGAGCGCCAGGCCCTCGCTTGAGGTATGCAATAAGTTCGCATCAATCGAAAATGGCGCCTCCTGCTCCTTGCCTTTGGCGATGGGGATGTTGTGCTTCCTTGCGTACTCGATGAGCGCGGGACGGCCCTCGAAGCTCCACTCCCGCCACGGCGCGATCACCCGCACATCTGGCTTCAGCGCATAATAGCTCACTTCAAAGCGAACCTGATCGTTGCCCTTGCCGGTGGCGCCATGACAAACGGCGTCGGCGCCCACAAGGTTCGCAATTTCGATCTGGCGCTTGGCGATCAGCGGCCGCGCGATCGAGGTGCCAAGCAAATATTGACCCTCGTAGAGGGTGTTTGCCCTAAACATCGGCCACACGAAGTCGCGCACGAATTCTTCACGTAAGTCATCGATGAAGATGTTCTCCGGCTTGACCCCCATGGCGAGCGCCTTTTGACGCGCCGGCGCCAGCTCCTCACCTTGGCCAAGGTCGGCGGTGAAGGTCACGATCTCGCAATTATAGGTCTCCTGCAGCCATTTCAGGATGATTGAGGTGTCAAGCCCGCCCGAATAGGCCAGCACGACTTTCTTGATCTTCTCGGCCATGGTCTTTCCCGCACGAAACGCCGTTCTCGTTTCACAGCGGAAGTTGCAAAGCAATGGCCTTGGCGGGGCGGCCTTCGAGTTTGGCGGACGCGGCCCTCACATGAGCGGCGCTGGCTTCTCCCTTATCCATTTTAAGAGCAGCCATTTCTCGCCCTTTGTGACCTCTGAGCCTGCCCTTTGGCTTGGTGGCGGCGCAACTCGCCGCCTGCTTCACGAGTTCAAGCGCATCGTCCAAATCTCTTGGTCGTCCGTGACCACGCGCGGCCAAGGCCGCATGATAAAAGAGCGCGGTGCTATTGCGCCGCTCACACGCCTGCTCGACTAGCCGCAGCGCGTCTTGAGGCGAGCCGGGCGCATGCCCAGTAAAAATCTGATGCGCAAGGCGCAACTACGCGCGCGGATCGCCCGATGCAGCGCGCCCGCGGACGAGGGGCAATTCTTCCATGCCCCCACGATCGCATGCGGCGCGCCCGCGCTCAACTGTGGGTGGGCTTAGACCATCACCTGGTTGCCAAGTTCGACGGCCCGGCCTGACGGAATATGGAAGAAGTCGGTCGCGTTGGTGGCGTTACGCGCCAGAAAGATGAACAAATGGTCTTGCCAGCGCGGCATGCCGCTCTTTTCGCTCGGCACGATGGTGCGCTTGGAAAGAAAGAAGCTGGTCTTCATGATATCAAACTTGAGCCCATGCTTGCGCGCCTCAGTAAGCGCCTTGACTACATTCGGCGTCTCCATAAACCCAAACGTCAGCGCCACGCGTTTAACGTCGGGCAGATAATCCTCAATTCTGACGCGTTCGCGTTCGGGGGCGCGCGGCGTCTGCAGCGTCTTCACCGTCAGAATGATGATTTGCTCGTGCAGCACCTGGTTGTGCTTCAAATTATGCATAAGCGCTGCCGGCACCACATCGGGATCGCCGGTAAGAAATATCGCGGTGCCGCGCACGCGGTGTGGGGGATGGTGGGAAAGCGTCTCAAACAGTTTCGACAGCGGCTCGTCGCGCCGTGTGGTATCGGCCAACAGGCGCGAGCCGCGCACCCAGGTCCAGAACGTGATCATCAAGCCTGCGGCAAGCGCCAGCGGAACATAACCGCCTTGCAAAACCCGCTGCAGATTCGACGATAGGAAAATAAGCTCGATGAGCGCGAACGGCGCCACCATCAGCGCCGCCAGCGGCAATGGCCGGTTCCACAATTTCCAGATGACAATGAACACCATGCAGGTGCTCATCAGCATCTCGCCGGTGATGGAAATGCCGTAGGCCGCCGCCAACCGCGTTGAAGATCCAAACGCCACGGTCAGGATGAAGACGCCAGCGAGTAGGATCCAGTTGACCTGCGGCATGTAGATCTGGCCGGCTAGGGTTTCCGAAGTGCGGCGAATTTCCATCCGCGGCAGCAGTCCAAGTTGAATGGCTTGCTGGGTAAGCGAGAAGGCGCCCGAGATTACCGCTTGACTGGCGATGATCGTGGCCCCCGTCGCAAGCACCACGAGCGGCAAGCGAATACTATTTGGGGCCATTTCAAAGAAGGGCGTGAAGTTGAAGGTGACGTGGGTTTCGCCCGCCGCGAGCGCTGCCTGGCGGGCCTGCGCATAGGCGGCGTTCAGGTGCGAGAGGTGAGCGATGACATAAGCGCCTTGACCCAAATAATTGAGCGTGAGCATGGGCAGGATAAAGAGCCAGACCAAGCGAATGGGGCGGCGCCCAAAATGGCCCATGTCGGCGTAGAGCGCTTCCGCGCCGGTGACGGCGAGAAACACCGAGCCTAGCACCGCAAAGGTCAGCCAGCGGTGATCGATCATAAAAACCACAGCGTGGCTCGGCAGCAGCGCCTGCCAGATCGCGGGATTGTGGAAAACGTGCATGGCGCCGATGGCGCCCATGGTTGCAAACCACGCAAGCATCACAGGGCCGAAGAAACGGCCAACCAAACCGGTGCCGCGCGATTGCACCGCAAAGAGCCCGATCAGAATGACGATGCCAATGGGTAGAATTAAGGGATCGATGCGCGCGCTGAGCGCGGGCACCGCGCGCAAGCCTTCAACCGAGGACAATACCGAAATCGCTGGGGTAATGAGCGCGTCGCCATAAAACATCGAAGCCCCGGCAACGCCAATGATGAACAACACCGCGGTGCGTCGTCCGAGCGCGCGCTGGGCCAGCGCCATAAGCGAGAGCGTTCCACCCTCGCCCTTATTGTCCATCTGCATAACCAGGATGACGTATTTAAGCGTCACCACCATCATCAGCGCCCAGAAGATGAGCGAGACGACGCCGTAGACTTCTTCGACGGTCGCTGGAGTGCCGCCCGACATTACGTGGGCAAGCGATTCCTTGAATGCATAGAGGGGGCTGGTGCCGATATCGCCGTAAACGACGCCGATCGAGCCAAGCATCAGCGCCAATAGGCGCGCGCCCTTAGCGCCGCTGGCTTTGTGCCCAGCGTCGGGGTTGTCCGGGGAAACGGATCGACTAGATGTCGGCGCGTCGGCCGGGGCCTGCGCCATGTTAACTCCCCTGCGGGCGGATTGGCCCGACCCCCAGGGCCGCGCCTTTAGACCTTTTGTCCTTGCCCCGCAAACGTCTGGGGTCGTGACCCAGCATGCTGGCGAGCGGTGTTGGATTGGTTAGCGCCGCTCGCTCAAAAGTCGACGGCAATGCCTTTGCGTTCCCAGTCCCCGTAGCGGGTCGGTTCGGGTCCGCTCGGTCCGCCCTTTTCCGTTGCGTGAGGCGCCGGGCTCTCTCCGAGGCGCCGGGCTTCGGCTTCGGCGAGCGCTCGTTTCGCTTCCGGGGTCAAGGTCTTGGGCGCTGGCTCAGGGCTATGGGGCACTCTCTTGATATCGTCCCGACGCCGGGCGCACGCAACATCAAGGCAACGCCAACCTGCAGCCGCGCCCGTTCATGGTTGAGCAATCGTTAACCAGCTCCCGCGAGCTTGCGCCGTCAGGCCAGACCCCGTGCGCAACACCACCGCCCTCCACGCCGCGCTTTGCACGGCGCTCGGCTTCGCGACCGCGGCGGCGCCCGCAGCGGCGCGTTCGCCGGTGATCATCGCCGGCGCCGACGAGGACATGCGCGCCGGCATTCTCGAGCTGCTGCCCGACCGCGATCGGCCGGCCACCGTGTTCGAAGCAGAGCGCATCGGAGAAGAAGCCGCCGCGCGCGCCAATGCCTGGTTACGTTCTGAGGGTTATTATGACGCAACCGTCACTCCAACCACGAGCGACAATCCGGTGGCGGCGCGCTTGGAGATTGCGCCGGGCGTACGCTATCGCTTTGCCTGGCCCACCCTGGTGTTTGACGACGCAGCCCCCGACCCTGAAGCGGCGGCGGCGGCCAACCAGGCTCTGGGTCTCGTCAGCGCCGGCGCGCCCGCGCGCGCCCCAAGCGCTCTCGGCGCCGAAGCGGCGGCGCTCAAAGCCTTGCAGCAACGCGGCTACGCCGACGCCTCCATTGGCGCGCGCCGCGTGATTGTCGACCACGCCACCCAGCTGGTGTCGGCGGAGTTTCATTTATCCGCGGGCGCCAAGGCGTCGCTGGGCCGGGTGCGCGCGCGACCGGAAACCCTGTTTCGCGCACACTTCATCGCAAGCCTTCGCAACTGGCGCGCGGGCGATCCTTATAAGCCCGAAGATCTCACCCGCTTGCGCCGCGATCTTTCCGAAACCGGCGCGGTGGCGCGCATCTCCACCGCGCTTGCGCCCCCCGACCCTAGTGGCCAACGCGATGTCATCTTGGATGTCGAACCCGCCAAACGCTACGCTTATGAACTTGGCTTCGGCTATTCGACCACAGAGGGCCTAGGCGTCGACGCCCAGTGGACCCGCCGCAATCTCACCGGGCGGGCTGATTCACTCAGCGTCCAAACGACGTTGGGCGCCATGCTGAAGAGCCTGGGCGTCACCTGGTCGCTGCCGCACGCGGCAGGACTTGGCCACACCCTGAGCCTCGGCGCTTCCCTCGCCCAGGAGGACACCGACGCCTACCGCCGCAACGGGGTGGCGGTGTTTGCCTCGGTGGATGCAGGCGCGCGCCTGCGGTGGGGGCGCAGCTTTGGGCTACGCCTCACCTACGACAGCTACGATCGAATAGCCGGCGGCGTCAGCTACGCTGAAGTATTGTCCGGCTATGGCGATCTTCGCTTCGACACTACAGAATTTTCCCTCGACCCTCGCAGCGGCGCAATCTTGGAAGCGCGCATCGAGCCGACGCTCTCCACCGGCGACGCCACCATCGCGTTCATGCGCGCCACCGCCGAGGGCCGCTTTTATCAATCCATTGGAGGCGCTGAGCGGCTAACTTTCGCCGAGCGGGTCCGCCTCGGCTGGCTTGAACCGATTGCCGGCAGCGCCGACGACGTGCCTGCGGATCACCGCTTCTATGCAGGCGGCGGCGGCTCGGTGCGCGGCTATGCGTACAACACCATCTATCCCCATGAACGCGACGCGCTCGCTCTGGTGCCCGGCGGCCAAGGTCTTGTCGAAGGTTCTCTGGAAGCGCGCTTGCGCCTCAATGGCCCGTTCGGGCTCGCAGCCTTCCTCGACGGGGGCAATGCTTTCGACCGCTGGGGCGATGCCGGCAACCTGAAATTCGGCGCAGGCCTTGGCCTGCGCTACGATCTGGGCTTTGCGCCACTGCGCGTCGATTTGGCTGTGCCGCTGGATCGCCACGAAACCAGCAACACTTACGCGCTCTATATCAGCGTAGGCCAAGCGTTCTAATGGCTGGCTCAAAAGCGCCTCGTCCTTGGCAGCGCCTTGGGCTCGCCGCCGGCGTGGCGGCGAGCGCTGGGGGCCTGGCCGTCGCGATTGGTCCCGCCGCACCGTGGGTGGTTGATCATTTCGCCGAGGGTCAGCGCCTTGGCGAACTCGGCCGCCTCCACATAGACGGCGTAACTGGCAGTTGGCTTGGCAATCTGCGCGCCGCACGCGTCGAGATCAAAGATGCAAACGGCGTATGGCTGAGCGCTGAAGACGTCCGCCTAAATTGGCGGCCTCAGGATCTCTTGTTCGGCAAACTCACGCTTGACGCTGCCCACGTGCGCGACTTGTCGCTTGCACGCCAGCCAAATCTCGCCGCGCCGGGGCAACAGAGCGCGGCGATGGATGTGCACATCGGCAGGCTCGACGTCGACGCCATAGCGCTCGCCGCGCCGGTGCTGGGCGAAACTGCGCGGCTTACGGCCCATCTTGGCCTCGATATGCGCGACGGCGATATCGAGGCCTTGGAGGTTAGGGTGCGACGCACCGACTCCGGCGCCGATCACCTCATAGCCGCATATAGATCCACACAAGCCTATGCCCTGCACATCGACGTGCTGGGCGCGCCGGGCGGAATTATCACACGTGCGCTTGGGCTCGCCGACAAAACGGTTCGCATCAGCGCCCAAGGCGTAGGCGACGCCCAAAACGGCGCTGCCGCGTTCGAGGCCAAGATTGGCGATGGCGAATTCTTGGTTGGGCAAACGCAGTGGACCCCACAAGCTTGGCGCGCTGGGGGCGCGGGTCAGTTGAGTGAACTTCCTTGGCTCAATGAGTGGACAAAGCGCATCGGCGCTAACGCTGTTTTCAGCGCCTCCGGCGCACGGGCGGGGGTTTTCAACGCGCACGTGGAAACGCCGTACTTGATCGGCGACATCAATGGATCACTGACCAGCAAACGCCAACTCGACGGAGGCGCGCGGTTTGTCGTCACCAGCCGGCGAGTTTCCGATATCGCCCCAGAATCGCCCTTTGAACTTGGTCCCGCGCGCCTGCAAGGCGAGCTTCGCCAGGCGCGCGGGGTGACCGCCATTCACGCCTTGCTCACCGATGGGCTCGTGCATGGGTTCGGACAGGCGGCTCGCGTGAGCGGCCCGGTGCAACTCTCATTGGGAGGCGACCGCTTCCAACTCAGCGGCGATCTCCGCGCCAGCGCCGACGCCCCGCCGCTATTCGCCAATGCCCGCGCGCACGCAGAACTCTCGTTCGACTTCCATCGCGGTCGCTTCTCGCTCGAGCGCGCAAGCTATGTCAGCAACGCGCTCAAGCTTGATGGCGGCGGCTGGGCGGGTCACGGCGACGGCGAATTTGCCGGCGCCTGGCAAGTGCGCGATCTGGGCGCCGTAAGCGGTCTGAGCGGCGGCGGCGCAGGGCTCTGGCGCGCCTTCGCCGCGCCGACCCACACTAGAACTCGGGTCTGGAGCGCAACCGTGACGGGCGCCGGCGCCAACCTCGCTGGCGAACCGCATGTGATTACCGAGCTCACCGGCGCTGCCCCGCGCATAGATGGTTTGTTCAAGGCTGAGCCGGGCGGCGTCGCCGTCGATCACCTCCGCATCGAGGGCGTCAATCTGCGCGCTGGCGCTACCGGCCATATCCGCGACGGCGACGCTGAGCTGGCAGTTGAGGCCTCGGCGCGGGGGGGCGTGCATATCGGCGCTGCTGAACTCAGTGGCGCGCTTGACGCCACCGGGGCGGTGACCGGCTCGCTCGATCGACCGGTCATCTCCGCCCACGCCACGGCGACAAGCTTCACCAGCAATGGCGTGGTCGTGGATCATCCCATCCTTGATCTCACGCTCGCGCCGGCGGCGCGAACTTATGGGGGTCACGCCATCGCCCATGGCGCCATTTCAGGCCAAGCTTTCGAAGCTAGCTCGGAGATAGCCGTCCCCAACGCCACTTTGGCGCTCACCAATATCATCGCCCACGCCGGCGCTCTTGAAGTGCGGGGCAGCGCTCTCATCGCCGCAAACGATGCGCGCGCGGATCTGACGCTGGCGGGCCGTCTCGACGGGCTTTCGGCTGACCTTACCGGCCAAATCAACGCCAACCTGCATCTGGCGCAGGAACGTCTAAGCCTTTCGGCGCAACTCAACGACGCACGCTTGGGCACGCTCCGCGCGCACGCGGTAAACCTCGGCGCTGAGGGTCCGTTGCGCGCGCTTGGCGCGCACTATCAGCTGCAAGGCGGCGTCGGCGCCGCCTCGCTCACGCTAAGCGGTGCAGCTGTGATCGACGCCGCGCACGGCGGCCTCGATGCGCAGGTTCAAGGCGAGGGCCAACTTAGCGGCGAGCCGGTCGCTACCCGCACGCCAATGCGCTTCCACTGGAGCGAGGCTGGCCTGGACGCAGCACTCGACGTCACCCTTGACGGCGGCGCACTTGCCGCCGAATGGGCCGATCACCGCCGCACGCTCCAAGGCGCGGTGCACATCACCGACGCGCCGCTTGCGCCCCTTGCCGCAGTCATTGGCGAACGCGCCAGTGGGCGCATCGACGGGCGCGCCTCCCTCAACAATGACGGTCGCGGCCTTTCCGGCAATGCCGACATGACATTGACAAACGCGCGTTTCGTCGGCCGTCAACGCGGCACGCTCGACGTGCATTTCGCGGGCAACCTCGATCCCGACCGTTTGCGCGCGGTTCTTGACGCGCATTCAAGCGACGGCCTTACAGCGCATCTTGAAGCCGACGCGCCAGTGGCGACCAGTGACGCGCCGATCCGCATCGCCTTGGCGCCGCAACGCTTTGGCGCTGCGCGTTGGTCGATCCACGGCCCTGCAGCGAGCCTCTGGGCGGCGGCCAGGCTGCAGGATCAATCGCTGGAAGGCAATTTGAACGGCGAAGGCGCGCTTCGGTTCGGGGCAGGCTCTTTGACGGGCGAGGGTCAAATCGAAATTGCCGGAGGCCGGTTCGAGGACAAGTTGAGCGGCGTCGTCCTACAAAACTTGAACGCCCGCGTTTCGGTCGGGGCCGGCGGGGTCAATATCGACAATTTCAGCGCCGAGGATGGCCATGGCGGGACCATGACCGCAACCGGCGGCAGTTCTGGCCCCCAAGACGGGCGCATTAGCGTCGCGCTCCAAAACATGCGTGTGGCCAACCGCCCCGAAGCGCGCGCCCGCGGCAGCGGCGCGCTGACGCTCACATGGCGCGGCCTGCACTCCACTCTCTCCGGCGATCTCAATCTC
>Ga0209698_10004754_pt1 | contig 14808 bp, 12 predicted proteins | sample LitLauG_LLR_2012_FD_187203 | JGI IMG/M metagenome (GOLD analysis project Ga0209698, IMG submission 187203) | Freshwater sediment microbial communities from Pennsylvania, USA - Little Laurel Run_MetaG_LLR_2012 (SPAdes) (version 2) | ecosystem: Environmental > Aquatic > Freshwater > Creek >...
CCACATGATTCCTCATCCCGCACCGCGCTCAAAAGAAACGGCAGGCGCCAGGTTAAGCGCCTGCCATGTCTGCAATCGCCTTCCCTTTGCGAAGGGCGGCCTGGTGTTAGAAGTAAAACTTGAGAGCAAATTGTAGTTGCCGTGCACCTTGAGATCCGGTGATACGCCCGAAGTTCGGATTGCTACTCTGCTCTACGCCATTCACCAGCGTATAGGTGGGTGGATCGAATGACCCACCTGCCGGACCACCCAGGAAAGTCCAGACAGGATGGTTAAACGCGTTGAGCCCTTCGAAGCGTAGTTCCAACCTCTTGGTTTCGGTGAACAGGAAGTCCTTGTGCAGGCTCAGGTCGACGTTAGAGTATCCTGGCCCACGGACATTGCCCACGGAGCACGTCCCAAATGTGTTCGGGGAAGCCGGACTGACATTCGAGCCGAAAGATCCGTCAATGTACTGAATGTAAGCCGGTTGCCCATTGGTTACCGGTACTCTTTGCCTGATAACCTTTGGCGCTCCGTTGCAGTTGGGCAGTCCAGCCAGCGTCTGCGGATCAATACCGTTGGTACTGTCGGAGTCGCCACCAACGCCCCAGCCTCCAAAATTGTTCAGCGTGAGAGCGTTACCAGTGTGCAGCGTGACAATTGCCCCGATCTCCCAGTTCCCAACCACTGCATTCAGCGCGGACGGCATATCGTGGCCGAACTGTTTGCCTTTGCCTAAGGGCAATTGATAGGTGACGTAGCTGGACAAAACGTGCGTCTGATCGTAGTAGCATGGGCCCCAATCCAGACGTGGGTTGTAGATGTTCTCCCAGCCCGGCTGCCCGCCCGAACTCATCGCTTGTGTGCTACCCCAACCGGTACCGAAGTATCCCGGAGAGTTGCTCATGCACTTCGACCAGGTGTAGGCCACCTGAGCCTGCAGACCGTTACTCATACGCTTCTGCAACACCGCTTGCAGGGCATTGTATTTCTGGTCGGAGTTCGACATGTTAGTCCCAGCTAAAGCCTGAGCCCCGCCGAAGTTGTGATTATCGGCTAAATACAGGGAGCCGGTAGCTCCACCGCCCAGGAACGGACCGGGAACACGGTTTGCGATCAACTCACCCGCTCCTACTACCTTGCCAGCGGCATTCAGCGGAATGGATTGGGCGATCTGCTCAAAATTCAGCAGGTGGGAACCACGCTGGCCAACGTAGCCTATTTGGAACGTCGTTGAGTTGCTTAGTTGTTGTTGGAGGGTCAGGTTCCACTGATCGATCATCGCCGGCTTGAAGTTCTGGTCGAAAACCCTGATACGTTTCCCCGCGTAGCAACTGAAGACAATGCCTTGGGGGCACGATGCCGCACTGGTGGAACCTGCAAAACCATTCGCCATCGTCCCCAGGCCGCCTGAGGCGTACTGTTCCAAAACGCCGAAGGGCAGGTTCATGTTGAGTTCTTCGTTGCTGCCGCCACCCTCCATGAATGAAGAAATGCCAAACCCAGCGCGAATCACTGTCTTTCCATTGAATCTGGCGGGGGCCCACGAGACACCGACCCTGGGAAGGAAGTCGCCGATCCCGAGGTAGTTGTTGTAAAGCGCCTGATTGCTGAACTTGGCAGTCCCGTCTATACCCGTCGCAGTATAGATGGTGCCCGTGTAAAGACCGAAGTTCACCGCCTGGTTGCGCGCTTCATAAAGCGGAGTGTGGTCTTCGAAGCGGAAGCCTAGGTTAACGGTCACATCATTGGTCACGCGCCAGTCGTCCTGCACGAAACCGCCGAACATGCTGCCGCGGAGCTCGGCAGGCGTGCCGACTTGGCCTCCGAAATCCCTCCTTGAGCCGGTTCCAACCGCGACATTGCCTAACCAAAAGTCGGCAAGTCCGGAACCGGTGGCTGAGGCGAGGCTCAGATTGCCGAGGACTCCTTCGTTTCCGGCATATATGTAATTCTGCCGATTCCGCGCGAACTGGAATCCAGTCTTGATCTGATGACGGCCATGGCTAAAGATCAAGTTGTCCTCGAACTGGATCTGAGCAGAATGAAAGACCTGAATGAGATTGGCAAGACCCAGATTGGGTGAACCGTTCGGTACGCCAGTCATGTCGATCTCCACCAGCCCCGGATTCTGCGCATTGCCACCAGTGATTCCAAGTTGTTGGCTGATATTGCCCAGCGACGAAGTTGGGGTTAACCGCTGATCGTACCGAACCCAGTTGAAGCCGACACGCGCTTCATTGAGCAGGGTTGGGCTAATGGCATGCGTCCAGTTCACCACCGCATTCTTTACTGGCTCGTCGGTACCTTGCTGAGCGCCCGAATTGCAGAATACGCAGCCAGTGAAAACGGGTTCAGTCAAATCCATCTGCGACCATCGCCCGAAGATGTGGTCCTTCTGGGACAGAACGTAGTCGATCTTCAAGTCGCCCTGATTGTTATTGAGATGGTTCCCGCTGTTGTAGAAATAGTTGTTCGAAGCCAACGTATTCGACTGGGGCAGCGGATAGTACTTTGTCATGCCTATTATGTTGTTGGCCACCGGGTCGACCGTTAATCCGAATCCCGCGGTAGTCAGATTGTTGTTGGGAATGTTCAAGCCGGCCTTCGGCGTCCCAGCAGGTGCGATGAGCTGAGTTGCTCCTGTGCCACCCGTGCAGTTCCCCGAGGAATCGAACGTTCCACCAAAATCGGTGCAGAGCTGTCCAAAATCCCCGCTGCGCGCCTGTGCCGTCAACAAGAGAGCACCAGTGGGCCCCGCATTCACCATGCGCTGTCCCTGGTAGTCTGCAAAGAAGAACAGTTTATTCTTGATGATCGGGCCACCAAACGTGCCGCCGAACTGGTTGTAACGCAGTTCGGGCTTGAGCGCGACACCTTGGCTATTAAATCCGAGTTGGCCATTCTTTAGTCCGGTCGTCCACCCCGCGGAGGCAAGGTTGGCATCCAAGGCGTCATTGCGGAAGAACTCGAAGAGGTTGCCGTGAAACCTATTCGTGCCAGATTTCGTACTCACACTCACAACGCCGCCCTGGTAGTTGCCGAATTCGGCTGATGCGTTCTGGGTGATCAGGTTGAATTCCTGAATTGCATCCACCCCCGGGGTGTAGCCAACCTCGTTGTTCTTGTCTTCGCTGTTCAGAATTCCATCGATCAGGTACTCGTTAGCCTGCTCGCGGTTGCCGTTAATATAGGGACGTCCCGAACTTGGCATCGTTCGCGGCTGGCGCATGCTGTCGGGATCAACGTTCGTCGCTCCTGGCGCGAGCAGGGTTAGCTGCAGGTAATTCCTCGACGCCAACGGTAAACTCACGTTCGTGGCGGCGTCGATCACAGTGCTAACTTCGACGCTTTGCGTTTGCAGCACCGGTGCAGCACCCGACACTTCAACCGTCTCGCTGACCTTCCCGACCTTCAATTGCACGTCCACACGAGCCGTCTGATTCAATTCCAACGTGAAAGGCGGCTGCAGTGCACTCTGAAATCCCTGAGCCATAACCTTGACCGTGTAAGTGCCAATCGGCAGGCGCAGCAGGCTATACGCCCCCGTGCCGTTCGTCGTGGCTGTCCACACCGTGCCGCGCTCTGTGTCCGTGGCGGTCGCCGCCGCTCCTGCGACCGGAGCTCCGGAGGGATCGGTCACGGTGCCCACGATCGCTGCCGTCACTTCCTGTCCCATTGCAGGGATGGTCGCCGCCAGTAGCGCACCAAGCACAAACGTCAGCAGCATTCCCCAAGTTAGCTTCTTCATCACACCGCCTCCTCAAGCGCACGTTGCCGAGTCTTGCGTGTAAAGTGCGCGCTAATACAATCGCATTATGCTATATAGCACGTGAACGACAATGGTCAAGAAAAAAATGCGGCAAAATGAATTTTTCTGTGGACAAATCCCGAAAAGCTCTATATCACGTTGTCGAAGGACAAATGCGCCTCCGCCGGTTCAACTCTGCAACTGATGTGATTAGAATCACGTTTTCGCGGGCTTTTGCTGGCAGAAATTCAACATGTCAGGTTTCCAAGTGACTGCCTTTGGCAATAATAGCGATACTTCATTGGAGACCCGCTCTATAGCAATAATCCTCAAGGTTTTAGCGGGACATTCCCAGTTTGGAACCTTGAGAATCTCAAGCGCCATATAGCAGAAGAGATGCCGCCTTGGGCCAAGGCCAGGGTCCTAAATCGGTTTCGCTTCCAGATCAGTTAATTGCCGCCGCTGCGGCCCTGAGGTACCCTGATACTGCGTATGTCGACCAACGGCAACGGCACGCCCGTCTACAAGCGTATCCAGAACGCCATTCGGAAGCGCATTGAGTCTTCCGAGTTGCTCCCCGGCGATCCCGTGGCCTCCGAGCGCGAACTCGCCCGCATGCACAAAGTCAGCCTGATGACGGCCCGCCATGCCCTGGCCGGCCTGGAGCGCGAAGGAGTCGTCGAGCGCCGCCGTGGAGCGGGCACCTTCGTCGCTGCTCCAAAAATCCACTTCAACAAGCTGATGAGCTATACCGAGCACATGTCGAGTCGCGGGCTTACGCCGCAATCCCGCGTGCTGGTCGCCAAGATCGTCGAACACGATGCCGAAGTCGCGGCACGCCTCGCCCTCCCCGCCACCAGCCCGCTGGTGAAGATCGAGCGCTTGCGCGAGACCGGAGACGAACCCTTCGCGCTCGAAACCTGCTACCTTCCCGCCAAGGAGTTCTTCGCCTTGGCCAAAGCTCCGCTGGGACGCACTTCCCTTTTCGCGACGCTGCAACAGGATTTCGGAGTGGAACTCGCCTATGCTGACGAAGAAGTCGACGCTACTACCGCCGAGGCCAATATCGCGGAATTACTGGGCGTACCACGGGGAGCGGCGGTGCTGCGCATCCGCCAGGTGATCTACTCGACTAAGGCGAAAGCTACCATTTACGTGGTGGGTTTCTACCGCTCAGAGCGCCATACGCTCTTCATTCGTCGCTTCCGGTAAGCAGCGTCATCAAGGGCTGATCTGAAACCAAGACGTTCTCTGTGTACCTCTGTGTCCCTGTGGTGAAAGGTTTTGATCCTCACTGGAATCTGCCACGATCGCGTACCTTACGCGCAGCTTCTTCCAGGAAATCGTCGACGTGCTGATGCGCCTGGGGCTGCAACCCGGTCTTCGCCTTGATTCGATCCGCAATCTGGATCGCGGTGCGCAGCCTCACATCCGGATCCAATTCAAAGCGCCGGCTGAGATAAGTCTCGATTAGTACCAGTTCTTCGGCAGTCACTTGCACCATGCCGCCCGACGCACTTCCATCCTCAGTCGCCGTATTCCAGGTGGGACGCACCTCCTCCGTTGGCTTCTCGTGCACCACGACCGTACCAGCCACGAAGTCTCCCAGTCGACGGCTCTGCTTGTTCAACATCATGCAGACCAATCCCACGCCGTAGACCCCTGGCAGTCCGTCGACGGCACGCATCAGGTTTCGCCCAATCGCTTCGAACGCATTGATCGGACGTCCGCTGTCCTTGATGACCCGAATTCCCGCAAACCGCTTGCCCGGAGTTTGTCCCTTCCACACGATTTCGAAGAGGGCAAAGTATCCCCAATAAATCGCGAACAACACGAAGATCCCCAGTGCAGGGCCGATCGTCTTCGGGATATACCACACCACCGATGCTCCCAGACCGAGAATCAGGAAGAAAACGACCCCGGCTACCAGGTACAGTCCGAACTGAATTAAAGTATCAATAGCCATTGCCATGAAGCGGCTCCCGATTCCCGCCAGGGGCAGCTCCAGGGCAATCTGCTCGGGAGTATCGATCTTCAGTTGTTCGAACGAATCGACCATGATTTCCACTCGCTGGATCGAGAAACGGAAACCGCACTGGGCGAAATTGGAAGCCTTGCTCGACCAGAGCAAGACCAGCGGCCTGAAATCGCTGTCACGCTTCGACTTGCAGGAACTCAGCTTGCTCTACCGCCAGACCGCCGCCGATCTCGCCGCCATCCGCGAAGACAAAGCTTCAGTCCACTTTTCCCGCTATCTCAACCAGTTACTGGTTCGCGCCCACAATACCATCTATTCCGGCCACAGGGCGAGTGCCATGAGTGTGGTGAACTTCTTCTGGAAAACTTACCCGGCGGCCTTCCGTCGCAATCTTCGTCACTGCGCTTTAGCCACCGCCATATTTGCCGTCGCTGGACTGGTCGGAGCGGTCCTGACGTTTCAAAACCCGGATTTCAAAGTCAAGCTCCTCGGCCCTCAGATGGTCGACACGATCGACCGGCACCAGATGTGGACCCACTCCATTGTCGGCATCAAGCCGGTTGCATCCAGCGCCATCATGACCAACAACATGAGTGTCGGCTTCACTACCTTCGCACTGGGCATCACGGCCGGCCTCGGAACGATCTACATGATGGCCTTCAACGGGCTCCTCATCGGGGTCATCGGCGTCGCTTGCTACCTGGCGGGCATGAGCTTGGACCTCTGGAGTTTCGTCGCTCCGCACGGAGTGTTGGAACTGCCTGCCATCTTCATCGCCGGAGGTGCTGGCTTGCGCATCGCTCAGGGACTCCTCTTCCCGGGCGTGCTTTCGCGACGGGATTCGCTCGCCCGCGCCGGCTTGGAAGCCGTGCAACTCATCCTCGGAACCATTCCTATCCTCATCATCGCCGGGATTATTGAAGCGTTCGTCTCGCCCACAGGCCTCGCTATTCCTCTAAAATTCTCCATGGCAGCAGCACTGTTCGTGCTGTTGAACTTGTATCTGTTCGGCTTGGGTCGAGATCAAGCCGCAGCGCATCTTGGGACAGCGAGTCGAACTTCCGGCCAGAAATAACTCAAGCACTTATCCTTCGGTTTAGAGCTGATTGCGCTCTTTGATCTGCAGGTACGTATTCACGAGCACAGGCGAGACAGATCCCGAGCTGACCTCCATGGCGAGAGCACCGCGTTCGCGCAAGCGGGCCAGCAGTAATTCGCGGCGGTGTACCATCTCCTGAGCCGCAGCAATCCGGTACATCTCGGACTCGCTCTTCGGAGTCATCGAGGCCAAATCTCCAAGATCCGGCTGGCCGATCACCACGAAAAGAACGAGATGGCGGGGCATCATCATCGAGGCAGCTTCGATCACTTCCGGCGTCATCGCAGTTTCGGCCAGATCGGTAAGCCAAACGATCAGGCTGCGCCGCTTCTGATCGGTAAGCAGGCGCCCGGCCATTTGCAGGTGGTCTGCCTCAGCGCCCTCTTCGCTCACCATCGCCAGCCCCTCGATCAGCTGCCGCAGATGCGCGCCTCCCTTTGCCGCGGGCAACTGCGTCCGGACCCCGCGCCCATACGCGATCAAGCCCACGCGATCGCCCGAGTAGAGCGCCACCTGCGCCAGACTGAGAGCTGAGTTGACCGCCTTATCCAATTTGCTCAACTCTCCGATCCGGGCGCGCATCAGGCGGCCAGAATCGATCACGATCCAGACCGTCTGGCTGCGCTCCATCTGATAAACACGGGTCACCAGCCGGGCGCGGCGCGCCGAGGCAGTCCAGCAAATGTCGCGATATTCGTCTCCATCCTGGTACTCGCGCAGGCTTTCAAACTCGCGCCCGATGCCCCGCATGCGCGTGTGCCGCTTCTCCATCGCGATCTGCCGGCTGCGCAGCAAATACATCGAATGCCGCTTCGCATCTTCAAGGTCAGGATAAATTCGCACCGTTTGCTGCAGAGGAGCGCGCACCCATCGCTCGGCTATGCGAAAAATGCTTTGATACCGGATATAGCAGTTCCCCAGCTTGGCGTCGCCGCGTTGCGTGGGTCGGATGTGATAGATCGCCGTTTCCTCGGCCCGAGCCCTGACTCGAATCGAAACCGTGGGCGGCTCGGTGCGCAATTGCATTGGGACAGTATCGATCAGTTTGGCGTGCACACTGCTTCGTGAGGAGTTTTCCACAGTCACGGCGACTTCCGAATCGATGGATAACGCCGCCGGTGCTCGCCAGGCACGTCTCACCACAAGCTGTTTCGGCCGTGCCATCTGCATCAGGTCGATGAACCAGACCACCAATACAAGAGCGTCCCAGGCAAGCATGCCCTCGACGAAGCGCGCATCGAAGAATGCCGGGCCAAGCCACACCAATCCCACGAAGAGAAGCATGAAGAACCGGTCGCCAAATGCAAAGCCGATCCGCTTGTAAGAGCCCGCCGGCGCGGCAACTTCGGGCGGAATTAATGTGGGCTGATCGCTCAATGGGAAGCCCTGCTTGGGCGCCTTGATGTCGCGTCCGTAATGATTCTTGCAAGCCGCGAAGCGGCGCAAGAATGCAGCCCACAGCGCAAGCCGTGGGTCGCGCATCGAAACTTGACAAAGCTCCGAAGGAGCGCAAAAGCCATTATTTTGGCACCTCAACCGCTCGCAACACCTCTTCCACAACCTGGTCGGGCGTAACCCCTTCGAGATCTGCCTCTGGTCGCAACATGACGCGGTGGCGCAGCACCGGCCCCGCCGCCGCTTTCACATCATCCGGTATCACATAGTCGCGCCCATCCATCGCCGCGAAGGCCTTCGACACTGCCATCAAACTCACGGCTGCGCGCGGACTTGCCCCAAGTGAAAGAGACGGCCAATCGCGCGTGCGGCGCACGATCTGGACGATATAGCCGAACAGCGCTTCCTGCACCGTCACGGCTTTGATCTCCTGCTGCGCCAGGCCGAGCAGATCGGGAGCGATCGGATTCAGGGTCATCTTGTCGATGTCGCGCGACTCAAATCCATTCTGCACATTCGCCAGCAACTGCACTTCATCCTGTTGTGCCGGATAGGTCACGCGCAGTTTGAGCAGGAAACGGTCGAGTTGTGCTTCCGGCAGCGGATACGTACCCTCGAATTCAATCGGATTCTGCGTGGCAAAGACAGTAAAACACTGCGACAGAGGATATCCCTTGCCATCGATCGTGACCTGATGTTCTTCCATGCACTCCAGCAGCGCGGCTTGGGTGCGCGGAGGCATGCGGTTCACTTCGTCCACCAGCAACAGATCGGTGAACACCGGTCCTTGGTGCAATTGAAACGCGCTGGTTGCCATGTTCAAAATGTTTGTCCCGACAATGTCGGCGGGCATCAGATCCGACGTACACTGCACGCGCTGAAACTCCAAACGCAAAAGTCGTGACAAAGCTTTGACGGTAAGAGTCTTCGCGATACCCGGAACGCCTTCCAGCAGAACGTGCCCGCGGCACAGCAGAGCGATGATGCACTGATTCCGAAGTTCGTCCTGTCCCACCACCACCTTGCTCATTTCACCACGAATGTGCTGCACCAGCTCGGGAACTGCTTTCATTCCACTTTCTCCTTCCGGCCACCTTGAAACAACTTCCAGCGGGACGCGTAGTCGTCGAGCTCCTGCACAAGCTGCAGCGCCTCGGACTCCTTCAGATACGGGTCAGCCTTGGCGGACTCGCAACGCCGCAGAATCGCTCCAAAGCGATCGTCCTTCAGCCTGAATCGATCGCGCACCGCGTTTTCCATTTCGTTGACGGAGATATTGTTGGCTACGCCAAGCCGACGGGTCAGCCAGTAACGAAACCTCTGATACGAAATGTCAACTGCAACCGACGCCGTGCCTGCATTTTCATAGAGTCCGCCGAGCGTCTGTACGAACTCCAGCGGAGACAACCGCACGACTGCGACTGGACCGCTGATGGGTCCGCTCCGGCGCGAAAATGTCGCTAGGATGGCCAACCCCAGAAGCGTCAGCTGTAGAGCCAGCCACTTGGCTGGAGAATGCAGGATCGACAACGCCAGAGTCTCGCGATATCCGTGGATATATTCATCCCACAGGATGGGCGTTCCAGTATCACCCAGAGCTGCGAGCAGAAATTCAAGGTTCCCCGGCTCCTTCAGCCCGGCGTTGGTGATCGGCGTTGCTCCGCCCATCCACAAAATTTCACCTCGGCCGTACGGGTATTTCACCACAACGACCTCGTCGCCCTCGGCATAAAGTGCATAAGCCGACCCATACGAGGACCATCGCGCCTGCGGAGCAATCGTAATCTGGGGCGCGGCCCGTGTGATGGCCGAAGGCGAAACGGCCGATACCCTCTTCCAACTCATTCCCAACATCGGATCGCGAAGCGACTCATTTCCCGGAAGAAAATTTCCGGCAAACATTCCCGTCGCGATAACCCGCCCCCCATGCGAGAGAAATGTCCTCAGGGATTCCTGCTCCTCGCGCGTCGGAGCCTCGTCCGGCTCCGCCAGGATCAACGTCGCGCGCGAGTCTTTGGGAAGATCGACCAGCGGCTTTTCCCACCGCTGGATTTTGTAACCAACCTGGGACAGAAGCAGATATGCAGCTTTCGCGCCGCCCGACGCGGTGGAATAGCTGCTCGGGGTCTCGACTCGGTCTCCAGTCCCGCCGCCAAGAATGACCGCCCCGGCAAGAAGCAACACGAAGATTACAGCGGCTCCCAGCAGCAGCTTGCGGTCGCGTGGATCAACCTTCAGCGGCATCCGAGCTTCTCCAGTTCTTCCAGCGTCTGGGAGAAGGTTGATTCGCCGGCGGGCCGCTTCGCGTACCAGGTGAGTTCAAAGATCTGCGTCAGCGCGGTGAGCGTCTCACGCTGCTCGGCTTGCGGTGAAATCAAGCGCAAATACTCTCGTGGAGTGCGGGCACGATCAGGCTTCCAGAGTCCCTGTCTTTCAAGAAATGAAATTCCCGCCCAGTAGGCGAGGTGAACCGCGTCGCGCCAATCCCCTTTTGCCGCAGCCGCGCGAGCTTCACTGAGCCAGATGGCCCACTCCTTCGCGGACACGGGCAGGTCGCTCGGAACAACTCTTTCAAACTCCTGATCGCGTAAGATGCTGCGATACACGACGTAGAGCAGCCCCAGGCCGGCCAGTCCCATCAGGCCGTAGATGAAATATTTGCCCACGGTGGGGACCGCGCTGGACCGGAAAAGCTTTCCCAGCAGGCGGAAGAGATGTTCCAGCAGCCATCGTTTGAGCCGGTCAACCCACGTCGGACCGCGCACATCGGAGAATTCCGGACGCGCCAGGATCGATTTCAACTCACTACGGGAAGTGGCGTAATCCGCTGGCGCTTTCTCGAAACCGTCGACTTCCCTGCGGAGGCTCTCCACACGCGTGCGGATCGCGATGGCATTCGCCGCGTTCTTGTCTTCTTCGTAGCGTCGGACATCGCTCCTCAGTCCATCGGTAGAGATCTCGAACTCGCGCTGATCGATGCTCACCCGCCAACTATGGGGCAAGTGTTTAAGTTGCGCAGGAGTCTCGCCCTGATTGCTGTCAAGCTGCCGGGTTATTGCTGAAAGGCCGTCAAGTTGGTCGCGATACTCGGCGCTGGTCAGAGCATTTCCAGGCTGAAGGTCGGCACGGCCAAACGCCGACGCGAGCAGCAGGCAAACCAGAATGTACTTACGCCATGAAGTCATGCGCCGACTTGTGCGGGGGAACCGGGAACTGTAGCCGCGTCAATGGTCGTCATCATCAGTTGTAGGTCGAAAGCCTCTTTCCGCACGCGCTCGTCGTAATAGACCAGGGAGAATCCGATCGTCACCAGCGGGCCGACCAAACACTGCGAGATAAAAGCGGCTGCCAATGAAGCGACTTGCCATCCGCCGGCGGATCTTGCCAACGCGCCTCGCGAGCTCACGCCCGCAGCCCATTCGACCGGCATCTGAATGAGCAAGCTGATGCCAATGCTAAGCACGATAAACAGGAGCCAGATTACAAAGATACGGCCGCGGTCTCCTTTTGTGAGATCCGAACTGCGCGACATGGCTTCGGTGGCTCCTTTGTCTTCGAGAACTTTCACGGGTACGGCGATCGACCACATCAGGGCCAAAAGCACTCCGGGCACAATCAGAGCAATTAGACCAGCACCGACACCGAGTCCGACCAGCATGGAAACGCCGATCACACCCAGAATGTGTCCCTTGATTCGTATAAATGAGTCTTTCACGCTCGAGGGCCGATCGAGATGCACATCGGAGACCGCGACTACGGTTGCGGCTTGCGACGCAGCCGATACGATCACGGTCAAGAATAGCGCTCCAAGACCCCAAACAAACGTAATGAAGAGATTTGCGATCTGATTGCCGCTCGTCTGCAGAGCCACCCCCACGCACTGAAAGGCCAGCACAACCAGGTGAGGCAGCGCGAAGATCCCGATGAATAATCCAAAATGGCTGCGATACAGCGAGAACGTACGGTCCAGTAGTTCCCCCGTGCTCAAGGGCCTGAGTGCGGTGGTCATAACTCCTCCGGGACGCCTGGGACTTGCCCGGCATGGTAGCACAAAGCTAGGGAAATCGCTGTGAAAACAGGGTTTGCTAGTTACGGGACTGGTGTCCCGGGCTTGATCTCCGCCGCCTTGCCGTCGTGGTACACAATCACCAGCGGATTGCCCCCATTGGGGTAGCGTACCGTTTTTGAGTAAGACGTATCGCCGGAGTCGGGTACCCCCATGCCGATCGCAAAATCCGCCTGCATTTCGTTCATGCCCGGCCTGACTTCATGCTGATCGACGGACTGCCACACATCCGGCGACCAGTGTTTATAAAGATCGCGCGGATCCTCAATGAAGAAGATCTCGTCGGAGTAGATCTTGTACTCCCCATTCTCGTCAGCGTATCCGACTGGAACCGCGTAGGGATTGCCGTCCTTCTGAAAAACCACGACCACCTGCTTGGGCTCTCCAGCAATTCGGTTGCTGGCCAAAACAACGTCAGTAATAGACAGCTTTTCAATCGGGCCCAGCAGCCCGGCATCGTGGCCGAAATCGACGTGTTTGTTCGCCGCCTGATAAGCGAAATAGGCGTAACGGTATCCTTCTTTGGCCCATACTGGCTGTTGAGTCAACTGCTTCGCGCTCTTCAAATCATAGGGATAGAGCTTTTTCGGATGCACGTAGTAGTCCGGATTGGAGTATCCGGCGTTCTCCCCTTGCTTCTTCCGTTCCACCGCCAACTGGTCTTCGTGGCGCTGGTAAAAGATGTATCCCGCCCGCAGCGAGGCAAGTACAAAAGCGGCAAGAAGAGCGTACTGAATCTTTCGTCGAGTCTCAGCAGTCATGATGGGATTTTTGACATATACCAGAAGCCGTGCAGATCAGCTCCCGTTGTACACTGAATACAGGAGCAGCATCAATGCCAGTCACGGAACAAGATGTCATGAGCGCGCTTAAGAGTTGCTACGATCCAGAGATCCCGGTGAACATCGTAGATCTCGGGCTCATTTACTCCGTAAAGTTCGATCCTGCGCCCGACGATAAACAGGACGTCAGCATCGATCTGACTCTGACAGCACAAGGCTGCCCCGAGCATGTCAACATCAGCATGCAGGTAAAGTCTCGCCTCGAGCAATTACCCGGAATCCGCAACGCTGCCGTAAATGTGGTATGGACGCCCCCATGGACGCCCGAGCGGCTCAGTCCGGACGCAAGAAAGCAGTTGGGGATTGAGTGAAGAGCTTTTCGAGTCTCAGCTAGCCCCCGATTTCTTCCCAGGCATCCACCGCGCTCTTACCCGCTGCTTCGATGATGCGCTTGCCTGCCTTCGCGGCCATCTCCATCACTTGCATGCCGCGATCGAAGTAGTCGGGCAGAGAACGGCGCACCCGCTCAAACTTTTCCGGATACTCCGAAGCCAGCACCGCCAGGCCCACTCCCGTGGCCAGCACGCCAGCCGGATACTTCTTCTTCATGAATAGAAACGCTGCCGCCCCGATCGAACTCATGACCACAGCCTTCTTCCAACTGTCCATACGTGTCTCCCCAAACAGCCTTTCAGAAATTGTACCGCAGTAAAACTCAGCCGGTGAACGGAGCGGTATGCCATGCATGAGTGCGGATCTTGGTTCCTGCAGAATGCAGGCTGCAGCTCATCCTTTATACTGCACTGCTTTGGAGGGCGCATGCTCCGCTCAATCGTCCGCGTAGTTGTTGCACTTGTTCCCTTGATCGTTGCCAGTGGATTGCTCTCCTCGCAGACAAAACCGCGAGCCCGCGACCTTGGCATCCCATTCGACGGAACCCCCGGGCCCAACAATGCCATCACTGACGTGAAGGGGGTGGAGGTCGGACATACCACGCTCATCTCCGGCGAAGGCAAGCTGGAAGTTGGCAAGGGTCCCGTACGAACCGGCGTGACCGCCATTCATCCGAGAGGAAAAGGCTCAGACGACGCGGTGTTCGCTGCCTGGTTCACGCTCAATGGGAATGGCGAGATGACCGGAACGACGTGGGTCGATGATTCCGGCTTTCTCAACGGCCCCGTCATGATCACGAACACTCACAGCGTCGGAGTCGTTCGCGATGCGGTGATCTCCTGGAAGGTAAAACACGGTTCCCCCGATATGGAGGGCTACTGGTGGTCCTTACCCGTCGTAGCGGAAACCTGGGATGGATATCTGAACGACATCAACGGATTCCATGTAAAACCCGAGGATGCCTGGCACGCCCTCGACTCCGCTCACTCCGGCCCGGTCGAGGAAGGCAATGTCGGGGGCGGAACCGGCATGATCTGTAACGAATTCAAGGGTGGCATTGGCACGAGTTCCCGAGTGCTCAGTGCCGAAGCTGGTGGATACACCGTTGCCGTACTGGTGCAGTGCAATTATGGATCACGAGACCAGCTACGAGTCGCTGGCATCAACGTGGGACGCGACATCCCCGAGCACACAGTTTGGCAGAAGGATGTGGGCTCGATCATCGTGGTGGTCGCAACGGACGCACCTCTGATCCCCACCCAGTTGAAGCGTATCGCTAAGAAAGTGTCACTGGGGTTAGGACGCGATGGAAGCTATTCCGGCGACGGATCAGGCGACATCTTTATCGCATTCTCGACCGCG
>Ga0209698_10004755_pt1 | contig 14808 bp, 14 predicted proteins | sample LitLauG_LLR_2012_FD_187203 | JGI IMG/M metagenome (GOLD analysis project Ga0209698, IMG submission 187203) | Freshwater sediment microbial communities from Pennsylvania, USA - Little Laurel Run_MetaG_LLR_2012 (SPAdes) (version 2) | ecosystem: Environmental > Aquatic > Freshwater > Creek >...
TCCTTCAAACGTCTCTATCCGAAGTGACCCGGCGTTCAAGACTGCGCCGCACCCGAGCAGTCCTGCGCCGGGTCACTCCAGATAGAGTCATAGCGTTTCCAGATAGAGTCATAGCGTTTATTGGGAGTGATCCGTTCCGGGATCCGCCAGTGTCCGGATCGCGCGAAGCGACCGGGACTAGCCGCGATGCCGCGAATCCGCAACTCCAAGGGTACATCGGACGCCCGGTACTCAGGAACGGGTGGGAGACAAAGTGCGGTTCGAGAGCGGGCGGAGATCGACTTCATTGAAGGCCACAATGCTGGGAAATGGCGGGCCCTGATCCAGGCAATCAAGGGAGATGAAATCTTGACGTATTGCGTCGGTCAGCTCCGAGCGTACGATTCGGAGCGGCCATATGCCGATCATGCTGTGCCAGAGACCCGTCGTATCCAGTCGAGGATGCCCTCTAAATCGCGCCCTTCCAGACGCCATCGATTCATTTCCAAATACTGCAAGGCATCCGAACTGAATGTGGATGTGGTTGCGATAATCCCTTTTGTCGCCTGGACGTCTCGATCAGCGAGAACACCGGCAAGCCGTTGCACGATTGGCCGCCCGACCTTATTCGGAGGCGTGTAACGCTTGCATTCGATGAGTAGACGAACATCGGTTTCGGCCCTTCGCACAGCGGAAATGTCATAGCCTCCATCGCGGGACTCGGGCGTCAGCTCGACGTGATACCCGAGGCGCTCAAAAATATGCCCGATCAGCTCCTCAAAACGTCTGGACGGCAGCTGATAAGCCTCGTGCGGCCGACGAGCCACAACTTCAAGAAGACGGCCGAAATCGACGACGACAATTCGGCTCCTGCGATTTTGAGGGCTCTTGGGCGGATGAATGCGCAAGGCGAGGAATCGTTCTAGCATCCACAGTTCGTGCGTTTCTTGCGCGATGATGTCGACGATCACGCCTGCCATCATGTCCGAGTACCTCTGAATGAGCCTGGCGGCTTCCAGCCCGCCATCCTCCGATTCGATCATTCGACTGAATAGGGCCTTAATGAACTCACCCTCAGATAACGCTTCGAGAGCTTCCTCGCCAAGCTCGTGCTCGAGCTCACCAAGCGCATGCGCTAAGTGCGTGGTCCACATCCATTCCGTGAAACCATACCATGATAGGAGGGAGTCGTTCGCTTTTGCCATTAAGGTCGCGAGGCAGTCAGTGACTTGCGCGATGGCCGTGCCTTCCCATCCGTCCGGAGCGTTGATCACGACTGTTACTTCGTCCGGCCAGGAGCGCTCGATGCTTAGATGAAGCGCGTTTTCATCGACGGCAGCTTCGCCTTTTTGTTCAACTTCGCGCTTTAGGCGCTTACTATAGATATTCAAGAGCCGGGAAATGACAGACCGGGCGATGAGATTTGGAACCGGAATGGTGTTCTTGAAATCGCCAGCGAGGTCTCGGATGAACTGTGGATTCGAGTTTTCTCGCGCCCACTCGCCTCGGCAATGGAAATCCCACGCAGAGTCCACCAACGCCTGCTTTTGCAGCTCGTCCTCTAGGATGGACGGGTCCTCGACGGCTATCATGACGGGCCGTGAGCCCTCGTCAAACTGGACGCAATAGTAAAGCTGTTCTTCCCGGGGTTCGTCCCCAGGATTCAGTTCGGGCCACGGGTCCATCACTAAGATTCTCCCAATATTCCGTGCATGGTGCAGGCTGCGACGGCTTCCTTTCGCGCTTGCGCCTGCGGAGCCGTTACAACTGAGGCTCGCTGATGGAGCCGTTATGACCGGTGAGCCCCGAAACGCGGCAACTAAGCGGAGTAACGACCGATATCATTCGCCTGCTGGAATCCGGCACGGCTCCGTGGCAGCGCCCGTGGGAAGAGGATGGCGATGTCTCGATGCCATTGAACCTGCGGCGTTGAACGGGGTATTCCAAATGCGGCAAACTCTGACGCACAACGTCTCGCGCCGTGACGCTGCCCTTCCGACGTATCGTCGACTGGAAGTTGAAGCGGATTAGGAATGACAAGTCGGCTAGCATTTAGGAACGCGGATTGTCATGCCAGATCTTAAGTGAACCGTATTGAAATCTAGCCCGAATCTAGCCCGACTTTCGCAAAACTGGTCCTCTTTTGTGCGGGCGAGGCCGTAAACATTGTGCGTTAGGAGCGCTTGCACGGATCTGTGCGGGTGTGCCGGGCAACCGGCATCTCTACCAACTCAAGGTACGGTGGTTTTCGACCGTCCGCGGGTCCCCCAGGACCCGCTCTGGGCAGGCACCCGTCAACCGCCCAGCATTTGCTGATACGTGCGCCTGAAGAATCCGTCCGTCATGCCGGCGATGTAATCGCAGACCACCCGGTAGGCGGGTTCGGCCGGGATCAGTTCGCCGTAAGCGGCCGGCAGCCGTTCCGGGTGCTCCACAAAATAGTCGAACAGCTCCGCGATGGTGGCGGCCGCTCGGTCGCGCTCCTGTCGCAAAGCCGGCGCCGTATAGACCCGCCGGTGCAGGAATCGCTTCAAATCGCGATTGGCCGTTTCTGTTTCGGGCGTGAAAGCGGCCAGGCGCTCGGGATGCCTGCGCACATCCTCCACGGTCTCGGTTCCGGCTTCGGAGGCGCGGCGCACCGTGCCCTCGATGAGGCCGGACACCAGAGAATCGATCAGGCAGCGCAGCGTCTCGTGGAAGCGTGCGCTCTCCGGCGCGTCGGGAAACTGCGTCTCGGCCGCCTCGTAGAGTTCCCGATAGTACGGCGCCGCCGCGGCTACCTCATCGGGGCGCAGCAGGCCGGCGGAGACCGCATCGTCGAGGTCGGCGGTGTTGTAGGCGATCTCATCGGCCAAGTCGATGAGCTGCGCCTCCAGGGGTGGCCGTAAGCCGGGCAGATACTCCTCTAAATCGGAACTCTCACCAGGGTCGAAATCGCGCGAATGCTTGGCGATGCCTTCGCGCACTTCGAAAGAGAGGTTCAGTCCCGGGAATCGGGCGTAACGCTGCTCGAAACTCTCCACGATGCGCACGGCGTGCAGGTTGTGGTCGAAGCGCCCGCCGAAGCGCTTCATCTGGTGGTCCAAGGCTTCCTCGCCGGCGTGCGAGAAGGGCGGATGGCCGATGTCGTGGGCCAGCGCCAGAGCCTCGGTCAAATCCTCGTCGAGCGCCAGAACGGCGGCCACCGTGCGGGCGATCTGCGCCACTTCGATGGTGTGTGTCAGACGGTTCCGGAAATGGTCGCAGAGGCCGGGGGTGAATACCTGCGTCTTGGCTTCCAACCGGCGGAAGGCGCGCGCATGCACGATGCGGTCGCGGTCGCGCTGAAACGCGCTACGGTAGGGATGCGCGGATTCCGGGTAACGCCGCCCTCTGCTGCGTTCCACCGGAAACCGGAGATGGCCGAGCATGGCGTGCCCGGCTATTGGGACGGCAGTTCGCCATAAGCCTGGATCGCGGTCTGGCTCACGGCGCCGGGTTTGGCGCGCAGAGGATCGAGCAGCTTCCGCGCTTCGGCGGGCTTGGTGGGCGCCAGCACCCTTGCCAGCATGATCGCCGCCTGGTCCTTGGAGACAAACACCGTGGGGTTATCCATCAGGGATCGCAGAGTTTTCTCGCCTAAGTCGGGCTTGCCTTCGGCAAAGTAAAGTTGGCCGAGCGAAAGCTTGGCGAGCGAGGCATACTTCTTGCCGGCTGACCCGGCGACCGAGCTAAAGCGCTTGTCGGCCTCGCCCACCTTGCCTTGATCGGCGGCGATGCAACCCAAATAATACTCCGCGATGTAGCCTTCGTCCGTTCCGGAATATGTGGCTGCCAGTTCGCTGAATACCTTGATGGCCTCCTTGTCCTTAGCGTCCTGGGTGGGGAAGGTGATGGGTGTTCCCGGAGCCCCCTGTCCGACGGGTGCTTCCTGAACCTCGATGGCTTTCGCCAGCGCCTCTTGCCTGACGGTGTGCTGATGACCCCGGTACACCAAGAGGAGAACGACGATTGCGCCTACCGCAAGCGCCGCCGCTCCGTAGCGGACGATCTCGGTCCGGTGTTCTTCAAAAAAATCGACTGTGTGCTCGACTTCAAGCGCAAACTTGTCGGTCTTCAATTCTTTACGGGTGATTCTGGCCACGAAAACCTCAGGTTGGGAATTCCCATTTTAGCACGCCAGTGGGCAGACCTTTAGGTCTGTCAGGATGCGGATGGGGGAGCATGGGGGGTGCGACATGAAAGTGGCGAGCTGGGCGGACCTGCGAACTGGCAGGGTTTGCGCTAGTTGCCGAAACCGATCCCGACCTCGTAGAGTGGAATTACGGCAAGTACGAGGGCTGGGCTTACGGTAGACATCCCTGCAAAAACGTCCCGGCTGGCGGTTGTTCCGTGACGGCTGCCCCGGCGGCGAATCGCCACGGCAAGTCGCCGCGGGCGCCGACCGCGTAGTCGGTACGTCGGGTCGACGGAGACGTGCTGCCGTTCTACAGCGGGCTTTTTCTTAGAGTGTTGGCGGCGCGTTGGATTGGAGCGAAACCGATTTTCGGGGCATCCCTCATGCTCAATACTGCCAGCCTCGGCGCACTGAGCCATCAAGGCGTAGCGGACCAACCAGCGTTTCGACTTTGGAACAAACTGGCCATCTGCTGGCATCAATATATCGGGGAAGTTCCGAGCATCCACCTGTTCGCCGGAACAAACCACGACTCTTGAGGACCAGCGATGCGGAGGTGACAAGATGAAAGCGACACAACTGCTACACAGTCTCGGCCAGAGCATCTGGCTCGATAACATTACACGCGACCTGTTGGACAGCGGTACGCTCCAACACTACATCGGCGAGCTGTCGGTAACGGGGCTTACCTCGAATCCGACAATCTTCGATCACGCCATCAAGAACAGCGCGGCGTACGACGCGGCGATCCGCGAAAAGGTGAGAAACGGCACATCGGGCGAGGCGCTCTTCTTTGAACTGGCGCTGGAGGACCTAACCCGCGCCGCGGCTCTGTTTCAACCAATCCATGATCAGACGGACGGGGTGGACGGCTGGGTGTCGTTGGAAGTGTCGCCCTTGCTGGCGCATGACACACCGAGCACGCTGGCCGCAGCCAAGGATCTCCAGGCGCGCGGCCGGCGGCCTAATTTGTTCATCAAGATTCCCGGCACTGCGGAAGGTTTACCGGCGATCGAGGAGGCGATCTTTGCGGGCGTACCGGTCAACGTGACCCTCCTGTTCTCGCGCGAGCAGTACGTGGCGGCTGCCGAGGCATACTTGCGCGGGGTCGAGCGTCGCGTCGACGCGGGGCTGAATCCGAATGTTGGCTCGGTCGCCTCGCTGTTTATCAGCCGTTGGGACGCCGCCGTGATGGGCAAGACACCCGACTCGCTGCGCGGTCAGCTCGGCATCGCCATAGCCAAGCGGACCTATAAGGCATATCGCTCCTTGCTGGCTTCCCCGCGATGTCAGCGGGTCTTAAATGCCGGCGCGCGGCCGCAGCGGCTCTTGTGGGCCAGCACGGGCACCAAGGATCCTTTAGCGTCCGACGTGCTTTACATAAAGGCCCTGGCGGCGCCCTTTACAGTCAACACTATGCCGGAGGGTACCTTGAAAGCACTCGCCGACCATGGCGCACTGGATGCGATCCTGCCGGCGGATGGCGGCGACTGCGAGGAGGTGCTGGCGCGGTTCGCCACGGCCGGCATCGATGTCGACGCCCTGGCTGCCCAACTTCAGGACGAGGGGGCACAGTCGTTCGTAAAGTCTTGGAACGAATTAATGGCGGTGATCATCTCGAAGAGTGCCGCGCTCGCCACAGCCGCGGCCCGTTAAAGAGGAAGCGAAAGGAGCACAATAATGTCCACACGCGCGGCAGCCGGCGCCACCACCCAGAGTCTCGAACCGCTGACCAAACGGAAGGCCTGGAAGGCTCTTCAAACGCATTATGACCAAGTCCGTGCATCGCATCTTCGAAAGCTCTTTGTCGATGACCCCGGTCGCGGTGAACGGATGACCGCGGAGGCTGCCGGCCTCTTCCTGGACTACTCGAAGAACCGCATCACCGATGAGACCGTCAGGCTCCTCGTGCAATTGGCGGAAGAATCGGGCCTGCGGCAGCGAATCGACGCCATGTTTCGCGGGGAGAAGGTCAACGTCACCGAGAAGCGGGCGGTCCTGCATGTGGCACTGCGCGCTCCCAAGGGCGCTTCCATCGTGGTCGATGGAGAGAACGTAGTGCCCCAGGTTCATGCAGTGCTCGACAAGATGGCCGGCTTCTCCAACCGTGTCCGCAGCGGGCAGTGGAAAGGAAGCACGGGTAAACGGATTCGTAATGTAATTAACATCGGCATCGGCGGCTCCGACCTTGGCCCCGTGATGGCTTATGAGGCGCTGCGGCATTACAGCGATCGCGCGCTGACATTCCGGTTCGTTTCCAACGTCGACAGTACGGACTTCGCCGAAGCTGTTGGCGATCTCGACCCCTCGGAGACGCTCTTCATCGTCTCTTCGAAAACCTTCACGACACTGGAGACCATGACGAACGCGCACTCGGCTCGCGCTTGGTCGCTCGCGGGTCTGGGCGGTGACGAGAAGTCCATCGCCAGCCACTTCGTCGCCGTGTCGACCAATGCAACGGAGGTAGCGAAGTTCGGTATCGACACCGCCAACATGTTCGGATTTTGGGATTGGGTGGGCGGACGCTACTCCATGGACTCCGCCATCGGTCTTTCGACCATGCTTGCCATTGGACCAGACAGCTTCCGCGCCATGCTGGACGGCTTCCACCAGGTAGACGAACACTTCCGTACCGCGCCGTTCGACCGCAATCTGCCCGTGCTGATGGGCCTGCTCGGCATTTGGTACACCGATTTCTTCGGCGCCCAAACGGTAGCGGTATTGCCTTACGAGCAGTACCTGAAGCGTTTTCCCGCTTACTTACAGCAGTTGACGATGGAGAGTAACGGCAAACACGTCACGCTCGATGGCGGCGAAGTTACTTACGCGACCGGCCCGGTCTACTGGGGTGAGCCGGGAACCAACGGCCAGCATTCGTTTTATCAATTGATCCATCAGGGGACAGGGCTTATCCCTTGTGACTTCATCGCCTTTGCCCAGCCGCTCAACCCGCTGGGCCGCCACCACGACATGCTGATGGCGAACGTGTTCGCGCAGGCCGAGGCGCTGGCGTTCGGCAAGACGGCTGAGCAAGTCAACGCCGAGGGCACGCCGGATTGGCTCGTGCCGCACCGGGTCTTCACGGGCAACCGCCCGTCGAACACGATCCTCGCAGACCAACTCACGCCGGAGACTCTGGGCAAGCTGGTGGCCCTTTACGAGCACAGTGTTTTCACGCAAGGCACCATCTGGCAGATCAACTCGTTCGACCAATGGGGTGTGGAACTGGGCAAGGTGTTGGCCCAGCGCATCGTTCCGGAACTCGAGAGCCCAACTGATCCTGCGCTAAGTCACGATAGTTCGACGAATAACCTAATCCGCCGTTACCGCAAGCTTAAGGAGTAAGTCATGCAACTTGGAATGATCGGTCTTGGAAGAATGGGCGCGAACATGGTGCGGCGCCTCCTGAAGGCAGGGCACCAGTGTGTAGTCTTCGACATGTCGCCGGCCGCGGTGAACGGGCTGGTCCAGGAGAATGCCGTGGGCAGCACCTCGCTGCGGGATCTGGCGACGAAGCTCGTTAAGCCTCGCGCGGTGTGGCTGATGGTCCCCGCTGCCGCTGTGGATAAGACTATAGCGGACCTTTTGCCTCACCTGGAGGACGGCGACATCCTCATCGATGGCGGCAATTCCTACTACGTGGATGATATCCGGCGCGCGAAAGAGCTCGCAACCAGGCGCATCCACTACGTCGACGCGGGAACCAGCGGTGGTGTCTGGGGCCTGGAGCGCGGCTACTGCATCATGATCGGAGGCGAGGCGGAGGTGGTCCAGCACCTCGATCCGATCTTTGCCACATTGGCGCCCGGCGCGAATGGCATACCGCGCACTCTGGGGCGCGAGGAGTTGGACGGCACCGCCGAACACGGTTATCTGCACTGCGGTCCCGCGGGCGCCGGTCACTTCGTCAAGATGGTCCACAACGGTATTGAGTACGGCCTCATGGCCGCCTATGCCGAAGGGCTGAGCATCTTGCGCAGCGCCAACGCCGGGACCAAACAGCACGCGGTCGACGCAGAGACCACACCACTCCGTCATCCTGAACGCTACCAGTACGATTTCGACCTGCGTAACATCGCCGAGGTGTGGCGGCGCGGCAGCGTGATTGCATCGTGGCTGCTGGACCTGACCGCAGCCGGCTTGGTGAAAGATCCGGATCTCTCCCATTTCGCCGGGCGCGTCTCGGACTCGGGCGAAGGCCGATGGACGATCGAGGCCGCCATTGACGAGGCCGTGCCGGTGCCCGTTCTTTCCACCGCGCTTTACCAGCGTTTTGCCTCGCGCGGAGAGGCGGATTATCAGGACAGGCTGCTGTCGGCCATGCGCTACGGTTTCGGCGGACATGTGGAACGGGCCGCCCGGGCCTGAACGCCCGGAAAGGCTGTCATCGGATCTGCACGAAGGGCGTCCGCAGGGTCGTGGTTCCGTCCCATAGGCGCGAAGCTGCATCCGAAAACCGTCTAGCCATCGAGGAAAGCTACGTCTTCAAAAGCGCCGCCACGTCTCCTACACCAACCCTCAGCCCCACATAGAACGCCCCGAACAACGCGTACGCGGCGCTGACTTCATCGAAGCGCATCTCGTAGATCAGCTTCTTGAAGACCAGCGGATCGTCGGCGAATAAATCCACGCCCCATTCCCAATCGTCGAAGCCGATCGAGCCGGTGATGATCTGCCTCACCTCGTCGGCGTAGCGCCGGCCCACCATGCCGTGCTCGTGCATCATGCGCTGGCGCTCGGCCATAGGCACCTGGTACCAGTTCACGGCTTCGCCGCGGCGCCGGTCCATGGGATAGAAACAGATGTATTTCCGGTCTGGAATCTCTGGCCATAAGCGCTGCGCCATGGCCTGCCGCTGGCGAGACAGTTGCGTTTCGATCTCCTGGTTCCACTCCGCCGAATGCGGCTCGATGCCGCGCTCGGCGAGGCTGGCATACAGTTTGAGCGTAGAATCGTACAAGCCCAGCTCGACCATCGAAAGGTACGACGAGGTCGGCTCCAGGAATTCCGAAAGCCGCAGGCGCGCCAAGGCGATTTCCGCCTGGTTCAACTCCTCGAAGCTCTTGCGGAAATGGACGAACATCAGGTCGCCCTTGTGGCCTATGAGCGAGTAGGCGGCGGTCTGCTGCGTGGCTCCCCGCATGGCTCCCAGCGTGACACCGGCTTCTTCGAGAGCCGCATCCCGCTGGGCCGGCGTGAGGGCTTTCCAGGCGGTCCAACGGAATCGCATCATCTGGTGCAAGACGCTGGCCCCTTCGAGGGTCAGTGGAACGGCGGGCAAAGAGGTCATCGCCCTTTCATTTTGGCACAGGCGCGAACCAACCTCCGCACTCAGGGATGAGGGCGGATTGGTCCCCGGCATGCTAATTCGGACGGAGAAACCAACAGGTCCCCACTTGGAAGGGGCTGAGCCCATTGGGGTATCTGAGGATAGCAACATCGAGGGGAAATGAAATGTTGAACCATTCCACAATCGTGAGCGAAAGTCCCCATTTTCACCCACCCGCGAGCGCAGCGTCACCCATAGCGCTGCAGGGTGTCGTCCGGAAGCCCGCTGCGAGGGCTGAATCAACCCCGCAGCGACGCGTTCCACCCCTGCGGCTTTCCTGCAAGACCTGTCAAGGTAAGTGCTGTATCGGCCGTTGCAGCTTCTGATCGCCGTAGTGCAACGCCAGGTTTCCCGGCGGGCGGGCGCAAGGTCCCCCCTTTGAGACGGACCGTCCGCGCCAAAACCCGACAAAAGCACGGCATCGCCGGGTGCGGTCACGTTGTGATCCAGCAAGTCCCTAAGCGCCACCAATACCGAAGGAGAGCAGTTGTCGCCGATCCGCATCATATTCACGATCCACTTTTCAGGCGGAATGATCTGCGTGCCTAGAAACCTAGACCCTGGAGGCGACCGCTCGACGTGCGTCGTGCGCCTCCGCGGAGAACCACATATCCAGGAACTGGCTGAGGGTAGCGCGGTCCCCGGGTGTGTCTTCGCGTCCGCTGAACGCGCGTAGCGAGCGCTTGATCTCGCGATAGGCGGTCGGTGGTTTGTCGGCCAGGAGCCGGGCGCAAGCGATGGCCCGGTCGCGAACCTGTTCGGCCGGCGCCAGTTCGCGCACCAAGCCAATTTCCAGAGCTCGGGCTGGCGTGAGCGGCTCGCCGAAAAGCAGCACTTCCCGCGCGCGGGCCACTCCCACAGCGTCCGCCAGCATGTGGCACATCGTGGGCGAAAATGCCAGCCCCAGGTTGATTTCGTTCAGCGCGAAGCCGAAATCGCCCTCCGCCATGATGCGGAAATCGCAGGCGATCGCCAGGATCGCCCCGCCCGCGAAAGTGTGCCCGCTCAGCGCCGCCACCGCCGGTTTGGGGAAGCCGTACAGGCTCTCATACAGATCGATGAAGCGGCCGAAGAAGGCGGCCATGCCGTCGCGGTCGTATGCGAATACCTCGCGAATATCGAAGCCGCTCGAAAAGAATCGCGGCCGGTCGCTCGCCAGCACCAACCCGCGCACGGAGTCGTCGGCTGCAGCCGCGGCAACCGCGCCGCACAGGTCCTCGACCAGTGCGTAATTCAACGCATTGGCCTTTCCCCGCGACAGGGTCAAAATCGACAGGTTGCCATCGCGCTCGGATTGAATATGTTCCATTTTGCGCTACTGTAGCACGCCAAAGAGGCGGGGCTGAAGCCCCGCGCGGGCCAAAGCCCGCGCTCCTTACTTTATTATGAAAAGTACTTGCGCAACCTGTAGCTTCGTTCTATAATCGGTACGTGGCCGTTGTTCGCCCCATCCGCCAGCCCCGCCCCGAACCCGTAGCGATCCACGCGCATGCCCTCGATAGCCTGCAGTATATCCGCTCCGCTATGGAGCGGGCCGGGGCTTTCACGGCGGTGCCGGGCGTGGGCGGAATCGCTCTCGGTTGCACAGCCTTGGCGGTAGCGGCGCTGGCGCGGCGCATGTGGAACGCCGACTCCTGGCTCGCGGCTTGGCTCGGCGAGGCCGTGCTGGCGTGTGTGATCGGTGTGGCGGCCGCCACGCGCAAGTCGCACAAGGCGGGAATGCCGCTGCTCTCCGGCCCCGGCCGTAAGTTCCTGCTGGGCTTCGCTCCGCCCCTGCTGGCGGGCGCACTGTTGACCCTGGTGCTGTTTCGCGCTGGCTTTATCGCTGTGTTGCCCGGTATCTGGCTGCTGCTTTACGGGACGGGTATTCTGTGTGCCGGCGCGGCTTCCGTGAAGGTGGTGCCGGTGATGGGTGTCTGTTTCATGGCCATGGGCGCTGTAGCCCTTTTTGCGCCGGCCACCTGGGGCAACACGCTTCTGGCGGCGGGCTTTGGCGGCCTGCATATCTTGTTTGGCATTTTGATTACGGTGAAATACGGTGGCTAAACAGAATACGCTCCGGCGCGAAAGGGACAGCAAAACACGGCCATCGGAATTTGCGGGCGGCGCTCCCAAACTCGACCGGCTCATTCATGAGCGCCTGCGTCTCGGTATTCTGAGTGCATTGGCCGTCAACGAATCGCTGACTTTCAACGAGCTGAAGAAGCTGCTGGAGACTACCGACGGCAATCTCAGCGTCCACGCGCGCAAACTCGAAGACGCGCAGTATATCGCCTGCAGCAAGTCGTTCGAGAACCGGCTGCCCAAGACCGAGTACCGCCTGACCGCCGTCGGAAGGCGCGCGCTGGAACGCTACCTGGATCACATGGAGGCCCTCATCGGCACGATGCGGGAGAGGTAGGCTTTTTTTTTCGGGCTAATACTTTATGATACAAAGTACTCATAGCAAATCGGGCTGCCTGCACGCGGCCATCATCATGGACGGCAACGGCCGATGGGCCCTGGCGCGCGGATTGCCCCGCCTGGCGGGACACCGCGCGGGCGCCGACGCTTTGCGCCGCACTGTGGAAGCCGCGCCGGGTCTGGGCATCGGCGTGCTAACGCTGTTCGCCTTTTCCTCGGACAATTGGCGCCGCCCGCCCGAGGAAGTCGCTGGCCTGATGCAACTGCTGGCCGAGCATCTTCGCTCCGAAACCAGCCGCTGCCTGGAGAATGGCGTCCGCATCGAGGTGATTGGCCGGCGCGACCGCCTAGGCGGCGAACTGCCCGCCGCCATCGCGCAGGCCGAGTCGCTCACCGCCGCCGGAGAGAAATTGCAGCTTCGCATCGCGGTGGACTACTCCGGGCGCGACGCCATTGCCGAAGCCGTGCGGCAGGCCGCGCACGCCGGCCTGGTCTGCCGCGAGTGCCTGGAGGAGCAATTGGGTCCGCCCGTGGACCTGCTGATCCGCACGGGGGGCGAGCAGCGTCTCAGCGATTTCCTGCTGTGGGAGTGCGCCTACGCCGAACTGATATTCTCGCGGCGCATGTGGCCGGATTTCGATGCGCTGGATCTGGAAGCCGCCGTCCGCCAGTTCCACGCCCGCCAGCGGCGCTTCGGCGCCCTGCCGCCCATGGCAGCGGTCGAGGCCAGCACCACCCACACTTGGTTAGACTGATAGGCTGAAGTCAGGCTCGAGCCCGCTTTAGTGGGGCAGGCACTCTGCCTGCGGCGGCCTCGCAGGCCGCCTGCTCCCGCGTTAGGCATCAACTTGCCGGAAGGCTTGCTTTCGGGAATGATCCAGCCTGTACCGAGGACTTTTTTGCCCATTCCAGCGTAAAATGCAGCCCCATAGAGCGTTCTCCAGCCGCATGTGATCATCGGCGCAGAAGTCTTCACAGTGAACGTTCTTTAATTCACATTGCGCAATTGCGCGTCAAAGGGGAACGCGAGAGAATGCTAGAGAACGGGAACACCCTTGAGCGCTCGGAGTGCTCAAGCGCCTTTTCTTTTTGCGCAGGGCAATGCCGCACCGGCGCGTTACGCCGCGCCTTCGGAAGAGGAAAATGCGAGAGGCAAAGGCTGCCAGGTGTTGGCTGGCGCTTCTAGATGATTCTCTGAGCGCCGGCTTTTTGCGCGCGTCTCCGTCAATACTCGTTCCTGGGAGACCCAAATGATTACAACTTCAAAAGCGCAAATGGCGACCCTCGGAGGCTCTCGGCCAGCCAGCGCCGAGCAGCGGTTGAAGGAACTTGGCATCGACCTACCGGCGCCGCCTGAGCCGTTCGGCGCCTATGTGGAAGCGGTACAGACGGGCAATCTTCTTCTTCTGAGCGGGATGCTTCCCACCGAGGGCCGCGCCGCGAAATTCACTGGGCGCGTGGGCGCGGAGCTCGATCTGGAAGCGGGGCGCAAGGCGGCTCGCCTCGCGGCCCTCAACGTCCTCGCTGTCGCGAGGCAGCATTTGGGATCGCTGGACAAAGTGACGCGGGTTGTCCGGCTCGGCGTGTCGGTGGCCACTTTGGGGGACGTCCGTGATCAGCCGAAAGTGGCTGACGCCGCTTCCGAGTTGCTGCAAGACGTCTTCGGAAAAGACAAGAGCCCCAGCCGCTTGGTGTATGGCGTTGCAAGCCTTCCGCTCGGCACCCCGGTCGAGCTGGAAGTCATCTTCGAGGTGGCGGGGTAAGAGAGGCTCCCGATGCCGGGACCGGCGCATCGCCACGCCCAGCGCGAAGAATGACGCTTCCCGGCAAAGGCATAAACATCAGTGAAAGGGAGAATTCATTAGGAGGGATTATGGCAACCACAAGAATCGGAATCGCGCCAATGAGAGTGGCGCAGATCCCCAGGGCGGGAGCGGATTTCGAGATCGTCGATCGCGAGATTCCCAGGCCAGGTGTGGCACAGGTGCGCATCAAGGTGCAGGCCTGCGGCATTTGCCACAGCGACGTGCTCACAAAACAAGGTGAGTGGCCCGGCATTCAGTATCCGCGCGTTCCCGGACACGAAGTCGCCGGCATCATCGATGAACTGGGTGCGGGTGTTTCCGAGTGGAAGCAGGGACAGCGGGTCGGCGTCGGCTGGCACGGCGGCCAGGACGGCACATGTGTCGCATGCCGGCGCGGAGATTTTCGCAATTGCCGGAACTTGAAAATTCCAGGCATCAGCTATGACGGCGGATATCAGCAATACATGGTGGCTCCGGTCGAGGCGCTGGTGGCGATACCGGAGGGCCTGGGTGCCGCCGAAGCAGCACCGCTGCTGTGCGCCGGAATTACCACCTTCAATGCCCTGCGGCACAGCGGCGCGCTGCCCGGTCAGCTTGTTGCGGTGCAGGGCATCGGCGGCCTCGGTCACCTCGGAATTCAATTCGCGAACAAGTTCGGTTACAAGGTCGCCGCGATCGGGCGCGGGTCTGCCAATGCGGCTCTCGCAAAGAAACTCGGAGCGAGCGTCTACATCGATAGCAAATCAACCAGCGTAACAGAGGCATTGCAAAAACTGGGCGGCGCACAAGTGATTCTGGCGACAGCCCCAAGCTCCAAGGCGATGTCTGAGCTGATCGACGGGCTGGCGCCTAACGGCAAGCTCGTGGTGATCGGCGTGGCATTCGATCCCATCGAGGTCACACCGGTACAGCTCATCTCCGGGAGTCGAACGATTCAAGGCTGGGCCGCGGGAACACCAGCCGACTCCGAGGACACACTGCGCTTCGCCGAATTGACCGGCGTGCGTCCGATGATTGAAACATATCCGCTCGAAAAAGCGCCCGAGGCTTACGCGCGCATGCTGAGCGGTAACGCACAGTTCCGGGTCGTTCTGACGATGTGAGCTTGCCTGAATTCAGCGACGGTGTCCCTAAGT
>Ga0209698_10004757_pt1 | contig 14805 bp, 11 predicted proteins | sample LitLauG_LLR_2012_FD_187203 | JGI IMG/M metagenome (GOLD analysis project Ga0209698, IMG submission 187203) | Freshwater sediment microbial communities from Pennsylvania, USA - Little Laurel Run_MetaG_LLR_2012 (SPAdes) (version 2) | ecosystem: Environmental > Aquatic > Freshwater > Creek >...
GTAATCCACCGCCCGGTGTGATTGAAATCACATCCGAAGCACGTCCTCACCCGTTACGCTACCGCGTGTTGGCCCTGAGTCTCATGAATTGCGATAAGTCCCATGGATAGCGCCCTTTTTGTACACCGCCTGCACTTCGCCTTCACCGTAACTTTTCACTATCTCTTTCCGCAACTCACCATGGGGCTCGCGCCCCTGATCGTGGTGCTCAAGACGCTGGCGCTTCGCCGCAACGATGAGACTTACCACCGGGCGGCGCGCTTCTGGGCTCGCGTCTTCGGCGTTAACTTTGTCCTCGGCGTGGTCACCGGGATCCCCATGGAATTTCAGTTTGGTACGAACTGGTCGCTGTTCTCGCGTTTCGCCGGAGGAGTGATCGGCCAGACGCTCGCCATGGAGGGCATGTTCGCCTTCTTTTTGGAGTCAGCGTTCCTGGGGCTGTTCCTGTATGGAGAGAAGCGGCTTGGCCCCCGGGGACACTGGTGGTCGGCGGTGGCCGTGTTTCTGGGATCGTGGCTGTCGGGATTTTTCATCGTTGCCACCGACGCCTGGATGCAGCACCCGGTGGGCTACGTCAAGGCCGCCGACGGATCGGTGCAACTGGCGAGCTTCTGGGATCTGGTGCTGAACCCCTGGGCGTGGTGGCAGTACGCGCACAACATGAGCGGCGCCGTGATCACGGGCGCATTCGTCATGGCCTCGGTGGGTGCGTTTTATCTGCTGTGGGGAAAGTTCGAAGAGTATGGGCGGATCTTTGTCCGGGTGGGAGTTGTGGCCGGGTTGATCTTCAGCGTGGCGCAATTGTTTCCCACCGGCGATGGCCAGGGCCGGCTGGTTGCCGCGAACCAGCCCGTGACTTTGGCGGCCATGGAGGCGCTGTTCGCCAGCCAACCGGGAGCGCCGCTGGTGCTTGTCGGGCAGCCCAACGTGGAAGAGCGGAGAATTGACAATCCGCTCATTATTCCCAGTGCGTTGAGCTTCCTGACCTACCGGGCGTGGAAGGCGGAAGTGAAGGGACTCGATGCCTTTCCCGGCGACCAGTGGCCATCGAATATCGCCTTGCTCTACTTCAGCTACCACATCATGGTGGGGCTGGGCACGCTTTTCATTGCAGTCATGGTGGTGGCGATATTTCTGCTGTGGCGCGGAAAGCTGTTTCGCAGCCGGTGGATGCTGTGGATTCTGCTGCTAGCCCTGCCCTTCCCCTACATCGCCAATACCGCCGGATGGATGACTGCGGAACTGGGCCGTCAGCCGTGGCTGGTGTATGGCCTGATGCGCACGGCGGACGGCTATTCGAAGACAGTCTCGGCCGGCAACGGAATCTTTACTCTTCTCGGCTTTATGGGCATGTACATGGTGCTGGGAATTCTGTTCCTGTTCCTGGTACGCCGCGAAATTGAACACGGCCCGGAGAGTGAAGCGTGAACAGAGCACTAGGGTCTGCCCTCGCGACTAGCGGAAGCCGTAGCAACAAGCGGACCTTGCCGGAGCGAGCCGTGGAGGAGCGGCGTCTCAGCGCTGCGAAGCATGGGTGGAATTTTCTTGGGCTTTAGGCCCCGAGGGTGATCGAGGATTTCTATGGAAACACTCTGGTTCATGATCGTTGCCGTCATGGTCGCAGCCTACGTCGTGCTCGACGGATTCGATCTCGGCGCCGGTGTCATCTATCTGGGCGCCGCCCGCACGACGGCGGAGCGCCAGAAAATCATGCGAGCCATCGGCCCGGTCTGGGACGGCAACGAAGTCTGGCTGCTGTCGGCCGGAGGCACGCTCTACTTCGCGTTCCCGCTGCTCTACGCGTCGAGCTTCAGCGGTTTCTACCTGCCCTTGATGATGGTTCTCTGGCTGCTTATGCTGCGGGGCATCGGCATTGAACTGCGGGCGCACATGGAGAATCCTGTCTGGCGCGGCTTCTTCGACGTCGTGTTTTGCGTGGCGAGTGTCCTGTTGGCCATTTTCTTCGGCGCGGCTCTCGGCAACGTGGTGCGCGGTGTTCCGCTTGCGGCCGATGGCTACTTCTTCGAACCGCTATGGACCAACTTCCGCGTCGGCCAGAACAACGGCATCCTTGACTGGTACACGGTTCTGACCGGCGTGATCGCCTTGGTCACTCTGACCGCTCATGGCTCACTCTATGTCGCGATCAAGACCGAAGACGACTTGAACCGCCGGGCCAGTGCCGTGGCCAGGGCGGCGTGGCCCGTGCAGCTGATCCTGACCGTCCTCGGTCTGGTGGCGACCGTTTCCATCCGGCCCGGCGTGCTCGATAATTACAAGCACCACGCCATCGGATTCCTGATTCCCGTCATCGTTTTCGGAGCTCTCGCTCTGATGATGCACTCGATGCTCAACGGCAAGGAGAAAACCGCATTCGTCGCCTCAGCGCTCTACATCGTGGGCATGCTGGTGGGTGCGGCCTTCGCGCTCTATCCGGTGGTCCTCCCAGCAAGCACCCAATCTGCCTACAACCTGACCATCTACAACACCGCTGCCGGACATCATGGCCTGAGCGTCGGATTCACCTGGTGGATTGTGGGCATGCTCCTCGCTCTCGGCTACTTCTTCTTCCTGTTCCGCATGTTCAAGGGCAAAGTGCGGCTGGAGGGGGAAGGGTACTAGTTGCCGATAGGACTGGGCACCGAGCGATGGAGGAGGCTCCACGAAAGCGATCGTCTATCACCGCTACGGCCCGGCCGATGTTCTTCGCTATGAAGACGTTGAAGATCCCGTTCCCCGGGACAGTGAGGTTCTCCTCAAAGTTCGCGCCGCCTCCGTCAATCCCCTGGATGAGGGGATGATGCGAGGAGGCGCTCGCCTCGTAACCGGGTTGCGACAGCCGAAGTTCACGCGACTCGGAGAGTGGATGCGGCCGGTCAGGTGGAATCTCGGGGACGGAACGTAGCCCGATTCAGGATCGGGGACGGGGTTTTCGGCGTGTGCATCCGCGATCCGCAGGACTCGGCGCTCAAGGGTTCTCGCGCGTGCCTTGGCGCATGGATGCTTACGCGGGTACAGCCCCCGACGAGCTGGTGAAATTCTCCTGTCGACCGTTGCGCCGTTGATAGGAGACGATCCACGCCTCGTTACCACGCCTGTATAATCGAAGAGCTTCTCCTTTATCTTCGCAATTTAGTCTTCATAATCTGCATCAGGAGCGTGATCCTTTGAACGCACATATGCCGCATCAGCATGGACCTGGGCCGTCGCAGCCGGGGCCGCAACCGCTGCCGGGGGTGGACGCCATCATCGCCGTCGGGTCGGGCAAGGGCGGCGTGGGCAAGACCACGCTGTCGGTCAACCTGGCCGTCGCTCTCGCCAAGATGGGACACAAAGTCGGCCTGCTCGACGCCGACGTCTACGGGCCCAACGTGCCGCTGATGCTGGGCGTGAACACGCAGCCGCGGCTGCTCGGCGACAACCGCATTGAGCCGATTGAGGCTTTCGGGCTGAAAGTCATTTCCGTGGGATTCCTCAATCCCGGCGACAAGCCCATCATCTGGCGCGGACCGATGCTGCACCAGATCGTGCGGCAATTCCTGGGCCTGGTGGAATGGGGACATCTCGATTACATGGTCGTCGACCTGCCCCCGGGGACGGGCGATATCGCGTTGTCACTGGTGCAGACGGTGCCGCTGACAGGGGCAATTGTGGTATCGACGCCTTCCGATGTTTCGCTGCAGGACGCGCGCAAGGCGATCGAGATGTTTCGCCAGATGAAGGTTGACATCGTCGGTGTGGTCGAGAACATGAGCTACTTCGTGTGCCCGCACTGCTCGCACGAGATCGACATTTTCTCCCGTGGTGGCGCCGAGAAGATGGCGCAGCAGTTTGGCGTGTCGTTCCTGGGCAACATCGAACTCGACCCCGAAGTGCGCAAGTCCGGCGATGGCGGCAAGCCGGTCGTGCTCGAGGGCGAGAATTCTCCACACTCGAAGTCGATCTACGCTTTCACGCGCCGGGTGATCGACCGGGTTGCGGAGGTCAAGGCTAACGCTCCGGCGACCGTGATCCAGATCCAATAGGAAGATTTCAACCATCGGGGGGAGCAAGGTCTCACAGAGGTTACCCAGCGATCCCCTTTTGAAATCTCCCCAGCTTCCAGATCGCCTTCGGCTCGAGATTTTTCAGAACCAATTCCGCCATCATCTCTCCGACCGCCGGCCCGTGCTTGAAGCCGTGGCCTGAGCCACCGCCAACGAGCCAGACGTTCTCCATCGCAGGGTGGCGATCGATGATGAATTGCCCGTCGGACGTCTGCTCGTACTGGCAGACGCGGGTCTCGACCAGCGGAGCGTCCTTCAGGCCGGGGAAGCGGAAGGCGACGTATTCGCGAATCTCGGCCAGCGTTTCCGGGCTAACGATTCTCTCGCCGTTGGTGGGATCGAACGCCGGACCGCGGGTATCATCCGCAATTTTGAAGCCCCGGCGTCCACTGCCTGGAATGCCGTAACGAAATCGCCCACGATGGTCCGCCCACACAGGCAGTTGCGAGTCGCTGAACCGACTATCCCCGGACGGCGTGCCGAAGAAGAACACATCCTGCTTGGTAGCGCGCACCAGGTTGCCCACCGCTTGCGGAAACAACTGGCCAAGCCATGGGCCACAGGCAAACACATAGCGATCCGCCTTCAGGTGTGATCCGTCGGACAGCGAAAGGCCCTTCTCGAGTTCGTTCTCCAGCCCGTCACTCACCACCGCGAGCTGCCGATAGGATCCGGTTGCACGAACGAATGCTTCCACCACGGCCTGGCAACTGGCGCGAGCGTCCAGATATCCACACTCGGGCTCGTAGATTCCCCACTCGATTCCTTCAAAGCTAATCTGAGGCCAGCGTTTCTTCATTCGTGGCGCTGGAATCTCCTGAAACTTGATCTTCGCCTGGCGCAACATTCTCACCGAGCCGCGTTCGAAAACGTCGTCTCGTCTGGTAGCCATCCAGAGCACCCCAGTGCGATGCAGGAACTGCCGTTTCCACCTGCGCTCGTATCCCTGCCATAAGCTGAGCGCACGAGCCGCCAACTCTGTGTAGGGCTGATCGGGGCCGTAGCTACCGCGCATCACCCGCGTCTCGCCGCCGGATGATGCCCGCGAATTGCCTGGCCCCCATGCGTCGAGCAGCGTGACTCGCGCCCCCCGCTCCAGGAGGTGGAGAGCAGTCCATCCGCCGAAGGCTCCAGCGCCGATGACCGCGATGTGAGGTCGGGCTTTCATTTGAAAGGACATCGAGCATACCAGCCTGGGGGCAGGTTTCAAGATCGCAACGTTTCAAGGTTGCAAAGGTTTCAGGGCCCCGCTCGCGGTCGAAGCACGAAACCTTAAAATCTTGAATCCCGTTTGCCTTGCTTGACAGCCCCACAGCTCGTTCCTAGAATCCAAACAGGATGGCCACTTTGATCCCAAAAGCTAACCTTTTGCATCTAATATGGTTAAGTAGAACGAGTTGAGAGCCGTTCTCCCCGGCCCAAGCCGCTTAACCGACTGACAGAACGCCGTATGGCTGTTGAGCCCAACATCGGGAATCGCGAGCGCGAAATTCTGACCGCCATCGTCGAGACTTTTATCTCGACCGGCGAGCCGGTGGGATCGCGCACGCTATCGCGGTCGAATCGCGAGGGACTGAGCCCGGCCTCCATCCGCAACGTGATGGCAGATCTGTCGGACGCCGGTTTTCTGGAGCAGCCGCATGCATCCGCCGGGCGGGTTCCGACCACCGAGGCTTACCGCTATTACGTGGAGCAGATTTCCGGCAGCGCGCGCCTGGCTCCGCAGGAAGAAGCGATGATTACGGATTCGCTCGCCGGGGTCACCGACGTGCAGGAGTTCATGGAGCGCACATCGCACGTGCTGTCGCTGATTTCTCGCAACGTGGGCGTGACCGTGGCCACCAGCGGCCCGAAGAATGCGCTGGAACATGTGTACTTTTCGCGCCTGGGAGACCAGAAGGTGTTGGCGGTCCTGGTAACGCGATCCGGCCTGGTGCGCGACCGCGTGCTGAGACTGGACTTGGCGCAGGCGGATCTCGATTTGGCGGCACGCTACATCAACGAGAATTTCCGTGGCTGGACGATGGAGGCCATGAGGACTGAACTTTCGCGTCGCCTGGATCAGGAGCGCAGCGAATACGACCGCCTGATGCATTCGGTTGAGCAGCTCTACAAGCAAGGAGCGCTGGCGGCGGAACAGGGTTCGCAGGTCGTCTTCGTTGAAGGAGCCGCCAACCTGGTGGCCGGCGAGCAGGATCGACAGCGTCTGCAAGAGATGCTGAAGACGCTGGAAGAGAAGGAGAAGGTCATCCAACTCCTCGGTGCCTATCTCGATGTCAAGCAGGAAGCGGTGCGCGTGGTGATCGGCCTCGACCAGGCGCTGCCTTCGATGCGCAATTTCGTATTGATTGGTGCGCCCGCGCATGCGGGAAATGAAGTGATGGGCTCGCTGGCCGTGATTGGACCGACCCGCATGGATTACCAGCACACCATCACCGCGGTGTCCTACATCGCGCGCCTGTTCGACAAAATCTTGAATGAATCGGAGTGAAGCAGCGTCATTATGGGTAAAGCCAGCGGAAAATCGGAAAAGGAAAGTGCCGGTCTGGACCTGGAGCATGAATTGCCTCCCGCCGAAGGCGGTGACTCGTCGTCAGCGCCAGCTCGGGAAACCTCCGGATCGGGGGTTGAGTCATCCGGCCCCGCGCTGGAACTGCAGAAGCTCAGGGCTGAGCGCGACTCGCTGCTCGACCGGGTGGCCCGCACCCAGGCCGAATTCGAAAACGCCCGCCGGCGCGCGGCGAAAGAGCAGCAGGACTTCCGCGACTTCGCCACCGCGGATGCGATCAAGTCTCTGCTCCCGGTTATGGACAGTTTCGAGCGTGCGCTGCAGGTGAAATCCGACTCGAGCGACTTCCGCGGTGGCATCGAACTCATCCACAAACAATTGCAGGATGCGCTGGCCAAGCTGGGCGTGAGCGCGATTCCCGCCAAAGGTAAGCCATTCGATCCCCACTATCACGAGGCAATCGAAATGGTCGAAACCTCCGAGGCGGCCGACCATGAAGTCATCGAAGAACTGCAGCGCGGCTACAAACTCAAAGATCGGCTGCTGCGTCCTGCCATGGTGAAGGTCGCCAAGAATCCCGGGAACTAGAACTAGCGACAGCCTTAACACTGGCGCTGCACAAGGTTGTTTTCTCAGGAAAGGCCGACTCTGACTACCAACGCAAAACGCGACTACTACGAAGTACTGGGCGTGGCGCGGACGTGCACCGAAGTTGAGCTCAAGAGTGCATACCGCAAGCTGGCGCTGCAGTGGCATCCGGACCGCAATCCCAACAATCCGGATGCGGAAGAAAAATTCAAAGAGGTGAGCGAGGCCTACGCGGTGCTCGCCGACTCGGACAAGCGCGCTGCCTACGACCGCTACGGACACGCGGGCCTGGGTGGAGTGGGCGGTGGGGCCGGCTTTGATCCTTCCGTGTTTCAGGACTTCGGCGACATCTTCGGAGACTTGTTTGGTTTTGGCGACCTGTTCGGCGGTTCCGGTGGCGGGCGCCGTCGCAGCCGCGTGCAGCGCGGTGCGGATCTTCGCGAGGACTTGACCCTGGAGTTTGAGCAGGCGTTTTTCGGGGCGGAAACGCGCGTCACCGTTCGGCGCCATGAGGCTTGCGAGGAATGTCACGGTTCCGGTTCGGCTCCGGGCAAGGGACCGACGCAGTGCCGGTCCTGTAACGGACGTGGCCAGGTCCGCTATCAACAGGGGTTCTTCAGCATCGCGCGAACGTGTCCCACCTGCCAGGGAACGGGCAGCGTGATCACCGATCCCTGTGCAAAGTGCAAGGGGGAGGGGCGCCTCCTGCGCCAGCGAACTGTAGACGCAAAGGTTCCCGCCGGGGTGGAAGATGGAACGCGAATCCGTTTCAGTGGCGCGGGCGAAGTCGGCGCGTTCGGCGGCCCAGCCGGTGATTTGTATGTCGTGCTGCATGTCAAAGAGCATCCGTTCTTTGCTCGCGACGGCAACGACTTGCATTGCGTAGTCCCGATTTCCGTGACCCAGGCCGCCATGGGTGCGGAGATTCGCGTTCCCACCATGGACGGTGAGCACACGCTGAAGATTCCCGAAGGCACCCAGCCGAGCAGTACGTTCCGCGTGCGCAACAAGGGCGCACCGGTCTTGAACAGCCACGGCAAGGGCGATTTGTACGTCGAGGTACGGGTGCAAATTCCCGCCAAGCTCAACAAGCGCCAGCGTGAACTGCTGCAGGAACTCGACGGCATCGCGAAAGTCGATAACCAGCCGCTGCTGCGCTCGCTCTTGGGCAAGGTCAAGGATATGTTCGGATAGGAATCGCAGGGATGAGTCCGAATCGCCATGACGCGCCGCCGATGGATCGCCGATGAAGTCTCGGATAATCGCGCCGCGCTCAACGGCGCGCATGCCGATCACCTCACGCGCGTCCTGAGAGCGAGCGTCGGACAGGAATTCGACATCTCTGCGGGACCGGTTGTGCGCCGCGGGCGCATCGTGAAGGTCGCCGACGGTCGCGTGGAGTTTGCGCTGGGAGAAGAAGTCCCCGCCGCAGCGCTAGCAAACCTCACAGTCGTGCTGGCGGTCTTCAAGTTCGACCGCATGGAGTGGGCGATCGAAAAGTGCACCGAACTGGGAGCATCGCGGATCATACCGCTAGTCGCCCGCCGGACCGATACCCACCTGGCCGCGGCATCCGCGAAGCGGGTCGAGCGCTGGCGAAGGATCGCGCTGCAGGCGGCAGAACAATCCAGGCGCACCACTCCTCCCGAAATCCCACACCCGATCAAGTTGGCGCAAGCCCTGAGCCTCAGCGGGGGCATGCGCGTTGTGCTGGCGGAATCGGAAGAGAAGACTCGTTTGCACCAACTCTTCGCATCCAGTTCCGAGGGTGATGTCGTTCTGGCCATCGGTCCCGAAGGCGGCTGGGCGGAAGACGAACTGCGTGCTTTCCACCAGGCGGGATGGATCTCTGCGTCTCTCGGTGAGCGCATCTTGCGGGCCGAAACAGCGGCAATCACCGCCACCGCGCTCGCCATTTCACTGTTGGGTTAACCGCGGCTTCCTCAGCCCTGCAGGTGGTATTCTGGCAGAAATGCCGGTTGTGAAGTCGAATTCCCGTGGTGCTGCATTTGTTCCCGACGACCGACAGCGCCAGGCGATTGAGCATGTCCACGGTCCCATGCTGGTGGTGGCTGGAGCTGGCACCGGCAAGACATCTGTTCTCACTCACCGCATCGAGCGCCTGGTCCAGGAGGGGCACGCACAGCCGGAGGAGATCCTCGCTCTTACTTACACCGTCAACGCCGCCAACGAAATGCGGGAGCGGGTGCGCAAGCTGCTGGGGGGCAAGGTCGTTGAGGCGGCGACCTTCCACGACTACTGCCTCAAACTGTTGCAGCGCGGGCACAAGGAATTTGGGGTACTCGACGACAAGGATCTGTGGATCTACCTGCGCCGCCGGATGCGCGACCTCCATCTGGAGCACTACATCCGCGCCGCCAATGTTGGCCAGTTCCTGGGTGATCTGCTTGAGTTCGTTAGTCGCTGCCATGACGAACTGGTCACGCCCGAGAAATATGCGGAGTACGTGGCGCGACTGGAGCAGGGGGAAGTCCCCATCCCCCGCGTGGTGAAATCGAAAAATGCCCTGACCGACGACGAGGTGCTCGGCCGCTGCCGGGAGATCGCCCGCGTCTTCTCTACCTTGGAACGCTGGCTCCAGCAAGAGAACCTCGGCACTTTCAGCCACATGATTACGCGCGCGCATGCCTTGCTCCATAGCGATGAGAATGTGCTGGCCGAGGCACGTGCCCGCGCCCGCTTCATCCTGGCGGATGAATTCCAGGACGCCAACTTCGCCCAGATCAAGATTCTGGCCCGCCTTGCCGGACCGGGTGGAAACCTCTTTGCGGTCGGCGATCCCGATCAATCCATTTACCGCTTCCGGGGCGCCTCCAGCGAGGCGTTCGAACTGTTTCATCGGAATTTCGCCGCGGCCAGGCTGGTGGTACTCGACAAGAACCGCCGTTCCACCACGCCGATCCTCCGCACGGCCTTTGCGGTCATCGACGCCAACCCGCCAGTCTTCGCCAACCCAGCAGATGGCGCTTTTGCCTACCATCGCAGTCCATTGCAGTCAGCGCGCGAAGAAGAAGCCGGGGCGGAGGGCAGGCAGTTGCCCAGCCCACCGGTCGGGGCAATGATTCTTGCCAGCAGGGAGTCGGAGGGGCCCGACCTGATCAGCTTCCTCCGCGAGTCGCAGAGGAGATCGAAGTGCAGATGGTCGGACTTCGGCATCCTCTACCGGTCGCACTTTCACCGCGACGATGTCGTGAAAGAACTGGCTGAGGCCGGAATCCCCTTCGTGATCGAGAGCATGGATATCTCCGACACGCCCGAGGCGCGGGACCTGTTTGCCTGCCTCAACGCGATCGTCTCCACGGGCGATGACGTGAGCTTGTTTCGCGTTGCCGCCCTGCCTTGCTTCCGCGTGGATCCGGGGCCACTGCGTCAGGTCATGCGAGCCATTTCCCGTGACAATCGCGAAGGTAAGGTGGTCCCGCTATTTTCCGCACTCGATCAGGTCGAAGGGGGCGCGGATGTCCTGGCAGCCCTGCAGAACGCACGAGATGAGATCCGCCACAGGCAAGCGAAGGCGCGCCCGGCCCTCGACATCATTGTTAAACAGTTTGCCCTCGATGCCAGTTCGCCCATTTTGCAGTCTGCGCTGCACTGGGTGACGGAGTGGGAAAAGAAGAAGGTCAACGAGACCACCGAACTGGAAGAACTGGTCGACTATCTGGGATACTTCCGGGAAGCCGGCGGGGCGATTCCCCTGCAGCCGATCGAGACCGAGAATGCCGTGCGCCTGATGACAGTGCATGGGGCAAAGGGGCTGGAATTTCCTCACGTCTTCATCCTCCGTGCTAACTCGAATTCGTTTCCGGCGTCCTTCCGGGAAACGCTCGTCGCTTTTCCCAAAGAGTTGCGGGATCCCGACTCGCTGACCGAGGCCGACGACAAGACGCTGCACAACCAGGAAGAACGCCGCCTGTTCTATGTAGCCATGACCCGCGCCCGCGATTCTCTCCACATCTACGCTCGCGAGGGCATCGGGAGGAACGACAAGACACCGCCGGGAATGGTGCGCGAACTAATGACGAACCGCGGTGTTGCTCCCTGGTTCCGGGCGAATCCAGCCGGCGGCGTGCAGGCCACGCTCGATATCTCCGCGGGCGAGTCGACTATTTTCCCGGCTGAGGCGCTGACGAACGTGTGGTTCGAGATGCCGGTCATGGACGGCCTGCACAAGCGGTTGAGCGCGTCAGCGGTCGATACCTACGAGCGCTGCGGCCTGCGATTCAAGCTGGAGCGCGACTGGCGCATCCCGGCGAAGCCTGCCGCCGCCATGCAATATGGCGCCGCGATCCACCGCGTCCTGAAAACCTATTTCGATTCTGTCCGCCTGGGGCGCCCCAAGACCGAAGACGAACTCATCGATCTTTTCCGTCAGGATCTGGCCGACGCCAAAATCCAGGAGCCTTACCAGCACGAACTCTATGAAAAGCAGGGTCTGGTCCAACTGCGCGACTTCCTGGCCGCGGCGCGATCGATCCCGGCGGCTCAAGTGCTGCATACCGAAGAGTCTTTCGAGATCAAGATCGGAGAGACCACGGTCGCAGGAAGGATCGACCGCATCGATAGCCGTCCTGACGGCACGGTCGCAATCATCGACTATAAGACCGGCAAGGCCCGTGCTCAAGAAGATGCCGACGAGAGCCTGCAACTCTCGCTGTACGCGATCGCCGCCAGGGATAAGTGGGGATACAACGTAGGTGCGTTGATCTTTCACAACCTGGAAGAAAACGTTCCGGTCATCACCTCCCGCTCCAGCGCGGAATTGCTTGCGGCTCGCGAGCGGGTGAAAGCGGTGGCACAAAGCATCGCAGAAGGCCGCTTCGAGGCGAAACCAGGAAATCACTGCAACTACTGCGCCTACCGGAGTCTGTGTCCCGAGAAAGAGAAGCGCATTCCTCATCCCGCAGAAGTCGGTACGAACCGTTCCAACTAGCAGGTTGTCACTCAGAACGAGGCGAAGAATCCGGACTGCGCGGTCGCTGCGCCAGCTAAACTCTGCGACGGTAAAAATCTCCCCCCCCAAAAACTTAGGGGACGCATTGAGCGTCCCCTTTTGCCTTTGTACCGAACTTTCTTAGTGCTTCTTTTTCTTTTTTGCCTTTTTCTTGGTTGCCATTGTTCCTATTCTCCCTTCCATTCTTCATGGAAAATGTGCAGCGGTCTTCTACTGCAACTAGTTGATGTATAGAGTCATTGAAAAATGAAGTCAAGAAAAAAATGATGAGGGAGTCGGTACGAAGTCGCGGTACCAAAGTCACGCGAACGAATGTTGGAGAAAAAAGTCAACCATTTTTTCTTCACGACCGCACACGACTGCGCGCGCGGTTGTCTGGCGGGTGCGCAGCGATCGTTTTTTCGGATCAGAGAACGTCTTTTCGCCCCGCCCGACGACGAGGCTTTGTTGTTTTGCTCTGTCCTGCCCCGCGACATCCATTTGGTTGCGGCCGCATCTATAATTGAAGCCGACGAAATCCTCTTCGGAGCTGAATTCATGCCCTCTTTCGACGATGCTGTCATTATTTCCGCATGCCGCACGCCCGTGGGAAAATTTCAGGGCAGCCTTTCTTCCTTCGCCGCCCCGCAGCTCGGTGCGATCGCGGTACGCGAGGCGGTCAAGCGTGCCGGCGTCGATCCGGCGCAGGTGGACGAGTGCATCATGGGCAACGTGGTGACCGCCGGACTCGGACAGAATCCCGCACGCCAGGCTGCAATCTTCGGCGGACTGTCTCCCGCGACAGGTGCCATGACAATCAACAAGGTCTGCGGTTCCGGACTGAAAGCTGTTGCTCTGGCAGCCCAAGCGGTGCAGACCGGGAACAGTTCCATCGTGGTCGCGGGCGGAATGGAATCCATGACCAATGCGCCCTACCTGTTGCCGCAGGCGCGCCAGGGATACCGCCTGGGTAACGCGCAGATCGTCGACTCCATGGTGCATGACGGTCTGTGGGACATCTACAACAACTACCACATGGGGATTACCGGCGAGAACGTCGCGGAAAAATACGGAATTACCCGCCAAGAGCAGGACCAGTTCGCGCTTGACTCCCATCGCAAGGCCGTCGCCGCGATCAAGGAGTGCCGCTTCAAGTCGCAGATCGTTCCCGTGGAGATTCCAGCGAAGAAAAAGAGCGACCCTCCAGCCGTGTTTGAAAAAGACGAGAGCCCGCGCGAAGATACCACCATCGAGATTCTGCGTGCGCTCAAACCCGCCTTCAAGAAAGATGGAACAGTGACCGCGGGGAATGCCCCCGGTGTAAACGACGGTGCCGCGGCGCTGGTTGTGACCGGCGCTGCTCGTGCCATAGAACTTGGCGCGCAGCCCATGGTCCGGATTGTTGCCCAGGCCACCAGTGGCATTGACCCGGCATGGGTCATGATGGCTCCGGTCGGCGCCGTCCGCAAGATATGGGAGAAGACCGGGTGGAAGAACGACGACGTAGATCTCTACGAACTCAACGAAGCCTTCTCGGTGCAGGCTCTGGGGGTGACGCGCGAACTCGGCCTGAATCCCGCTAAGGTCAACGTGAATGGAGGGGCAGTCGCCATCGGTCATCCCATCGGCGCCAGTGGTGCGCGCGTCCTGGTCACCCTCATCTACGAAATGATCCGCCGCGACGTGAAGCGCGGCATTGCGGCTCTTTGCCTGGGCGGCGGGAATGCCGTAGCCATGGCGGTCGAGAGATAACGGCTATGTGGCGACTGCCGGCTCGGTCGTCCAAGCGAGGGCGGAAGCCAAGCGCTCCCACCCGTCGTCGGTTCTTCTTGGTTTCCGTTTGGGAGGTACGCATGTCCCTTCGTCTCGCCGCAGTTCTCGCCCTTACCTCCGCAGCGCTGTTTGGCCAGGCGCGCTTTAACGGAACCTGGGAAATGAAGATGGACACGCTGCAATTCTCCGGCCCGCCGGAAAACTACGTAATTGAAAAGGGCATGTACCACTGCTTGAGTTGCGTCCCGAAGGTGGAGGTGAAAACCGATGGCAGCGATCAAAAAGTGGCCGGCCACGAATCGTTCTACGACACCATAGCGGTGCGGATTCTCGATCCCTACGCGGTGAGTTTCACATTCAAGAAAAACGGCAAACCCGCCGCAACTTCGGTCGAAACCGTATCGACTGATGGCACGACCATGACGGAGGATTTCTCCAATTCCACCGAAGCCGACCCGGTTGTCGGGAAAGCCGGCTTTACCCGGGTGAGTCCCGGCCCGCCCGGATCGCACGCGCTCTCTGGCGAATGGCGCATGGACACGGTCAAGAATTCCACCGCGGCAGGTACTCTGACCACGTTTGAAGGCATCGACGGCGGTTTGAAGATTTCCGACGGCATCCAGACCTACGCCGCCAAGTTCGACGGCACCGACTATCCCATCGGCCGTAGTGGCCACGCCACGATCGCTCTGAGGCTCATCGATGAATACACCTTGGAGGAAACCGACAAACGTGACGGCAAGGTGATGACCGTTGCGCGCATGACGGTCTCGAAGGACGGTAAGTCGATGAAAGTGGAATCCTCAGACAAACAGCATGGCGGGACCATGACGTACACGGCAAGGAAGCAACCTTAGGCAACGAAAGGTATGCCCGGTTCGGCCGTAACCGGCCGGAGTACGGTCCGTGATGAATGAGCTCCAATGGTAGAAATCAGG
>Ga0209698_10004758_pt1 | contig 14804 bp, 13 predicted proteins | sample LitLauG_LLR_2012_FD_187203 | JGI IMG/M metagenome (GOLD analysis project Ga0209698, IMG submission 187203) | Freshwater sediment microbial communities from Pennsylvania, USA - Little Laurel Run_MetaG_LLR_2012 (SPAdes) (version 2) | ecosystem: Environmental > Aquatic > Freshwater > Creek >...
GATTTCGAGATTCTGTTCGCGGTCCGTAGCGCAAGCGATCCGGCGGCAGAGGTCGTGGCTCGCCTGCAGAAGAAGTATCCGGACATTCGCTCGAGGCTTCTCATCACGGGTGAACCTCCGTATGCCAACGCGAAAGTCTTCAGCCTCGAGCAAATGCTGGCGGCGGCAGCGCATGACCTCGTCGTAATGAGCGACAGCGACATTCGTGTCACTCCCGACCTGCTCCGCACCATCGCCGCAGAATTTCAGGACCACCGCCTGGGCGTGGCGACCTGCCCCTATCGCGCCGTTCCCGGCCCCAGTTTCTGGTCTCGCCTGGAAGCCACCGGAATGAACACGGATTTCTGGGGAAGTGCTCTGGTGGCACGCATGCTCGAGGGCATGCGTTTCGCTGTAGGGCCCACGATTGCCGCGCGTCGCCGCGCGTTGCAGTCGATGGGGGGCATGGCGCGCGTCAAAGATTACCTGGCGGAAGACTTTGTGATCGGAAAATTCGCGGCCGAAGCTGGGCACGGAGTCATTCTCTCGTCGTATGTCATCGAGCACCACATCGGCAGCGCAACCCTGCGCGAGAACCTCGAGCATCGCTTGCGCTGGGCACGGAGCACGCGCCGCTCACGTCCCGCCGGATATGTGGGCCAGTTGTTTACCATGCCCTTGCCGCTGGCCTTGCTGTTATTTTGTGCGATGCCCGGGTGGTGGCCAGCGTTGCTGCTCCCGGTTATCGTGAGGGCTCTATCGGCTTATGCAGTCTCGGCGCGCGTCTTGAGCGCAAATCTGAACTGGCCGTTATTACCGCTTGAAGACTGGATGGGCTTCTGTTTCTGGATCGCCGGATTCTTTGGGAACACCGTTTCCTGGCGGGGAAGGCGTTACCGTCTGTCACCCGACGGACGTTTCGAGTTGATTCCCTCTTCCTGAGCCAAGAAACGCCCTAGACTCGAACCAGTCGGCCGTTCCTCAATTGAAAGCGATCGCCGCGCCAAATCACGGTGTGGCCTGCGAAACTGGCGATCCAGACCGCCACCGCTACCAGATCGCGAAGCGGGATCAGCCACAGGTGGCTTGGTAAATCTCTGTCTCGCAACACAACTCTGCCCACCACCAGCGCCACCGTCGATCGCAACAGCGCGACTACGCCCAGCACAAGCCAAGACCATGATGCGCCGCGAGCCGCAATCACCGTCGACAAAGACCACATCAGCCCGAAGGTTGTAACCATTCCGATGTAGCCTCCCGCACGGGAATCGCGCACGCCGCGCGCCCAGCGCAACTGATGTTGCAGGAATCCCCGTAAATCGTAGGGCGGGAGGTGGGTTTCTACAACAACTTCCGCAAGCCGGACGCGCAAACCGAGGTCGGCAATTCTCCTCCCCAGTTCGTAGTCGTCGGCAAGGAAGTCAACGATAGCTTCGAATCCGCCGGCGCGCTCCAGGTCCGTCCGCCGGAAAGCCAGCGTGGAACCGAGTGCAAAGCGCAGCCCACCTTCCAGGAACCGCGCCACCAACACCCCCGCGCAAAAATCTGTGGCAATCCCCAGCGACTCCAATCTCGAACCGAGCGTCGCAGCCGTGACTCCGCGATAGAGACAAGTAACCATTCCGACCCGGTCATCCGCGAGGGGGGCGATAATGCGCCGGAGATAGTCCGGCTCCACGCGAATATCCCCATCGTTCACCAGCATGTGTTCGTAGCGAGAGGACGGCAGCATCTGCTGAAGGTTGCTGACCTTCACATTTGCGCCCAGTTGGTCCGGCGCGACGACCAGGTGAATCGCGCGTTGCGGAAATTCCCGTTGCAGTTGCTCTACCACCGCGACGGCCGCATCCCTGGGATCATTGACTCCGAAAATGATTTCATACTCCGGATAATCCTGCAGGCAATGGCTGCGCAGGCTGTCGTACAGGCCAGGATCGCCGCCTTTCAGCGGCTTGAGAATCGAAACCGGAGGCAGGGGCGGAGCGGTAACCTGTGCAAGCCGGTCTCGCAGAAATGACGACGCACTCCCCAGACACAGAAGATAGTAGATGGAACTGGAGAGACAGCCTGCTGCCGAAATGATCTCAAGGATCTGAACGATGGAGTGAATCATGCGTGGCCGCAAGCCATCTATTCGTACCGCAGCGACTCGATCGGATCCAGGTTCGCCGCCTTCCACGCCGGGTAAATGCCAAAGACCAACCCGACCCCGGCCGCCGAACTAAACCCGAACGTTACCCAGAACATCGACAAATGAGCCGGCAGCGAAGGCCACAATACCGGAATGATCCAGACCAGAATTGCGCCCGTCGAAATTCCGATCACGCCTCCGACTGCCGTCAGTATGATCGCCTCCAATGTGAACTGCAGCAGGATGTCCCGCTTGCGTGCGCCAATCGCCTTGCGAACGCCGATTTCCCGCGTTCGCTCGGTCACGCTCACCAGCATGATATTCATCACTCCCACTCCACCCACAATTAATCCCACACTGGAAATGGCAAACATCCCCACAAAAAGCGCACCCGTAATCTGGTTCCAAACGTCCGTAATTGAATCGGAAGTAAAAATCGAGAAATTGTCAGGTTTATCGAATGGAACTTTCCGTCTGCGCCGCATCAGTTCCCGAATTTCGTCCATGGCTTTAGGCATGTCATCGTGCGACCTGGCTTTGACGCTGATGATGTGCTGCTTCATCTCGGGATGAAGGGTCTTGAACGTGCGCAGCGGCAGGATCACGCGATTGTCATTTGGGTCCTTGCCTCCGCCAAAGACTGACTTGATTTTCTTTACCGTCCCGATGACCTCGAACAGGCGGCCTTCAATGTTGATCTCTTTCCCGAGCGCATCCTGATCCCCAAACAACTCCTGCTTGGTTTCGTAGCAGACAACGACGACCGCGGAGTGATGTTCGTCATCAAAGTCCGTGAACCATCTGCCGGTAGCCATCGGCAGGTCGAACACATCCTTGGCCGAAGCCATGTCTCCTTCCAGGATGGTGTGCTTCGCCTTTTTGTCCTGGTACTTGACCGCGTAACTGCCAACGCCCAGTTCGGGACGGAAGATGCGCAGGCCAGCCGAAACCGCTTTGACGTGAGGCAGGTCGCGCATGGCCTCCGCATCTTCGTAGCTCAATTCTCTCCGCTTCCGCATCTCGTCGGTCATGCGGCCGAATGTGAAGGGCTCCAGGTGAAAGACGAAGATAATATTCGATCCGATGCTGGCCACCAACTCGCGAACGTTATCGTCCAAACCGCGCCCGATCGACGACACCCCAATCACCACAGCCACGCCGATAACAATCCCCAGCACGGTCAGTGCCGAACGCAGCTTGTTGCCGCGGAGCGTGTCCGTCGCCATCTGGACGATTTCGCCGAATTCGCTCTTGCGCATCATGAAAATTCAGTAATTGGAAAATCTGGAAACTGAAAACGGCACGGGACCTTGGCTATTCGATTACCAAATTCCTTACATCTCAAACCGCAAAGCCACGATCGGGTCCAGCCGGGCCGCTTTGCGTGCCGGGTAGACCCCGAAAAAAACGCCCACTGTACCCGCGACGAACAACCCAGCTGCTACCGCCCACAACTTGATCGAAGACGGCATGCCAATCAGCACGGTAACAAGTTCGGCGACCCCGACACCGGAAAGAACTCCCAACAGTCCTCCGAGCAGCGCCAGTATCACAGACTCAATCAGGAATTGCAGCAGCACGTCTTCGCGCCGCGCCCCCAACGCTTTGCGAATGCCGATCTCGCGGGTCCTCTCGGTCACGGAAACGAGCATGATATTCATGATCACGATGCCGCCCACTAACAGCGAAACCGCCGCAATGCCAATGGTCGCGTTAAAGAAGGTACCACTCAGATCCGACCAGATCCCGAGCAAGCCGGCGTTGGTTTCCATTTCGAAGCTATCCTCTGCGCCGGGCAAGTCGTGACGATGGACGCGAAGGGCAGCTCGCGCTTCATCGATTGCCTGGTTGAGCGGCACACCGATCGCCGACGCCTTCCCCCAGATCTCGATGCTGTCCTTGTGAGATCCGTATTGCTTCAGGTACACGGAAAGGGGCACCATTACATAGTTGTCTTCGCTTTGCCCCAGGGTCTTGCCTTTCTTTTTTCCTACGCCAATTACCGTGTAGGTCCAGCCATCCACGTGAATTTCCTGGCCTAGCGGGTCCGCGGCATCGAGAACATACTCCACGATGTCGGCGCCTACCACCGCCACTTGCGAATGATTGTTTAAGTCGGTTTCGTTCACCATCCGGCCGGAGGTCAGATCGGTATCGAGGATGCTCGCCATGGACGGAGTGAGACCTTGGATGGTGCTGTCGTTGATCGACTGCTGGTTACGCTTCACCCGCCCGCTGCTGCTCATGATCGCGCCTACATAGTCACAATGGCGGCATGCGTCCAGCACCGCCTGGTAGTCCTCTATGATCAAATTTTTCCGCTTTTCCTGCTCCAGGAATTGATCCACATTGGTCCCCACGGCTGACGTTTTGGACACGATGAACACGTCGGCGCCAAGATTGAATATCTTCTTGGCAACGTAATCGTTCATGCCAGAGATAAATGTCACCACCGCGATCACCGAAGCAATGCCGATCACCACCCCGAGCAACGTCAGGACGGAACGTAATTTGTTGGCCCACAAGGACCTTAGAGCGATGCGAATGGATTCCAGAATATGCATGGTCGGTCGTCGACCCAGGAGCTGGATTGAGGTGCCAATGTTCCGCCCAACCCGCTATCAGTCTAACAGCGAAATATCCGCCTCGCACCGATGTCCCCGGCCTCCGGGTTTTGTGCGACTTCGGCGGCAATTCCCGTCCGCCTGGTGCCCTTCGCATATAATTACCGTGTAGGCAGCCGGACCGGACGGCCGCTTCCCGTGCCTTCGGGCGCGGGGAGAGGAAAGTCCGAACTCCGCAGGGCAGTGTGCCGGATAACGTCCGGGACGTCGGGTTCAAGCCCGATGGACGGAAAGTGCCACAGAAAACATACCGCCCCGACGGCGACGCCGGGGTAAGGGTGAAAAGGTGCGGTAAGAGCGCACCGCCGGGACAGTAATGTCGCGGGCAGGGCAAACCCCACACGGAGCAAGACCAAATAGGGAGGAAGTCCGCGGCTTCGGTCGCGGGCACGTGCCGGCCCGGTGCGTCAAACCTCCGGGTAGGTCGCTAGAGCCGCACAGCAATGCGCGGCCCAGAGGAATGGTCGTCCCGTCGCAAGGCGGACAGAATTCGGCTTACAGGTCCGGCTGCCACAAATCTTTGTTTTCAGCTACTTGCACAATGGTGAATGTGATTGTGATGCCCGTGTGGCGCGCTCCAATCGCTCCAGCGAAAAAATAAGGATGATCATCTGCCGTCGCCCTGTTTCTGTCCGGAGTGGTGCCATTCTCGAGACACACGGGCGTGCACAAGAACCGGGGCGAATACAGAGCGGATAACTTCTGAGTAGCTCACCAATTGAGATCCGGCGGCTTGTGCTACGTCCTCTTGTGGCGCGTCGAGATGTCGACCTGCGCCGGCGCTCCAGTCTTTTCGACTCGCGATGACCGCCTACAGAATCCCGGCGCGCCCTGCCCATCGGGCGATATAGCTCTGCAAGAAAGACGTGAACTCGCGGGCGCCGGGTGGAAGTTGCTTCCCTCGATCTGTGATCTGATAGAAATCCAAATTCACAACCGGGTTAATTAAGCGGCTCATGACTACTTTCCTGTTTCGGCATGCAGCTAATCCCCAGGAAGGAACAATCCCGCTACCCTCGCCTGCCTCAACCAGCGCCAGCAAAGTATCGATCCAGTGGATCACCCCGCTCGTCTGGGCGCCAATTCCCGCTTGTACTAAATATTTGTTCACGAGTTGCTGAATCTCGTTCACAGGAACCAGGGGAATCAGCTTTTCTCCCCTTAGTGCGGACCACGTTGTAGAGGCGCGACGAAATGCTGGATCGGTGTCGGCACGAACTACCATGAGGCAGAAGCGAAACACTGGCAGGCGCCGCAATCCAGGAGTGGGCTTGTACAGGACGCGCATGCCGATGTCGATCTTCCCGGACTGCACCATCGGAACGATGGCCGCAGGCTCGCAATCGACCAACTGAATCTGAAGCTCAGGCCGATGGCTGCGAAATTCCCGGATGGCTGGGGGCAGCACATTCGCGGCAAATAAGGGGGCCGCGCCTACAGACAGTAGTCGGCTGCTTTCGGTGGCAGAGCGTCCGATGCGAGAGACCGCTCCGTCCAGGTCCGCTAAACTCCGCTGCGCTGTTGGAAGGAACTCGCGTCCATGAGCGGTGAGCACGACGTGTCGCGTAGTTCTGTCAAAGAGCCTGAACCCCAGTTGTGTCTCCAGCTCTTTTATGAGTAGGCTCAACCCTGATGGAGTGATGAACAGAGCTTCCGCGGCACGAGAAAAGCTTCGATGCTGTGCTACGAGGGAAAATGCTCGCAGCTGACGCGAAGTCAGATCCATTATTAAGACATCTTAAATAATTACCAAATTATTTCAACTTGTATCGTAAGGAGTTCTGATCTTAAATAGGCCACCATTGATGAGCGGTTCCTAATAGGGCGACTGAGACATCCTTGACAGAGCTAGTCCACAATGCGCAACTGGCGATCGATGGCGCCGCGGCTCCCGGATTAGCTCCGCGGAGCCGGCTCACGAGTCTGCAGTGGCTCATATGTGGAGTGGCGGCCTTAGGTTTTGCCTTTGACCTCTATGAAACGGTGGTGCTGGGGGTCGTGGCGCGACCAGCACTGATCGCGGTCGGAAACCTGAAGCCAGGCACTCCCCAATTTAATCTGTGGGTAGGGTTGCTGTTCTCAGTTCCGGCCGTGATGGGCGGCACGTTCGGATTATTAGGCGGTTATCTCACCGATCTCCTCGGCCGTCGCAGGGTTCTGGTCTGGAGCATTCTGCTGTACGCATTCTCCGCGTGTGCAGCCGGCTACTGCACAACCTCGACTCAGCTTTTGGTTTTTCGCTGCCTGACTTCCATTGGAGTGTGCGTCGAATACGTCGCTGCCATCGCCTGGCTGGCGGAACTTTTCCCTAATCCCAGGCAAAGGGAATCGGTGCTGGGCTATACCCAAAGCGCCGTCGGTGTAGGAGGCTTGATGGCGACCGGGACGTACTATCTTGCAGTCACCTACGCGGATCGATTGCCGGCCCTCCATTCAGGCCACGAAGCCTGGCGCTATGCGCTCTTAGGCGGACTGTTGCCTGCAATCCCTCTCATGCTCGCGCGGCCCTTTCTGCCTGAATCGCCAGTCTGGAGGGAGAAGAAGTCCAAAGGCAGCCTGACGCGCCCGAGCATTGGTGCCCTCTTCAGCCCACACCTAAGAAGGACGACGCTGGTTGCCACCTTACTTGCAGCGTGTTTCTACGCGGTGCCCTACGGTGTATTGCAGCAAACACCGCACGTCGTTCCTGGGCTTGCCGAACTGCACAACATGGCCCCTCGCCAGGTCGAACAGGCGGTGGGCAGTGTGCAATCAATCGCAGAACTGGGCACGATTGCCGGTCGGCTGTTGTTTCCGATTCTGGTCCTGCGAATCGCAAGCCAACGGCGTCTGTTGCGGCTCGGCCTCATTCCAGGCATGGCCGTGTTCGCCTGGGTCTATTTCTTCGCCGCAACTCACAGCCTATTGCTTCTTGAGGGCGGTGTTTTTCTGGCGGCAGTTTGCATGAATGGGTCGTTCAGTTTTATGTGGAATTACTTGCCACGGGCTTATCCCACGCACTTGCGCGGCACCGGCGAAGGGTTTGCCGCCAACCTGGGCGGCAGGGTATTCGGGGCAACGGCAGCATTGTTGACCACCACGCTGGCCACCTGGCTCCCAGTCGGTAAAGCGAGCACGAGCATGGCATATGCAGCTGGCATCGTGGCCCTCTTAGCCTACGCGATCTCGCTGATTGCAAGTTTCTGGCTCCCCGAACCGAAGCAAATGCAACTGCCCGACTAAACCTCATCGGTGATCAATTCGGATTGAAAGTCGGACGAAAGGAGGAATAACCGTGGGACGGTTACAAACAGGCAAAATAATTTTCTCAGAGTACCTCTTCGACAATGCTGCGGAGCAGGCTGGTGCACGCCTGCAAGCGCTCTCAGAAATTTTCGATCCCGGCACCATCCGACATCTGACCGAGCGCGGTGTCGATCGAGGTTGGCATTGCCTGGAGGTGGGCGGAGGCAACGGATCAATAGCGACCTGGCTGAGTGAGCGTGTGGGCCCGGCGGGGAGAGTTCTGGTTACTGACATTGATCCACGATTTCTTGAGCCCGACCTGCCAAACGTTGAAGTTCGACGCCACAACATTGTCACCGATGCATTGCCTGACGCTGCTTTCGATCTCGTGCACTCTCGCCTGGTCCTGTTGCATTTGCCTCAACGCGAGCAAGTGCTGGCCCGCCTGATCGCGGCTCTAAAGCCCGGAGGTTGGCTGGTTGACGAGGAATTCGACTCCGCCTCACTGCCGGCGGACGCGGCGGTAAATCATGTGGAAGTCGTCTCCAAGACTCACCGCGCAATGCTTCGTCTGGTAGAAGATCGTGGCGTCGAACGGCGTTTCGGACGTTTGTTACCGGAGTTCCTGCGCAGCCATGGGCTCGTCGATGTTGGTGCGGAGGGTCACTTGTTTATGTGGCAGGCAGGCTCCCCAGGCACATCTCTGATGCGGGCTAACTATGAGCAACTTCGCGAAGAGATGATTACCGCCGGGTACATTACGGACGAAGAGTTCAAGGAAGATCTATCTCGTATGGAAAGGGCTGATTTCCTTACGTTGTCTCCGATCATGTGGACCGCCTGCGGCCGTCGCCCGCTCTCCTGAGGCGCCAAGTTCATCCCGAGTGCGGAGCATCTTTCCCTCCGAATGTTGCGAACGACATTACGAGTGGTTGACGAGTAATCTGGAAGCTACCCCGTCCTCAGCGCGGCGAACCAAGTCCTTATATCTCGGGTCGGAGTGGAGTGAGTTGGTGGCGCCGTCAATTACGCTGATGCGGTTGCTCCCGGTGGTCTGCCGCTGCAATAAAACGGCTCTCGTAATCTGTGACGCCGGTGTGACGCAAAACCCGCCATCACTGCCGGGTTGACTTGGAACATTAGATTAGTTAGACTAGTCGTATACTAGTCGTATTGAACAAACCTATGGCCAACCTGCAGCGCAACACTGTCGGCGCTTACGAGGCAAAGACCCATTTGTCCAAACTGCTAGAGAAGGTTGAAGCGGGCGAGGAGATCACCATCACCAAACACGGCGCACCCGTGGCCAAACTTGTGCCCGTGAAAAAGGAAGTGAGCGCAGAACAGCGCATCGACGCCATTGGGCGGATTCAGCGACTCGCCATTGGTCTATCCTTGGGAGGATTGAAGGTCAAGGACCTTATTAATGAGGGCCGCAGATGAGCGCAGCGTTTGTCGTTGATTGTTCGATCGCCATGGCTTGGCTGTTCCATGACGAAGCGACGCCGAAGACCGCGGCCTTGCTGAATCGGCTTGCAACCGAAACGGCCCTCGTGCCAACCTGGTGGTTCATCGAAATTACCAACGTCCTCGCGATGGCGGAGCGCAGGGGGCGTATCACTCCGTCGCAGTCTGACGCTTTCATCACCGACCTGAGCAAGCTCGGAATCGAGCGAGACGACGAAGCAGTTGATCGGGCATTTACGCATCTTCTTGCATTGTGCCGGACACATCGACGAACAAGTTACGACGCGATCTACCTAGATTTGGCCATTCGCCGAAGCTTGCCATTGGCAACGCTGGATGACGACTTGCGGAAAACCGCAAAGAAATTGGGCGTCAGTCTCTTAGGTTAGACGGCGCCGATTCGCATTTCGGACCGCTCATTGTGACGCTGGTGTGACGCAAGAGCTGCCATCACTGCCCAAGTTGACATCATTGACACTTCGCAGGAACTGATGTCACATAACTTGTCTGTTTGCAATGCAGTCCGGCGAATTCGGCTAAAGGTCCGGCTGCCACAATTCTTAGTTTCAACTTACTTACAGAGTTGCAGATGCGATTTTGACGCCGGCGTGACGTAATCCAATCACTCGGCAGGAAAATAAAATGATGATCTTCCGTCGCCCTGTCTCTGTCCGGAAGGCTGCAATCCTAGAGACACTCAGACCTTGCGCAAGAAGCCGGGGCGAGTTCGGAGCGAATAAACTTCCGAGTAGCCCATCCATCCGCAAACACAGTCGTTGAAGTTTGGGAGTGTCGATGACCCGAGCTACAGCAGCCCCAGGTGATCGGGATATTTGGCCTGTAAAGAACTCACCAGGAGTTCAAACTGAGCGTGGCGGCGCAGGTTTTTTAGGCAGGGGTCCTTCAGAAAAAACGGCCAGCAGGCGAAACCTGTGTCAACGCTGCGTTCAAGCCACGAAAACGCAGCCTCAGGCTGGTTGAGCAAGGAAAGAATACAGGCGATCTGATAGTACGAGTGGTGGGCGTGTCCGAAAGATTTCGGGTTCGTACATGCCCGGCTAATGCACCGCAGCGCCTCCTCGGATTCGCCCAACCAAGCATGCATCACCCCTTGAAGGGCGATGATCATTGGTTCTTCCTGCGTCAGGCTTCCGGCTTCACCGAGCAAGCGCTTAGCTTCTTCCCATTCTCCGGTCAAGATCGCGAGCTCCAGCGCAAAATGGATGGCATACTTATTCGTGGGATCATCGGCGCGCCACTTCTGTAGCTCATCAAGTGCAAGGTCGTATTCTCTGCTCCACAGATAGACTTGGGCAATGCTGTGGCTGATCGTTTTTTTCGGATCGAAAGGCCTACCCCTCTCAAACATCGCACGAGAGTGGTCGAGCAGACCGATATGCGCCAGGATCGTCCCGAGACGACTGTAGGCATGAGGGAGATTCTTCTGAAGAGTGAGCGCACGCTTCAATTCGGAAATTGCCTCGATATGTTGGAAGTTCTTCGAGGGTCCCCAAAGGAGAAACGCCTTGGCCACGTGTCCTTCGGGCAGAGCCGCATCCAATTCCAAAGCGCGTTGGCAGTGAAATTCGGCCTTCTCCAGCCAACTCCGGCTCGGATCGATCTCGAAGTGAAGCTTTGTGCAGACAAAGGAAAGAATCGCATGGGCGAGCGCAAACAAGGGATCGCGAGCCACCGCATTCATCAGGTGTCGCGCAGCTTCCTCCAATAGCTTGCGGTCCCCCATGTAACTGCGCCGGTAACCTTGAATGAACTCCCCATAAGCCAGGGCATCCCGGCTGAAACGGGAGGGACTCTGAGGGATTGTGTTGCGAAGCGGACGTTTCAGCGCTCTGGCGGTATGTCTCGCGATGTCGTCAACGTGCTCGAACGGGCGATTGACGTCGAGAACAAACTTTCTTACGAAACAACGGCTCTGCAAATGCGAGTCGAACAGTTCCACCGACAAACGTGACTCCGCCTTGGAACTCTTAATCGCGCCATGCACCACAAATCGGACTCCCAGTCTGGATGCGATTTCCGATGCCTTCTCACTGGGGGGTATGTTCAAGATCGCAGATGTTGGCAGGACATCAACCCCCTCAAGATTTGCCAGCTGCGCAACCAGGGAGTCGGCAAAGCCCAAGCTCAGGCCGTTGTCATCCTCGAGGTCCCCGAAAAAACGGAGCGGAAGCACGGCGAGTGAGACACGGTCCACGGGCCACGCCACATCGCCTCGAAATGGCGTTTTGCCGTCCGCGCTTTCAGAAAGATCGGAACTGCTATAGAGAGGACTAATGATCCGAATGGGTCCGACGAACCGATAGCCTTTGCCTACGACCGTTTCGAGAAATCGTTGTTTCGCCGAATTGTCGCCCAGAGCCCTGCGAATTTTACGGACGATGTTATTAATGTTCCGTTCGGCGTCAATGAAAAGATCCGTGTGCCACAGCTTGGCTTGGATTTCCTCGCGGGAAACCAATCGTTCCCGTCGCCGGGCCAAGAAAATGAGAAGTTCCATGGGTTTCTTTTCAAGCTTTATCCTGCGGCCATCGCGACGTAGTTCATAGCGACCCAGGTCAAGCTCGACATTGCCCCTCCCATGGCGACTCCCGGAAACCTGTTTCATAGGTAACCCCATTATCCCCAGTTGACTACAACGATACACAAAAAATATCTAAAAGTGATTCCGGGCTTATTGAAGCAAGGGCAGAGACACGCGATATTGTTGGTCGACAAGGTGACGACGATCTCAGGACGACATCTCAGGAGGAACCGAATGAAACGAAATTTGTGTCTGATTCTCGCGACTTGCGCAGTGACGTGGTGGGTGAGCCCGTCCAATCTCACGGGCGCAATGGCGGCTGGTACCGAGCAACACGCGTTTACACCCGATGCAATTCAATACGGTCCCGCACCCTCTTTTGTGGCGCCGGGGGCGCAACTGGCTGTGCTAGAGGGCAACCCGCTTGCTACCAGCGGGGACTACACTGTCCGTCTGAAGATGCCTGACGGATATCGGATCGCGCCGCATTGGCATCCCAAGCGGGAAAACGTCACGGTGATCTCAGGGACGCTTAAGTTTGGCATGGGCGACCGCTTTGATGAGAGCAGCATGACTAGTTTTCCGGCGGGCAGCTTTGCTTTTCTCGATCCCGACATGCACCACTACGTAATGGCCAGTGGCGACGTGGTAGTGCAGATCCACGGCATGGCGCCGGTGCAGTTCAACTACATCAATCCCGAGGACGATCCGAGCCGGAAGAAATAGTCGAGGTCGGCCATCTCCCCCGCCTCGGTGGATTTGAGGTCAGGAACGCAACCTCTGGTTAGCAGCTTTCAGGCCGAATCGTTTGACGATCTAGAGGCGGGGTAGTTTTCTTCGGTCACGTCTTGCACACGTGACAAGCAATCCGGAAGCGAACCACGTCCGCGGTTCTCGATCAAACCGCAACCGCAGTTGTGACGCCGGTGCGACGCAAAACCTGCCATCACTACCAAAGTTGACAGCATTGACACTTTGCGGGAACTGATTCTAAGTAACTTGCCTGTTTGCAACCCAGTCCGGCGAATTCGGCTTGTAGGTTCGGCTGCCACAGCTTTTTGTTTTCAATGCATTATAAAAGGGCGCCCCGCTTCAGAAGGCGGAAGCAATGTGTGGCGCCTGCGCGGTTCCGTCTCGCTGCAGCGGCCTGGATGTACGATGCGCTCCAGCCGCACGTGCATGAACTCGTGGTCTGCAATCCGCGGCGCAATGTCTCTATTGCAAGAGGGCAGTAAGAGTGACAAGGTGGATACGCGCAAGCTGGCCGAACTGTTGCGCACCGGAATGCTGCGACCGGTCTACCCCGGAGAAAAATGGACTGCGCACGCTGCGCGAGTTGGCGCGTAGTTATCAGACGATCAGCAAAGATTTGAAACGGGTGATGAATCGGCTCAAGGCGCTGTTTCGAAGCTGGGGCATTCCCTGTGCAGGTACACGGGGCCATGCCCCGAGTGATCGAGAGCACTGGCTGAACAAGATTGCGCACGCCGGCGTGCGCCGCCGCGCAGAGCTATTTTATCAACATCTGGATGGACTGCAGATTCTGCGGCGCCAGGTACGAGGTGAGTTTTTGGCGGAGAGCCGGAAGCATAAGGCCGTGAAAGGCGCTTCCTCCGCGAACCCAGAGGGTGCTCAATCAACTACGGTCCTATCCATGGTACTTGACACTGACACGGGTAAGACGAGATCTTACTTTCCATGAAGACGACCATCTCTTCCAAGGGCCAGATTGTTTTGCCAGCAGAATTCCGGCAAATGGACCGGATCGAGCCGGGTCAGGAGTTCGACGTCAAGCGTCTTGATCGTGGAGACTATCGCCTCGTTCGGCGCGTTGCTCCTAGGAACGAGGGCACCATCGATTGGCTACTCGCCTGCCCGCACAAGGATTTTTTTGTTCCCATCGAATCTGAGTCTACCGATACCCTGTGAAAGTGTCTGGTTGACGCCAACGTTTTGAGCGAGCCGACGAAACCATCGCCGGATCCGCGGGTTGTGGACTGGCTTCGCGCACATGAGCCTGACATGGCCGTCAATCCTGTGATTCTCGGGGAATTGCGCTTTGGCATTCTTATCCTCCCCACGGGAAAGAAGCGGACCGCGCTGGAACGCTGGTTCGATGCTGGGGCCGGGCGTCTCCACTGTCTTCCCTGGGATGCGGACACTGGCCTGATATGGGCGGAACTGCTGGCGCGTCTTCGCAATACCGGGAAAACTATGCCGATCAAGGATAGCCTAATCGCCGCGACCGCGATGGTTCACAGTCTCGGGGTCGCTACGCGCAACCGCATCGATTTCGCGAAGGCTGGTGTGCACGTCGTCGATCCCTTTGTTCGTTGACCCCTGTCACCGGATTGGGACAGCATGATGACGGAGTTCTCGGAAGCTTTTGTCATCGACCTTGGTTCGGAACTCCGCTATTCCCCCTTGAAGTCCACATCACTTGCAAGTCGCCGCGACCCATGAATCATCGATTGAGCCGGAATTCGCACCGGTTACATACGATGCCGGTAGCGCCCAGTCGGGCTCACGCGGTGAAATCGTAGAATTTGTGACGCCGGTGTGGTTTTTGCGCGGGGACGCAGTTGCCCAACAAATTCAAGAGCATTCAATACACCCCAAACCCTGGATTTCACAGTGGCACGCCTGAAAACAGCTCTCGCTGAGGTTTTGCAGGCATTCAACGAAAGCCATTCAGCAATCGCAGTATCCAGGGAAGCCGAGGCGCGGCGGTTCTGGGCCATTCTGGGCGTCGCTGTCTAGGCTCGGTCCACTTTTTCTTCTGTGAAATCGATGACGAGAGTCGGCTTTGAGAGAATCGATAGCGCCGGTCCCAGAG
>Ga0209698_10004760_pt1 | contig 14802 bp, 9 predicted proteins | sample LitLauG_LLR_2012_FD_187203 | JGI IMG/M metagenome (GOLD analysis project Ga0209698, IMG submission 187203) | Freshwater sediment microbial communities from Pennsylvania, USA - Little Laurel Run_MetaG_LLR_2012 (SPAdes) (version 2) | ecosystem: Environmental > Aquatic > Freshwater > Creek >...
CTGGGAGACTGCATTCGCACGGGGCGACCCGGGATCACGCGCGGCGCCAGCTCCGGCCGAACTCTGCAGAGGCCAGCCGATCTGATGAAGTTGGAGCGCGAGTTCATCGCCATAGAGGGTTTGCGAAAAATAGGGAAAGCGTTCGACCCAGCCGGTGCAGCGGGACGGTAACTCCCGTGCGCGATCTGCCTCGCTGCACGAGTAAAGGCTCTCAGCGATTCTGAGAGACTGCCCAACATACTGGCCGCCTCCACCCCAGTCGCAGTCCTCCATATCCCAGTGATCGTTGCCGCTCAAGGAAATGGAATACATGCCGTAGGGTGCCAGAAACTCGCCTTCGCGAATGCGCTCTGCCATGCGGCCTCTTCGTTCGCGAGATAGAGCTTTTGTCCGCAGCATGTCGAATAGGTGATAGCTGTAAATCATGTGACGTGTGCTGACCGGATAAAGGTTTACATACCAGCCCGCTTCCTGATCCCGGAGCAGGCTGTTGAGCGCATCTTCGATCTTCGCGGCTGCCGACTGAAAACTGTCCGCATCAAGTTTGCTGCGGAGAATACACCACTCGCTGAGCTGATGGAAATAATCGACTGCAAGCGCGTTGATGGCCGCGACCAAATGTTCGTAGCCCTCAGTGCGGATTTCGAGCATTTTTCCTGTGTCCTCACCAATGTCGATCAAACCATTGGACCCGGTGTAATGAGTGAGGAACTCCTTTCCTGCCTGAATAAGGTAATCGACGATGGAAAACTCTCCGGCTAACTTGTCGAGCGCTCCCGAGTCCCCCGTCAGCCGAATGTAATCGCAAAGCATGTCCATGAGCGTAAATGGAGATTGCGCATACCTGGCACTTCCACAGTGGAATCGTACTCAATAGGGCATAGTTTCCGCGAAACAGCGATAGTACCCAATTTTAAAGCACAGCCAATGCACTCGCCAGGAACAGAGTTACATTCCCAAGCGGAGAATCTGAGTTAAAGACTATTCTCAGGCGAACCCAGTCTGGGAACGTGGAGAGTTCTTCAATGAAATGTGGTTGGGGCATCTGAGAAGGCCAAAGCCTGCCGATCTAAGGCCTTTCAGTGAAAGGGCTCAGCCGAAGTGGGAAGCAGGGGTAGGTACCAAGCTGAAGATTCTGAATCATGCTTTTGAATAGAAGAGGATCTGTCGGCTTGGCTGGCGCCGCCGCCCGCTTGCTGCTGCCTGCTCGCGCAGGTGCGTCAGGCAATGCGTTTTGCCTGGGCATGGACCGGCACGGAGCACGGTGGAGGGTATTCGATATCTCCAGGTATTCAGGGGATTTCAGTGGAAGGAATGGACAGCTGCGGACTGTCATGGAAGGTATATGGCCCTGGACGGAGTCTGGTGCGAACCGTTCTCTTGCCAAATTCCCTGCTAACAGGGGAAAATACAGGGAATCAAAGCAGAATTGGCCTTCGATTTTGACTTGCACACCCGCAATCATGCTGAATATACATGGCTTATAGCTATCAACTTCGTCACTTCACGCTTAATAGAACAGGGAATTATCACCCCCGTAACAGGGAAATATGTTTCCCTGTTACAGCAATTCGAATCCCTAACTAGGATTGATCGCACCTCGCCAGTTTCTTTCGCGTCGCTAGTTAAAAGGGTCTTCAAGTTGCCCAGGGTCTCGATCAGTGGCACAGCCGCGCTACACTAACACTCAATCTGGTACAAATTATCGGGCAGGTTATCGACTCGTCACATCGGACGTACGCTAATTCGAGATCAAGAGCAGGTCCATGGCAACGGTTACTCTAAAAGATATTGCGCAGACTTTGGATGTCTCAGTCATGACGGTCTCCAAAGTGATGCGTAATCGCCCCGGCGTAAGAGAGGAAACGCGTAACCGCGTACTGGCCAAGGCGAAGGAGTTGAACTACAGGCCAAACCTGACGGCGCGAGAACTTGTCACCGGACAAAGCCGTCAGGTTGGAATCATTGTGCCCACTTTGCTTCATCCGTTTTTTGCCGAGGTTTTGGAGGCCCTTTCTTCAACTTTGATCAATGCTGGGTATGCGCTCATGATCTCGTCCTCGATGGAAGATCCAGCGGTAGAGGAAGCGACAATTGAGCAGCACCTCGGGCATCGCCTGGATGGCTTGATTATTGCGTCCTGCAGCACATCGACTGCAAAATTCAAGCAACTGAATGAACAGGGAGTTCCGTTCGTTCTGATTGATCGCTACTTTCCAAGGTTCAAGACGAACTATGTTGGCGTCGACGATGTCGCAGTCGGGCGGATTGCCACAGAACATCTGATTGCAATGGGGTGCAAGCGAATTGCGCATATCCGAGGCTTGCAGTTCACCACCGGACTGGGGCGCTTTGCCGGCTATAAACTTGCGCTCAAGAAACACGGGTTCAGGTTTGATCCCAAACTGGTTAGCCCCTACGTGACCGCGGACGGGAAGGACTGGCAGCAAAGCTACGATGCCATGCGCATGATGCTCGCGGGAGATCAGCCAGACGGTGTGTTTTGCTACAACGATCCGATTGCCATCGCGGCGGTCGATGTTGCCTTGGAAGCCGGCCTGCGCATTCCGGAAGACATTGCGTTCGTAGGCTGCGACAACCTGCATTACGACGACAGCCTTAAGGCGCCCTTAACCAGCATTGATCACCACAGCGACCTCATTGGTGTACGTGCCGCGGAACTGCTTTTGACCCTATTGAGGGCGAAGAAGCCACGTAAGCCCAGCCGGATCGTGCTGGAGCCGACACTGGTGGTGCGCCAATCTTCGGAACGCAAAAAGCGGACATAATTTCCGCAGGAGTGCACTGAATCCGAGCCCTTTTCCCGAAAAATCCCACGATCCCCAGCGTCCCCCATTCGAGTCATATCCTTGAATCGAAAAAGATTATGTATCGTTAAACTGAGGATATTTAACGTTATATTATTTTCTTGACAATCCCGGAACGGTCCGTCGACAATTCCATTCGAAAGAAATTCATCAGGGAAACTTGGAATGCGGCGAGGAACACAAATACGTTTCTGGGAGGCTGATCGTGTCAAAAGGTAAACGAATATTCAATATTCGTGGAACAAAGATCTCGGCAAGCGCGGCAGTCGCAGTAGCCGCTCTCCTATTCGGTTCGATGCTGCACGCACAGATTGCGGAAACCGCCACAATAGCCGGCACCGTCGTCGACCGAAGTGGAGCAGTTGTCGCCGGAGCAAGTGTTCTAGTGATCGACGAGGCCACAGGGGCCACAACCAGGACCGAGACGGAATCGACGGGAGCATACGCAGTTTCCAATCTGACAGTTGATAACTATACCGTGACGATTCAAAAGAACGGATTCAAGACCTACACCGTGAAGGGAAACGCGCTTCACCCTACGATAACGACCACGGTAAATGCGATCCTCCAAGTTGGAACAGCATCTGAAAATGTTACCGTCACTGCTGCCCCCGCGGAGGTGCAGACTTTGACTCCGGAGGTGTCGTCGTCGATTGAAGCTGAACAAGTGAGCACCTTGCCGATGAACGGGCGCAACGTGTCGGATCTGGCGCTGCTGATGCCCGGTACGCTTACCAACAACATGGGCACCATGACCTATGCGGGGGGAAGAATTTTCAGGTTCAATATTGAGTCCAATGGAGGCGGGACCACCAACACGGTTTATTACATTGACGGAGTCTGGAACGAGAATTCAGGGAATATGGCGCAGCCTGCCATTCTTCCGAACCCTGATTCTATCGAGGAAGTGCGCATGCTGCAGAACAACTATTCTGCCAAGTACACGACCATGGGCGTGACCGAGATGGTGATGGAAACCAAGAGTGGCTCGTCACAATTTCATGGCAACGCCTGGGAGTTCGTGCGCAACAACGACTTCAATGCCAAAAACTACTTTGCTACAGTCACTCCGCCATTCAAATCACCGGTCTTGCCTTTGAAGCAGAATAATTTCGGCTTCAATGTGGGTGGTCCGGCCTACATTCCGAAAATCTATAACACTAATCGCCAAAAAACATTCTTTTTCTGGGACGAGTCCTGGTGGATCATGCACCAGTCGAGTCCTGAGCTCTCCGTAGTACCTACTGCGAATCAGCGGGCAGGTTGTTTCTCTTCGCCTATTAATAATCCAGCGACCGGGACGTTGTTTCCTGTTGCCGTATCCGGGAGCCCATGTCCCGTTGGAGATTATGTAGTTACACCCATCAATCCGAATTCAGCAGCACTGCTCAAAGTCTTAATGCCCACTCCAAATTACAGCACAGCAACGAATGCGAACAATTTCAACGACACCAACCCGATCATCGTCAACCAGCGCGACGATGAGGTAAAAATCAATCATAGCTTCAGCCCCAAGTTGAGCTTTATGGCTGAGTACATGAAAGAACATCAGATCTACAATTATGGGTATGAGTTCTCGTACAACCCGACAAACTACGAAGCGGACACAACGAACAACCGAGTCGTGACAGGCGCACTGACCTACGTCATTTCACCCACCATGGTCAATCGAATGAGCTGGTCTGCGGAAGTGTTTTGGCTGAATCTACTCCTTTACGGTCCGAATTATCTGAATCAAGTACCTGGCTACTCCGAGTCGCTTCCATACACGACCGACATTTATAGCGGAGGACCTCTGGCGCAGGGAACCCGGGTGCCACAGATTGGAATCTCGGGATTCGTTTCATTCGGCGCGAATACGGGCCGTCCATACCTGTGGAATGAAAATCAGGCTGAGATTGTCTCTGATGACTGGAGCTGGCTAAGAGGTCGGCATTATCTGCAGGCGGGTGGGATGTTTTGGTGGCAGAGCTCCTCTGCATCCGCTATTAGTGCTACTAATGGCAGTTTCAGTTTTGACGCCTCTTATACCGGTGAGACATCTGCAGAGAAGAGTCTGACTGGCGTTTCCACAGTCACGGCAGACGCTGCCATGGCTGCCTACCTCTTAGGAGACGCAACATCCTTTACTCAGGCTGCCAACGCGGTTCAGTCGCATCCCCAAAGTTTCTCCATCACGCCATATGCTGAAGATCAGGTGAAGCTCACCAAAAATCTGACCGTAACCGCGGGCGTCCGACTTTTCTACATGCCCTTAGCCTACAACCGGTTGCCGTCAACCAATTTCCTACCGTATGCCTACTCGGCTGCCGCCGCTCCGGCGAGCGTTGGGTACACGAATGGTGTCTTTACCCCTGGGCCCAATTACAACTATCTGAATGGCCTGATTTCGGACACTACCAGGACCTATAAGTACTTGGTCGGAACGAGCGTGTTGAACGGCTCAATCGCCGCAGGCTTGCCGAAGGGATTCTTCCATCAGCATGACTACCGTTTGGCGCCCGTGGCCGGCTTCGCTTGGGATATTTTCGGCGATGGCAAAACGAGTCTACGTGGCGGCTACGGTATAACCTACTTCCGCATCTGGGGCAACACTCAGGATTGCTCCAACTGTTACGGCAATCGGCCGGAGACGATCAGTGAGTCGTTGACCAATGTGGGTTTTCCGAACGTAACAGGAGGCAACGCACCCGCATTTGGCATTGGATCGCTCACTGCAGCCGATCAGAATATTCAGCTCTCTTCGGCTCAAGGATTCTCGCTTAGCCTTCAGCATCAGTTTCCAGGCAATTGGTTTGCGTCCGTGGCGGGCGCCGGCGACCTTTATCGGCACGTAGCCACTTCCGCCAACATCAATCAGGCGCCGCACTATACAAGTGGCGGTGTGAGCTACGACTTCAATCCCGCGATTAACTTTGATGCGACATGCAACGGCGCGTACGCTGCAGGAGCCGGGCCGGGCTGCACGCCCACTCAATACTACTTTTCGCCGTACCAGGGGTATTCAAACATTTCGACGTATGAAACTTGGAATACTCAGGACTGGGAGGCGCTGGAACTCCAGCTTAAGCATGAGTTTTCAAATGGCTTGATGGTGAACGCCAACTACACATGGTCAAAGGACACCTACAACACTCCACTAGATCCCTACAATGTGAAGCGCTGGTCCGGAAACCTTGAGGGCGTCAACACCCCACAGATCCTCGGCCTTTCGGTCATCTATAAAGTTCCGTTTTTCCAGCACGGCGAAGCGATCGCAAGGACCCTCCTAGGCGGGTGGCAATACTCCGATACCACGTCTTACCGGTCGGGTACTAGCACCGGACCTGGACTGAGTATGTCCCATCAAGGTATCGCCATGAAACCCGATCGCGGTTCTGGTCCACTTTACTGCAAATCAGGGCGTCAATGGTTCAACAACTATCCAAATAATCTCGCTGGCGCCGGCTGCCAAGCCACCTCTGCCGCCTGGCAGAATCCCCAGCCGGGTTACTACGGCAACGCGGGTCTGGGCCCCCTTTTCACGCCTCATTTGATTGTCTTCAATATGGCGCTGTACAAGGACTTCCGCATTGTTGAAGGGCACACTCTCCAGTTCCGCGCGGAAGCATTCAACACCTTCAATCACACCAACTTCACCGGTGTCTCTACGACGTTCGGCTCTGCCAATTACGGACAACTAACGGGCGCCGCCGATCCGCGCATTTTAGAATTTGCATTGAAATACAAATTCTGATTCGATGCGGCAGCGCTCGCTGATCGTACGCTGCCGTTCCATTATTCAGCGTTGACCATCAATATCCGGGAGCTTCTATTGACTTGTTCACGCTAGCAGCGAAGGTTGCTCGCATTGGCAAATGTTGGGTCGATGGCCCGCCATGGCATTCGCCCCAATTCGATCTGTGCCAGCTTAAGGAGGACATGCAGATAACGCATTGAGGATCCGTTGGCGCGAGGGCCGCCCATCGCCGACCGGGGATCTGCCATGCATCGAAAGTTTATTTCCAATTGCACGACGTTTCGATCAGTGTCTGCACGTGGCACCTCGCCTACCGACTGGCAGATGTCGGGACATTTCACCTTTTGAACCGGGAAGTTGTATCCAACACCGAGAGGCGTCAAATTTTTTGACTGTGCCTCTACGATACTTCGATTTCAGACGCTGGTGTAGGCCATGCAAGCTAGAATTCGAACCCATACTCTAACGGAGGTATCTAGCTTTGGAAAAAGTTGCAGGGAAATTAGAGGTATCCTTAACAGAAGACGGCAATGAGATCGTGATCAAGCACCCGGATCTCAAGCCAGATGCGAACGGAGAGGGCAGAATTGTTTTTTCTCCGCGCCATGCGCGTCATCTCGCAAATCTACTCATTGAGAATGCGACCGAAGCTGAGGCAGGTGCAGAACGCATCAATATCACGCAGCGCCTGGTCGGCCTATGAGCCGGAATGGACGCCTCTATGTATAAATCCCGATGCACGGGAGGCTACTGCAGAGATGGGCTGATCAACAAGGGGCAGAGTCGCCCGTGAAGCCTCAATAGTGGCAGCAATTCAACAGAAAGAGGAAGCAGAACATGTCTCTCACTCGTCGATCCCTGCTCTTCCGTTCCGCCTCGCTTGCTGGCTACGGAACCATCAGCCAATTGGGCTTGGCAAAACCGATTGTCACTGCAATTGCATCGCCAGACTTCGGACCAGTTCCCACCGCGTCAACTCCCGCAGCCAAGGCTCTCGTCAAGGAGATCGGCGATAGCAGTTGGACCGAGCTGAACCATCGTCTTAAAGCCGTGAACGCCGACATCAAGGAACGTGGCTTGCGCCATATTCCCGGCATTGATGGCACCTTCCTCACGGGCTACCCCTACAACGAGTTCTACGATTGGGATCTCTATTTTGAAAACCTCTACCTTTCTTATTACGGCGTCTGGCCCTATTGCTTTACCAACCTCAAGGAATTCCTGAATCGCGAGCAGCCGGATGGATATGTCAATCGAAGCCTCATCAAGCAGCGAGACCGCCAGCAGTTCAAGCCCTTCCTTGCGCAACTGGCCGTGCTTGGGTGCAAGCAGAATCACGACGATTACGAGTGGCTGCGCGGCAATTACTACAACCGGCTGGTCAAGTACATCGACAAGTGGTTCTCTTACGATTCAGACCACAACGGTCTTCCGGTCTGGAATTCCGCCGACGCCGCAGGTACTGACAATCAATGGTCCCGCGCGGGCGCTCTCAGCTCGTTTGAGATCGAAGGCGTCGATCTGGCCTCGTACCTTATTCGCGAATTGCGCGCGATGTCTGTCATCGCCGCGCACCTGAATCTGAAGGAGGACAGCAAAGCATTCGACAAGCATGGCGATCAGGTGGCGGAATTGATCAACTTGGCTTTCTGGGATGAGAAGCAGGGAATGTACTTCGACCGCAATGAGAAGACGGGCAAGCGTGTCTATGTAAAGTCGGCCACTAACTTTATGCCGCTCTTCGCCGGCGCGGCCACGCGCGAGCGCGCCAAGCGCACCATCCACGAGCACTTGCTCAATCCCGACGAGTTTTGGCTGGCTTATCCGGTTGCCAGCTACGCGAAGACCGAGCCCGATTACTACCAGGGCTCGCACAATGAGTGCAACTGGCGCGGCTCAACCTGGGCCCCAACCAACTACATGATTTTTCAGGGGCTGCAGCGTTATGGGTACCATGCCGAAGCGCGGGAGCTTGCAACACGTCTATTCAAAATGGCATTGCTCAAGAACTCGGTGCTCCGCGAATACTACAACGCCGAGACTGGCGACGGTCTGGGCCAGACTCGCTTCTGGGGATTTACCGCTTTGTACTACGGGATGCTCCTCGAATCCATCCTTGGATACGATGCATCGAGCCTGGATCGCCGGCTCGAACCAATCATGTCCAGTGAACTCGCAATCGAGTTCGAGTCGTGAATCTGTGAACGAAAAACTCCGGCCATGCTCTGCAGTGGGAGGGAAGACCGAGGTTGGCGGTGCAGCCAGACGCGAGGGAGGATTGTAAATTCGACGAGCCGATCGGCGTGCTCAAGGATTGCCATCGCAGGATGGATAGGTTTCTCCACGTTCTCTGGGTGGTCGCCGACCGGGCGGCGGGTAGGCAATTGACGCGCGCAGAGACTGAGTCCGTGCATTCGGCGCTCCGCCCAGCAAAACTGATCCAAAGCGAGTTGGAAATCCCCGTCCAAAGCCCAGCTCGGCGCTAGATCGGCCTCCACTTTTACTAAAGCAAAGCGGATTCGTGGATGAGGCGGCCCTCGGCGAAGCGTGCAAAATTGAGGGTTCGCGCGTCGATCAGGTTGGTGTGTCCGTGCAAGATCAAATCTGCCAAAATTTTACCTGTGGCGGGTGAGTGCATAACGCCGTGTCCGCTGAAACCGTTGGCAAGATACAGCCCGGGAACCTCGGGCACTGGTCCGAGGATGGGAAAATGGTCCGGGGTCATTTCGTAGAGGCCGGCCCAGGCGCGCTGAGGATTCACCTCCAGCGCATCGAAACAAGGAACGCGATCAACGGCGCGGATAAGAATCTTCTCGACGAACCCGGGGTCGAAATTGGTTTTGAATCCGGGCGTTTCGTCTGGATCATTCCAGGCGAGCAGGATTCCCAGGCCTTCGGGGCGGAAATGAAAACCTGTGGCCATATCGATGGTCATTGGCGCGTCACGGGAGATAAGCAGGAAAGGCTCGGTGGGGACCAGCATGCGGCGAAGGGGTTCGACGGGCAACTGCACTCCCGCCAGTGCCGCGACATGGGCTGCCCATGGTCCGGCGGCATTCACGACGGTGCGTGTGATCACAAGGCCGCGCGTAGTCTGGACGCCGGCAATGCCATTCGCGTCCTGCAAAATGGCGGTGACTTCCGCTTGCTTCCAGAGACGCGCGCCTTTTTCAGTGGCGCGGCGCATGAAGCCGGTCATGACGCTGTGAGGGTCCACAAACCCGTCTATGGAACAGAAACTGCCACCCATAATATCGTCGCCGCGCAAATGCGGCATGCGGAGCAAGACGTCGCCGGGAGTGAGCAATTCCACCGACTTCACACCGCACGCCACTTGAAGTTGGTAGTTGGTCCGCAGATAGGCGAGATGCTTGTCGCTCGTCGCCACGAACAGATAGCCTTGAGGGCGATAGCCGCTCGGGCAACCTGTGGCCTCCTCGAAGCGGGCGAAACAATCCAGTGCATAGAGCGACATGCGAATATTGATTTCGGTGGAGAACTGCGCGCGCACCCCTCCCATACTCTTGCCCGTGGAGCCGCGGCCAAGATGGGGCTCGCGCTCAAGCACCAGGACGTTTGTGCATCCGGCTTGGACCAGATGAAAGCTGATGCTCGCGCCTACTATGCCTCCGCCTATAATCACAACATCGGCTGTTTCCGCCATGGTTGTGCCTCGTCAAGATTACGATCGGCTGTCGAATCAAGTATATAGACCGGGTATCTGCCACACATTGTGCGGGTGAACCCCCAAATGAGGTAGAGCTTCCTTACCGCATCTTCGCTGAGTACCTGCGGCACATTGGGTGCCAAAGTCAGTTCGATAGTTTGCAGTCGGAGAAGGAGGCTATCGCGACACCCGCATACCAAAAGGAGCGCGCGCGGCAAACTTTCTCCTTTCCATCTACTTCTTGACGAGGAATGTCAAGAGCGCGATCTCCGCGGAAGTGATTGCCCGCAATCTCTATCGAAACCGAAGGCTTTGCCGTCCTGTTCTGCGCTGAAATCTCACCTGAAACCGATCAAGGATGAACGCAGGCGAAGCTGGCCGCGTCGTCGACGCTGCCTTTGCCTTTGTAACGGGCCATTTGAGGATATGGGCAGAGTGGACGGGTGCGCACTACCTTGCCGTCGACCAGGCGGCTTGAGGAGATCTGGTCTGGAGCTGTGCCGGACTCCACCCAGTTGATGAGCGGTGTCATGGCGTCAAACACGTTGGTGCCGATGCCGCCACCGCAATGGAACATGCCGGGCACCATGTAGAGGCGCGCAAAATCACTGGTGGACGTTCCCATTGTTTCCGTTACTTCGTCGTAGTACTCCACGCTTTGGCGGGGATTGAGCTGCGGATCGGCCCAGCCAAAATACATGATCAGCTTGCCGTTGTGCTGGTGGAATGCGGTGAGGTTGGGATCGGTGGAGTCGAGGATGGCCCGCGTCTCGGCGACACGCCCGGCGTCGCGATCGATGTTGAAGCCGGCGACGGTGGACGCAGGATCGCCTTCAGGAAAAGCGATGTCGCCAAGGAATCCATCGGCGTAGTACTTCCAGGCGCCTGGACGCCCATCGGCGTAATCCAGCTCCTGTCCGACCCAACCGCTCTCTGGGGATTGAGCGCCCGGCTTGATGGCGAAGGCAACGGCGCCGACAGGCCAGCCGGGGAAGATCCGCTTGCCCTGGCTCATGACGTCGGAGTGGATGAGGTTGATGGCGGTGATTTCGGAAGGAAGAAAGCAGTTGGCTCCGTCAACTCCGTTGGCACATTGCGGAAGGTCGCGGTCGGCATGGAAGTCGCAATGGAGCGGATCGCTGACAAGTCCATCCTGCAGCCCGTCGGCGGCGTCACACTTGGCGTATTCGGCGTCGGCCAGCAGCTTTAGTTTGGCCGCGGGAAATGGCGTAGCGGCGAGGCCCTGCAACCAGTAGGCACGCGCCAGGTTGCCGCCGGTAAAGTCGATGGCGGGCGAGCCGGCAACAATGCCATCGAAGTCGGTGGGAAAGCGTTCGGCAAAGATGAGCCCCTCGCGGCCACCTTGTGAGCAGCCATCAAAATAGGACTTCGAGGGCGCGTCGCCGTAGTAGGTGCGCAGGAGCATCTTGGCGGTTTCGGCGGTCAGGTGCAGAGAACGGAATCCGTAGTCGAGCAGCTTTTGGCGATTGCGAGCGAACGTGGCACCGGGCTCTTTCGCGGCAGAATGGCCCTGATCAGTGGCCGCTACGGCGAATCCCGCTTTGAGGCTTAGGGCGCGATTGCGAATGCGGCCAGGAGCTTGAAAGGACTCCCCTGCGAAGCCCCCATTGCCGAACATGTAGAAGCGGCCGTTCCATGCTGCGGGCATGTTGACTTCGATATTGATCTCGGGCGGGATCATCAGGCTCACGCGGCAATGCTCAGGAACATCGCCCGTAGCAACAATCGTGGTGGCCGAGATGATGGAGATGTCGTAGCTGGTGAGCGCGCGCAGCGACTCGCAGGAGACTTTGGGTTTCTGTGTCGCGGCGGGAGCATGCCAGTCGCGGAATTGAACCTGGCCCCCACCTTGAGCGTGCAGCGCGCCGGCGCACAACAGTAGAGCTGCGAAAACTCGCATGGATTGACCTCGGGGGCGAGTATAACAGCCGAATCGAGATAGTGCGCCGCATGAATCGTTGTTACGACCGCCGCGGCGTTAGGATAGGAATCGGAGGCAAGCCGGATGCTTATCGTTCATGTTCATGTGCGGGTGAAACCCGAGTCGGTTGCGGACTTTATCGAAGCCACTCTTGCGAATGCGCGATGCAGTGTGCAGGAGCCGGGGATCGCGCGCTTCGACTTTGTGCAGCAGAATGACGATGCGACGCGGTTTGTGCTGGTGGAGGCGTATCGCACCAACGATGCGCCGCCCGCTCACCGGGAAACAGCGCATTACAAGAAATGGCGCGATGCGGTCGAACCAATGATGGCTGAGCCACGGCAGAGGTCACTATACAACGTCGTGTTTCCCGATCCCGAAGGCTGGTAGATCGATGCGCTTTGAGTTTGCAACGGCGACACGCATTGTGTTCGGCGAAGGTACGGCCGTCACTCTTCCTGAACTGGCTCGCGGCTTTGGCGCACGGCCGCTTGTCGTGACCGGCGCTTCGACCGCACGCGCGGCCTGGCTTGTGGCGGCGCTCTCTGCCGAGACGTTTGCCGTGCCCGGCGAGCCGACGGTGGAGCTGGTGCGCGAGGGCGCACGGCTGGTAAATGAAGCTGGGTGCGACGTTGTGGTTTCGCTTGGAGGGGGCAGCGCGATCGATGCGGGCAAGGCAATTGCCGCGATTGCCACCAATGGCGGTGAACCGCTCGATTTTCTCGAAGTCGTGGGCAAGGGCCACGCGATTACCGCGGCGCCGTTGCCGTTGATTGCTGTGCCGACGACAGCAGGCACCGGCAGTGAAGTAACGCGCAATGCCGTGCTGAGTTCGCCGGAGCACGGCGCTAAAGCAAGCTTGCGCAGTCCGCTGATGCTGCCGCGTGCTGCGCTTGTCGATCCTGAGCTGACCTACGAATTACCGAAGGGGGTCACTGCTGCGACCGGGCTTGATGCGCTGACGCAGCTGATCGAGCCCTACGTGAGCTCCCGTGCCAATCCCCTGGCGGATGCAGTTTGCGTTGAGGGGATGCGGCGCGCTGCCGGTGCGCTGCGACGCGTCTGTCACGATGGCGCGGATAAGGATGCGCGCCGGGACATGGCGCTGGCAAGTCTGTTCAGTGGGCTAGCGCTTGCAAACGCCGGGTTGGGCGTTGTGCATGGTTTTGCAGCCCCGCTCGGAGGTTCTTGGAAGGCGCCGCATGGAGCGCTCTGCGCTGCGCTTTTGCCGCACGGCATGGCTGCCAATGTTGCCGCGTTGCGGGAGCGCGCGCCTCAGCATCCCGCGCTGGAACGCTACGCTGCGATTGCGCGCATGCTTACTGGGCAAAATGATGCCAGCGCGGAGGATGGGATCGAGTGGATACGAGCGCTGTGCACGGAGCTTGGTGTGCCGGCACTGCGCACATGGGGAATTGGCGAAACTGATTTACCGGGGGTAGTGGAGAAGGCCGCGGGCGCCAGCAGCATGCAAGCCAACCCGATTCTGCTCACTTACTGTGAATTGCTTGCCGTTGTGTCGGCGGCGCTGTGACACTGCTTTCGTCTACCTGTAGAACCGGTCAATTTATTCGGTCAGCGATGCTTTCCGGGGGCGCGGCAGAGAGAAGCCTTCCGCGAAGAGCCTTATTATCGCCAGCTCGACATGAGGAGCCCGCGGTCCGAGTCTTCCCATTTCTGCGATTGGCTTTCCGATGACCTTCGGCGCATCGAAGTGAGAGTTCAACCGTCGCGCCATTCGCAAGCAGCAACCTTGGCAACCTAGCCAATGGGCGAAGATTCAGACGCGGCGGAAATCAGTAAGGAACTCTCCGTTGCATTACGAGCCTGGTCGGCCGTATGCCGCATCTTCCGGTTCCTGACGAGAGTTAAGAGTGTGACGCATTGAAAAGGCGTGTTACGACGCAGGGTTCATGTTACGAAAATGGAGCAAACTGAGTGGTTCCATATGGACAAACTGGACAGGTTGAACAGTCGCATTGTAATTGTAAACTGTTGATTGTATTCGTATTGCATTGATTACGTTAGTAGTTGCTTGTTACCATGGCGGTGGATGGAGTCTGCAGCGAACGGCTCTCCAGCCAAATTCCCTGCTAACAGGGAAAAATACAGGGAAATTTTAGGATTTTGCCCGAAGAAACAAAGGGAGTCTGCATCCATCGGACTGAATTGAAGCAATTTACCTCGCCCAATGCACGATTCAGAAGACAAAGCGAACAGGGAATTATCACTCATGTAACAGGGAAACTGAATTCCATGTTATTCCGCTTTTAAATTGCCAGGATTTTCTTCTAGTGTCTCTTATCGAGTGGCAAAAATCAGGCCGGACGCTCCAGACGCGGCGCCATGTTTCAACACGCTTCTCTACTGCATCCAGCGCAACGCTGCGCCGAGCAATAAAGAGATTTCATTTCAGGCGCTCTTGCGATTCGATTGAGCGGCGGCGTTGGCTATACCTTGGTATTCCAATTCTTGCCAAAAAATATGCAAGGGTCATTGCGAAAACCCCAGATCATACTGTGGTATTGGTCGATACCTTCGTCCAATAGACCCGTCGTCGCACTCCTGCGAATCTGACATTCGATGGCTACTCGGTCTGCCATGACTCGATCACATCGGGCTTAGC
>Ga0209698_10004762_pt1 | contig 14801 bp, 13 predicted proteins | sample LitLauG_LLR_2012_FD_187203 | JGI IMG/M metagenome (GOLD analysis project Ga0209698, IMG submission 187203) | Freshwater sediment microbial communities from Pennsylvania, USA - Little Laurel Run_MetaG_LLR_2012 (SPAdes) (version 2) | ecosystem: Environmental > Aquatic > Freshwater > Creek >...
GTGGGTGGCTTCTCGTTCTCCGGCGGGGCGGCGCCGCCTGGGTGCGGGGGTCTCGACACTGCCGATCGCGGGCGGAGTCGTGGTGACCGCGCCGTTCGTCCTGGCGGAGCTGGGCGTGGCGGGTGAGCTTGTCCACTGGGCCACGTCGGTGGGCCCCACGCGCACAGTCGCCGCGCTCGTCCTGCTGCTGGGGGGCGTCGTCGCCTACGCCGCGTGGGTGGTCCTGCCCTCGGGGTGGGCGCCGTCCGCGGAGTGGCATGCCGACCAGTACCAGGCGGAGAAGGTCCGCCGCGCCGTGGCGGCAGGCGGCGCGGGCCCGCAGGTGGAAGGCGGGGTGTGGGCATCCCTGCCACCGCGCTCGCTGTGCGGGCAGCGGGGTCCGGCGCAGGTCACCCGTGGGGGTGTCGCTGCCCGGCGTGTGACCGGCCCGTGGCGGTGGGGTCCCCGCCGGCCAGGTGATCTCAGCCGTTCAGCGCCACGCCGGCAGCGTGGGAGGCGACTGCTGCGACGAGGGCACCCGGGACGGCCCATTGCCGGCGCGGCCGCGGCTTCCCCAGCGAGACGCCGAGGGTGGTGACGAGAACCAGCCTCAGGGTGAACCCGCCCGCTGGGACGAGCGGGCCGGCCTCAGCCAGCGACCCCGGGCACCGACGACCACCGCCGTCTGGATGCATGCCGGCGGTGTCGTCGTGCAGGCCCGTCCGCGCTCGGCGGATGGCCTGCACGACGAGGAGCCGGCGCAGCGTGGGGCTACACCTGACGGATCAGAGACTGCACCATCTGTGCGGCAGCAGGGTCGTTGGCGACATCGGGATGGGCGTGCTGAGCGTGCAGCTGCAGGTGGGCGCCGAGCTCCTCGGCGGTCTCCGCGGTGAACGACCCCGGGCACGGGGCGCCGGTGTCTGCGCAGGTGAACTGGTAGGCCATGACTGTCTCCTTCTCGGCGGGGGCAACCTGACACTCATAGGACGAACGAGAAGCGCTGGGAAGGACACCGAGCCGCCGCCCACTGTGTGGAAGCCGGGGTCGTTCGGGCGCCCGGCGTGAGCGGCCGCCGTGCCAGCGGCATGGCTGGTCCGGTCAGCTCGGGTGCCCGCAGGGACGGTAGTCGCCTTCCCGGGGTCGAGGAGGGCGCCCTGCCGCGTCGCCGTCCCTGCTTGGAGTCCGCGTCCGGCGGGCCGGGGCGTCTGGCGGCGCGCGGCGGCCGTCAGGCGAGGTCGAACCGGTCCAGCTCCATCACGGTGGCCCACGCGGCCGCGAAGTCCTCCACGAACTTCTGCTGCGCGTCGTCGCTGGCGTACACCTCGGCCAGTGCCCGCAGCTGGGAGTTCGACCCGAACACCAGGTCCACCCGGCTGGCGGTCCACCGGTGCTGCCCGGTGGCGCGGTCGCTGCCCTGGAACGTCTCCCCGGCCTCCGACGTCGCCTCCCAGACCGTGTCCATGGCCAGCAGGTGGACGAAGAAGTCGGTGGTCAGCAGCCCCGGCCGGCTCGTGAGCACCCCCATCGGCGAGCCGTCGTGGTTGGCGCCCAAGACCCGCAGGCCGCCGACCAGCACCGTCATCTGGGGGGCGGTGAGGGTGAGCAGCTGTGCCCGGTCGACCAGCAGCTGCTCGGCGCTGCGGTGGTGGCCCTTGCCCAGGTAGTTGCGGAACCCGTCCGAGGTCGGCTCCAGCACCGCGAACGACTCCACGTCGGTGTCCTCGGGGCGCGCGTCCGTGCGGCCCGGGGTGAACCGGACCCCCACCGGGGTCCCCGCCGCGCGGGCGGCCTCCTCGATGGCCGCTCCTCCCGCCAGGACGATGAGGTCAGCCAGGGACACCTGGATGCCCGCGGCGGCGTGAGCGGCGTTGAATGTCTCCTGCACGCCACGCAGCGACGTGAGCACGAGTCGCAGCTGGGCGGGGTTGTTGACCGCCCAGTCGTTCTGCGGCGCCAGCGCGATGCGCGCCCCGTTGGCGCCCCCCCGCTTGTCGGTGCCGCGGAACGTGGCGGCCGACGCCCAGGCGGTGGACACCAGCTGGGGGATCGTCAGCCCGCTGGCCAGCACCGCCGCCTTGAGCTCGGCGACCTCAGCGGGCCCGACCAGGCGGTGGTCCACCGCCGGGACCGGGTCCTGCCAGATCAGCGGCTCGGCGGGCACCAGCGCGCCGAGGTAGCGGCTGCGCGGACCCATGTCGCGGTGGGTCAGCTTGAACCACGCGCGGGCGAACGCGTCGGCGAACGCGGCGGGGTCGGCGTGGAAGCGCCGGGAGATCGGCTCGTAGACCGGGTCCATCCGCAGCGCGAGGTCGGTCGTCAGCATCACCGGGGCGTGCCGCTTGGTCGCGTCGTGCGGGTCGGGGACGGCACTCGCCGCCGCGGGGTCGGTCGGGACCCACTGGTGGGCGCCGGCCGGGCTGGTCGACAGCTCCCACTCGTAGCCGAACAGGGTGTCGAAGAAGCTGGTGTCCCAGGTGACCGGTGTCGGCGTCCAGGCACCCTCCAGCCCGCTGGTGATGGTGTCGTCGCCCATGCCGGTGCCCAGGCTGTTGCGCCAGCCCAGGCCCATCTGCTCCAGCGGCGCGGCCTCGGGCTCGGGGCCGACGTGTGCCGGGTCGCCCGCCCCGTGCGTCTTGCCGAAGGTGTGGCCGCCGGCGATGAGCGCGACGGTCTCCTCGTCGTTCATGGCCATGCGGCGGAAGGTCTCGCGGATGTCTCGCGCGGCGGCGAGGGGGTCCGGGGTGCCGTTCGGCCCCTCCGGGTTGACGTAGATCAGGCCCATCTGGACCGCGGCCAGCGGGTTGGCCAGCTCACGGTCGCCGCTGTAGCGCTGGTCCTCCAGCCAGGTCTCCTCGTTGCCCCAGTTGACCTCCTCCGGCTCCCAGACGTCCTCGCGGCCGCCCCCGAAGCCGAACGTCGCGAAGCCCATCGACTCCAAAGCGCAGTTGCCGGCCAGGACCATGAGGTCCGCCCAGGACAGCGCGCGACCGTACTTGGCCTTCACGGGCCACAGCAGGCGGCGTGCCTTGTCCAGGTTGCCGTTGTCGGGCCAGCTGTTCAGCGGCGCGAAGCGCTGCTCACCCGAGCCCGCGCCCCCGCGGCCGTCGCTGATGCGGTAGGTCCCCGCGCTGTGCCAGGCCATCCGGATGAACAGCGGGCCGTAGTGGCCGTAGTCCGCCGGCCACCAGGGCTGCGAGGTGGTCATCACCGCGTCGACGTCCCGCTTCACCGCCTCGAGGTCGAGGCTGGCAAAAGCCTCGGCGTAGTCGAAGGCCGGCCCCATGGGGTCCGCCTGCGGGGGGTTGTGCTGCAGGACCTTCAGGTCCAGCCGGTGCGGCCACCAGTCACGGTTCGATGTGGCCTGGCTGCGCCCCGTCTGCGGGTGTGTGCTCTCGCTGTCCATGCTGCCCTCTCCTGGTGCTGGGTGGGTGTCAGTCACGTGGCGCTTCGTCGTCGGTCTGGGTGGGCGCGCGGCGGCAGGCGGGGCACACGCCCCAGTAGGTGACCTCGGCCTCGTCGACGAGGAACCCGTGCGCGCTGCCCGGGTCGAGGCAGGGCGCGGCCCCCACGGCGCAGTCGATGTCCGCGGTCCTCCCGCAGCGCCGGCACACCACGTGGTGGTGGTTGTCGTCGACCCGGGTCTCGAAGCGGGCCGGGCTGCCGGCCGGCTCGATGCGTCGCACCAGGCCCGCCCGGGTGAACGCGGCGAGCACGTCGTACACGGCCTGGGTGGAGATGTCGGTGCCGGCGCGCACCTCGGTGAGCACCGCGTCGACGTCGGCGTGGGGGATCGCGTACAGGGCCTGCAGGACCGCCACCCGCTGGACGGTCACCCGAAGCCCCGCGGCCCGGATCCGCTCGACGGCCGACACGGCCGTCGAGCGCAGCGCGGCGGTGTCGGGCACGCCCTGACGCTAGCAGCGTTCTGGAACCAGTCAAGAAAAGCCTGGCACCCTGGCGAGGGACCCCGGCGGTCGGGACGGCAGGCAGCCCTCGGCCTACCCTGCAGGCATGCCTGCCCCGCCCCCGGTGGGGTCGGTCGCCGCGGAGGTGGCATGGACGGGTGGATGCGCCAGGTGGGCGGGTGGGCCGAGGTGATCGTCGCCACGGCGGCGGTGCTGGCAGCCGGCGTCGGCCTGGCATCCGCGGCAGCCCGGCGACGGCGCCGCGGCTGAGCTCGTCCGGGCAGAGAAAGACCCCGCCGACGACGGGGGATGCGCCAGCGGGGTCTTGTTCCGAACCATAGAGGCACCGGCGGCGGGAGGCAACACGGTCGCGGGTGGGCAGTCCGCGGGCCCGGGCGCACTGGAGAGGTCCCCCGCCCCCGCCAGGGCGCCCGCCCGGCCCGGCTCCTTACAACACGGGAGACTAGTTTCCGGAGTCCACCCACACCTGGACGCCGCGCCGGGCGGCCCGGTCCGCCGCACGGGTGGGCGCAGTGGGCCGAACGGCCACCGACGCGGCCCCGCTCTCGCGCCGGGGGGACACGGCCGTGTTGACTACCGCCTATGACGGAGACCCCCGACCCAGGGCAGGCGCCGCGTGGCCGCGGCCTCAGCCGGCGCGCACTGCTGGCCCGCGGCGGGATGGTGACCGCTGGCGCGATCGGTGCGGCCGGTGCGATGGCGGCCGGCGCCTCCCCGGCGCAGGCCGCCTCCGGTGGCGTGGTCATCGACGTCATCAACACTGGGGCTGGGTCCACCCAGCTGACCAGCACGGCGGGCGCGGAGGCCGTGACCGGCTCCGGTGCCAGCATCGCCACCCTGGTCCTGGCCAACACCGCGAGCCCGCCGGTGGCCGCACCGCTGAGCCTGGTCCCGGTGCCGGCCTCCACCCTGGTCGGGACGCCGGCGGGGGTGGTCGCCGGGGACATCTACACGGTCACCGACACCGCAGGCTTCACCGACGCCTACCTCGTCCACGAGGACCAGAGCGCCACCGTGCAGGCCGGCGCCGGACGGGTGCTGACGGACTTCAACTCCGTCCAGGTGGTCCCGATCCAGCCAGTACGCATGCTGGACAGCCGCCAGCAGATGGCTGGCGCGTCGGGCCCGGGGCAGTCCAACGTGATCGTCGGCGCCACCTCACCCTTCAATGCCGCCGGCTCGTTGATCCCGGGCCAGCAGGTGGTGCTGGACCTGGGGTCGCTGGCGACGGTGGCCACCGGCTTCGTCGGCAACGTGACGGTCACCAACACCACCCAGCCCGGCTTCGTCACCGTCTTCCCGTCCGGGACACAGCCACAGACGTCGACGATCAACTTCGCGAAGGGCTGGACCATCGCCAACGGGTTCCTCGTGGGCGCCGGGCTGAGCGGCACCTCCCCGATCATCACCATCACGGCGAGCAGCCCGGTCGCGGTGATCATCGACATCACCGCGGTGGTCACGTACTCCGCGGACCTGGTCACCGCGCGCCTGGCGGCCGCGCTCGCCCCGAGTGCGCAGGTGCGCGCGGTCCACGCGGCCGTGATCGCCGCGCGCCGGGCCGCCGCCACCGGCGGGTAGCCTCGGCGTCCACGCGTCAGTGGGCGGCACCACGCGGGGAGGCTGGGGGAGCAATGATCCTGTCCGACGGCTCCATCCGTCGGCTGCTCGCCGAGGGCCGCCTGGTGCTCGACCCGCTCGAGGACGGCCAGATCCAGCCGGCGAGCGTCGACGTGCGGCTCGGCAGCCGCTTCCTGGTGTTCCGCAACCACACCGCCGAGGTGATCGACCCCTTCGACAAGCCCGCCCACCTCATGGAGGAGGTCGCCGTCGCGGAGGGGGAGGCGTTCGTGCTGCACCCCGGGGAGTTCGTGCTCGGCACCACGGTGGAGGCGATCGGGCTGCCCGACGACCTGGTCGCCCGGGTGGAGGGCAAGTCCAGCCTGGGCCGCCTGGGTCTGCTGATCCACGCCACCGCGGGCTTCGTGGACCCGGGGTGGAAGCGCGGCCAGATCACCCTGGAGCTGTCCAACGTGGCCACCCTGCCGATCAAGCTGTGGCCGGGGATGCGGGTCGGCCAGCTGTCCTTCCACACCCTCGACGCCCCGGCGCAGCGCCCCTACGGGCACCCGGCGCTGAACTCCAAGTACGTCAGCCAGGACGGCCCGGTGGCGTCCCGGTACGCGGCCAACGAGACCCCGGGCCACCCCGCCTAGCTGGTCTGGCTCGGGACGTTGGCCCGAGGGCTCAGCCGCTCGGGGTGAGCGTGCCGGCGGGCACCGCCTCGCTCGCTGCACCGGCCGGACCCGGGCCGGAGAACGTGCGCATCCCGGGCACTCGGAGGACGAACGGGATGGGGATGACGCAGGCCGCGACGCCCACCCACAGCACCGGGGTCGTCCCCACGGCGCGCACCACCGGTCCCGTCAGGGCCATGCCCAGCGGGAGCAGGGCCAGGCTGGTCATCCAGTCCAGCGAGGACACCCGGGCGAGCAGCGCGCGCGGGACCTCCCGCTGCAGGGCGGTCGGCCAGTAGACCATGAACGGCTCGAAGCACAGCCCGGCCACGAAGTACGCCGCCGGCAGCGTCCAGGCGCCCACGGGGTACAGCAGCGCCAGGGGCATCAGCGCCAGCGGCAGGCAGCCCAGCCAGCTGACCAGGCCGGGCTGGCGCGGCCGCCAGCGCATCGCGACCAGGCCACCGGCCAGGGCGCCCAGCGACATCGCCATCAGGCTCGCGGCGTAGACGCCGTCGGTTCCGAAGGTCCGCCGACCGATCACCGGGAGCAGCACCTGCTCCGGACCCATCAGCAGCAGCACCTGGACCATCGCGACGAGCAGCGTCGCGGCGATCCACGGCCGTGCCCGCACCGCGCGGACGCCCTCCGCGACCTCGGCGACCAGGCCGGCGCGCTCGGCGACCGGGACGGTCGCGCGTGCCGGCTCCCTGACCCGTAGGAAGCAGCCCAGCGCCACCACGAGAGCGACGGCGTCCACGGCGAACGCCAGCCGCGGGCCACCCGCCGCCGCGACAGCCAGGGCGCCCAGGCCGGGACCGATGACCGACGCGGCCCGGTAGCTGATCGTCAGCAGGGCGTTGCCGGCGGCCAGCCGCTGGCCGGGCAGGATGCCGGGCAGCAAGGCGGTCTCCGCGGGCCGCAGGAACGCCTCGGCGGCGCCTGCCGCGAACACCGCCGCGGCCAGGACCGGCAGCGACGGCAGGTGGGGCAGCACCGCGAGGCTCGCGACGATCAGTGCGCTGACGAGCGTGGACGCCCGGATCAGGCGGATCCGCGACACCCGGTCGGCCCACACGCCACCGACGCTGGCGAACACGACCAGACCCAGCCATCGCGCCCCGAGGACCAGACCGACAGCCGTCGCCCCACCGTGGGTGTCCAGCACGCCGACGGTGACCGCCACCGGGAAGACCTGGTCGCCCACCGTGGCGATGGAGTGCCCGGCCCACAACCGCCGGAAGCTAGGGACGCCGAGCACGGTGCCGGCAAGCCGACGCCACACGATGATCACGGTCCTATCGCCTGACCAGCTGCTAGGTCCCGCCCGCAGGTCGTCCTGCTGCGCCGCCGTCCGGTCGCTCCCAGTGTGCCTGACAGGTCTGTCAGCGCGCCAACCGGTTTCCCGCTCGACCCCGCTCGGCACTGCGTCCGTGGCGATAGTGGGCAGCGTGGACATCGATGACCTCGTCGAGGCGCTGGTCGCGAGCCTGCAAGAGGTCGTGCCCGACGGCTACCGGGTCGCCCGCACCGTGCCCGGCACGCAGCCGGGACACAACGGGGGGGTGTACTACCTCGCCCCTGACGGGTCAGGGGCGGGCACCTACTACGACGGCTTCCTGCCCGCTGACGTCCTGGCGGCGAGACGGCCGGTCGGGGTGCAGGACCACGCGGCGGTGGCGGCGCTGGCGCGCCACGCGCTGGACGACCTGCAGGACTTCCTCGCTGAGGAGACCACCGACCCGTGGCCGGCCCGCTCCGGTGGTCGCTGGCCACCGGCCCGCGCGGTGCTGCGCAGTGCCACTCTGCAGTGGTGGTTCGGCGACCCGGACCACCCGGACGACAGGGGCCGGGGTGTCGTGGTGCTGCGCCCGGTGGTGCTGACGGCGCTGCGGTGACGCCACCCCCTGCCCGCTGGTCGCTGCGCCCGGGTCGGGCGATCGCGCACGGGCGCTCAGCCGACCGGGGCCTGCCCGGTGCTCGCGGGGCCGTCGCCCGGGTCGGCGCGGCGCACGGCGGCCAGCAGCAGCTGGGCGACGTCCACGACGGTCGCCTGCTCCTCGGCGGGGCGGTCGGACTGCACAGCCGCCACCCCGTCGGACAGCATGATGCGGCAGAACGGGCACGCCACCGCGATCGTGGTCGCCCCGGTGGCGAGGGCCTCCTCGGTCCGGTTGGTGTTGACCCGGGTGCCGAGCTTCTCCTCCATCCACATCCGGGCGCCCCCCGCCCCGCAGCAGAAGCCGCGCTCGGCGTTGCGGGGCATCTCGGCGAGGGTGACGCCGGGTAGGGCGGCGATGAGGTCGCGCGGGGGGGCGTAGACCTTGTTGTGCCGCCCGATGTAGCACGGGTCGTGGTAGGTCAGCGTCTGGGTAACCGGCGCCACCGGGGTCAGACGGCCCTCCTTCACCAGCCGGTTCAGCAGCTGCGTGTGGTGCACCACCTCGTAGTGGCCACCCAGCTGGGGGTACTCGTTGCGCAGGGTGTTGAAGCAGTGCGCGCAGGTGGCGACGATCTTGCGGGCGCCCACCTCGTTGAGCGTCTCCACGTTCTGCGCGGCCAGCATCTGGAACAGGAACTCGTTGCCCGAGCGGCGCGCGGAGTCCCCGGTGCAGCTCTCCGCACCGCCCAGGACCGCGAACGAGACCCCCGCGGTGTGCAGCAGCTCGGCCACCGCCTGGGTGGTCTTCTTCGCCCGGTCCTCGAAGGCGCCGGCGCAGCCGACCCAGAACAGCCACTCCACGTCGTCGGGCACCGCGTCGTCGACCACCCGGACCTCGAACGGCAGGTCCGCGGCCCAGTCCAACCGCGCGGTGGCGTTCATCCCCCACGGGTTGCCCTTGTTCTCCAGGTTCTTGAACAGCCCGTTCAGCTCGGCGGGGAACGCGGCGTCGATCATCACCTGGTAGCGGCGCATGTCCACGATGTGGTCGACGTGCTCGATGTCCACCGGGCACTGCTCCACGCACGCCCCGCAGGTGGTGCACGACCACAGCACGTCGGGGTCGATCACCCCGCCGGTGGCGGAGTGGCGGTGCTCGTCGGACTGCGACGGCCCGACCAGCGCCCGCTCGGCCTCCGCCCGGGCGGAGGCCGGCAGCGCGGCCAGCGCCGTCTCGTCGGCGTCCTCGCCCCCGGCCAGCAGGTAGGGCGCCTTGGCGAAGGCGTGGTCGCGCAGGTCCATCACCAGCAGCTTCGGCGACAGCGGCTTGCCGGTGTTCCAGGCCGGGCACTGGGACTGGCAGCGGCCGCACTCGGTGCACGTCGCGAAGTCCAGCAGCCCCTTCCAGGTGAAGTCCTCCACCTTCCCCCGGCCGAACACGTCGTCCTCGCCTGGGTCCTCGAAGTCGATGAGCGTCGTGCCGGAGTACATCGGCAGCAGCGGGCCCAGGGCGTTGGGCCGCCGGGAGAAGAACACGTTCAGCGGGGCCAGGAAGATGTGCAGGTGCTTGGAGTACACGACGATCACCAGGAAGGCGAGCACGACCGCGATCTGGGCCAGGATCCCCACCGTCTCCAGCGCGGAGTTCGCCGAGTAGGACAGCCCGGACAGCGCGCTGGCCACCCACTGGGAGGCGAACGCGCCGTGGGCGTAGGGGAAGTGCCCGGTGTTGATCTGCGCCCCGCGGTACAGCAGCAGCGTCCAGATCACATTGAAGATCATGAAGAGGACCAGCCAGGCCGCGCCGGTGTGCGACCCGAAGAAGCGGGACGACCGGCCCTCGCGGGCCGGGGCGTCGCGCAGGCGGATCACCAGGAACACCACCAGGGCGACGAGCACCGCCACGGCGAAGAAGTCCTCGATGAACCCGAGCACCGGCCAGCGGCCGACCAGCGGGATGTGGAAGTCCCGGTTGAACAGCGCGCCGTAGGCCTCCAGGATCGTCAGGCCCAGGACCAGGAAGCCCCAGAAGGTGAACGCGTGGGCCAGGCCCGGCACCGTCCACTGGAACAGCTTGCGCTGCCCGATCACCTCGGTGGCCTCGGCGGCCACCGCGGCGCGCGGGTCCTCGGGGCGGTCCGGGACGGCCTGGCCGGTCCGACCGAGGCGGTACAGGGTCCACAGCCGGCGCCCGGCGATCACGAACGCGAGCGCGGTGAGCAGCAGGCCGACGACAAGCCGGACGGTCACGAGCAGCCCTTCCCGACGGGGGGCCACAGGCTACGCCGCGCCGCCGGACCAGGCCGCGCGGGCCGGCCGGGACGTCGTGCGCGGCGAGGGCGCCTGCGGTGTCCGCCAGACTTGCTAGAGGTCCTGTCAAGAGAGTTGCGTAGACTGCCCTCAGTGAACTAGAGTCGTGGCTACCTAAGTCTCTGGAAGGACCACCAATGAGCCGAGCTGTCGGGATCGACCTGGGGACGACCAACTCGGTCGTCTCCGTGCTGGAGGGCGGCGAGCCCACCGTCATCGCCAACTCCGAGGGTGCGCGGACGACACCGAGCGTGGTGGCGTTCGCCAAGAACGGGGAGGTGCTGGTCGGCGAGGTCGCCAAGCGCCAGGCCGTGACCAACGTGGAGCGCACCATCCGGTCGGTGAAGCGCCACATCGGCACCACCTGGACCGTCGACGTGGACGGCAAGGCGTTCACCCCGCAGCAGATCAGCGCCTTCATCCTGCAGAAGCTGAAGCGGGACGCCGAGGCCTACCTCGGCGAGCCGGTCAGCGACGCGGTGATCACCGTCCCGGCGTACTTCAACGACGCCCAGCGCCAGGCCACCAAGGAGGCCGGAGACATCGCCGGCCTGAACGTGCTGCGCATCATCAACGAGCCGACCTCGGCGGCACTGGCCTACGGCCTGGACAAGGCCGACAAGGAGCACACGATCCTGGTGTTCGACCTCGGCGGCGGCACCTTCGACGTCTCGCTGCTGGAGATCGGCGGCGGCGTGGTGGAGGTCAAGGCCACCAGCGGGGACAACCACCTCGGCGGCGACGACTGGGACGCCCGCGTGGTGGACCACCTGGTGACCACGTTCAAGAACGGGCACGGCATCGACCTGTCCAAGGACAAGATGGCGATGCAGCGGCTGCGCGAGGCCGCCGAGAAGGCGAAGATCGAGCTGTCCTCCTCCGCGGAGACCACGATCAACCTGCCGTACATCACCGCGAGCGCTGAGGGCCCCCTGCACCTGGACGAGAAGCTCAGCCGGGCGCAGTTCCAGCAGCTGACCGCCGACCTGCTCGAGCGCTGCCGGGCCCCGTTCACCAACGTGATCAAGGACGCCGGGATCACCGTGGCGCAGATCGACCAGGTCGTCCTGGTCGGTGGCTCGACGCGGATGCCCGCCGTGGTCGACCTGGTCAAGGACCTGACCGGCGGCAAGGAGCCGAACAAGGGCGTCAACCCCGACGAGGTCGTCGCGGTCGGTGCCTCCCTGCAGGCCGGCGTGCTGAAGGGGGAGGTCAAGGACGTCCTGCTCCTCGACGTCACCCCGCTCAGCCTGGGCATCGAGACCAAGGGAGGGGTGATGACCCGGCTCATCGAGCGGAACACCACCATCCCGACCAAGCGCTCGGAGGTGTTCACCACCGCCGACGACAACCAGCCGTCGGTACAGATCCAGGTGTTCCAGGGCGAGCGGGAGATGGCCGCCTACAACAAGAAGCTCGGGATGTTCGAGCTGACCGGCCTGCCGCCCGCCCCACGCGGGGTGCCGCAGATCGAGGTCACCTTCGACATCGACGCCAACGGCATCGTGCACGTGTCCGCCAAGGACCTCGGCACCGGGCGCGAGCAGTCGATGACGATCTCCGGTGGCTCCGCGCTGCCCAAGGACGACATCGAGCGGATGATGCGCGAGGCCGAGGAGTACGCCGACGAGGACAAGAAGCGCCGCGCCGACGCCGAGGCCCGCAACCAGGCGGAGTCGCTGGTCTACCAGACCGAGAAGTTCGTCGCGGACAACGCGGACAAGATCCCCGCGGACGCCAAGGCGAACGTGGACGGGCCGCTCGCGGACCTGAAGAAGGCGCTGGAGGGCGAGGACATCGCCGCCATCTCCGCCGCGGCGGAGACACTGGCACACGCCAGCCAGGCCCTGGGCACCGCGATGTACGCCGGCGCCAACGCGGCCGGTGAGGCAGGCGCCGCTGGGCCGGAGGCCGCGACAGCGTCCGACGACGACGTCGTGGACGCCGAGATCGTCGAGGAGGACCCGAAGCCGTGAGCGAGCCCGATGAGCACGGCCCGGTCGTCCGCGACCGTCGCCGCATCGACCCGGTCACCGGCCAGCCCCGCCAGCCGGTGACCCCGGCCGGCGCGGGCGGGCCGGGTGGCCACGGCACGGCCGGCCTCGGCGAGGACGACCTCGTCGCCGAGGCGGCCGAGGCGGCGGTCGTCGGCGCGCAGATCGCCGCGCTGGAGGCCGAGCTGGCCGAGCGCACCGCCGACGCGCAGCGGTTGCAGGCGGAGTACACGAACTACCGCCGCCGCGTGGACCGGGACCGCGACCTGGTGCGCGAGCAGGCGGTCGCCGGGGTGCTCGGCGAGCTGCTCGCCGTCCTCGACGACGTCGGTCGGGCCCGCGAGCACGACGAGCTGTCGGGTGCGTTCCGCTCGGTCGGCGAGGCGCTGGAGGCGGCGGTGGCGCGGGTGGGCCTGGTCGTCTTCGGCGCCGTCGGGGAGCCGTTCGACCCCACGATCCACGAGGCGCTGACCCACACGCTCGACGAGAGCCTGGAGCAGGCCACCTGCGTGGCCGTCTACCAGCCGGGCTACACCTACGCCGGGCGCGTGCTGCGCCCCGCCCGGGTCGGGGTCGGCGAGCCGACCACGCCGACCGTCGCCCCGCCCGAGGGCTGAGCCGGGTGCCGGCGCGCCACGTCCGGCCCGCGAGCGTGAAGGACAGGAGGGGACGGCGGTGAGCTCCCGCGACTTCGAGAAGGACTACTACGCCGTCCTGGGCGTGAGCAAGACCGCCAGTGCGGCGGAGATCAAGAAGGCCTACCGGTCGCTGGCGCGCAAGCACCACCCGGACGCCAACAAGGGCGACGCCGCGTCGGAGGCGAAGTTCAAGGACATCTCCGAGGCCTACGACGTCCTGTCCGACGCCACCCGCCGCAAGGAGTACGACGACGCCCGCGCCCTGTTCGCAGGCGGGGGCTTCCGCGCTGGGATGCCCGGCGCGGGCGGTGCGCCGTTCGACGTGTCGGACCTGTTCGGCCAGGCCGGCGGGGCGGGTGGCCTGGGCGACGTGCTCGGGGGCCTGTTCGGCCGCGGCCGCGCCGGCGCCGGCCCGACCGCGTCGACCCGAGGGCCCCGTCGCGGCGCCGACGTGGAGTCGGAGGTCACGCTGTCCTTCCGGGAGTCCGTGGACGGGGTGACGGTGCCGCTGCGGCTGACCTCGGACGCGCCCTGCCCGGTCTGCCAGGGCACCGGGGCGAAGGCGGGCACGGCGCCGCGGGTGTGCCCCACGTGCGGGGGGTCGGGCACCACCAGCCGTGACGTCGGCGGGTTCGGCTTCGCCGAGCCGTGCCGGGAGTGCCGCGGGCGCGGCCTGGTCGTCGACGACCCCTGCCCCACCTGCCACGGGAGCGGGCGCGGGCAGTCCACCCGCACCGTCAACGCCCGCATCCCGGCCGGCGTGGGGGACGGGCAGCGGATCCGGCTGAAGGGCCGCGGCGCCCCGGGTGAGCGAGGCGGCCCGGGCGGCGACCTGTACATCACCGTGCACGTGCGCGCGGACGCGGTGTTCGGGCGCAGCGGGGACAACCTCACCCTGACGGTGCCGGTCACCTTCCCCGAGGCTGCCCTGGGCGCCGCGGTGACCGTACCGACCCTGCACGGGCCCCCCGTGACGGTGAAGGTGCCGGCGGGCACCCCCAACGGGCGCACCTTCCGGGTGAAGGGCAAGGGCGTCTCGCGCAAGGACGGCGGCCACGGCGACCTGCTGGTCACGGTCGAGGTGGCGGTGCCGGCCCGGCTGTCCGAGGACGCGCGCAGCGCGCTGGCGGCGTTCGCCGAGGCCACCGCGGGCGAGGACCCGCGCGCGGGGCTCGGGGGTGCGTCGTGACCAGCTGGCACGTCGGCGTCGGCGGGATCGGTGGCGGGGAGGGCCACGGCGACGACGCGCCCGTGTACGTGATCAGCGTCGCCGCGCAGCTCGCCGGGCTGCACGCCCAGACCCTGCGCGCCTACGACCGCGCCGGCCTCGTCTCCCCCGGCCGCACGCCCGGCGGCGGTCGTCGCTACTCGGCCCGCGACATCGCCCAGCTGCGGGAGGTGCAGCGGCTGTCCGCGGAGGGCGTGAGCCTGGCCGGGATCAAGCGGATCCTGCAGCTGGAGAACGAGGTGGACCGGCTGCGACGACGCCTCGCCGAGCTGGAGGCCACCCGCCGCAGCGCCGCCCTGGTCGTGTGGCGGCCCCCCGCCCCGCGCTGACCGCGATCAAAACAGCCCGCCTCAACGGCTCGATGTAACTAAAACAAGTTCGTGGGCGCGTACTAATACGGGTCGGGGGAGCCTGCGAAGGTGACCGCCGCGTACTCATACGGGTCGGGGGAGCCTGCGGCCCCCCGCCGCCAGTCGCTCTTTGCGCTGCGCGCAAACGCTCCTTCCCGCGGCGACCCCCCGCGAGGGGCGCTTCGCGCCACGGCGAACATCCGCGATGGCTGGGAGAGCCGGGCCTCTAGATCGCCTGTGGCGACTCCCCAGGG
>Ga0209698_10004763_pt1 | contig 14798 bp, 11 predicted proteins | sample LitLauG_LLR_2012_FD_187203 | JGI IMG/M metagenome (GOLD analysis project Ga0209698, IMG submission 187203) | Freshwater sediment microbial communities from Pennsylvania, USA - Little Laurel Run_MetaG_LLR_2012 (SPAdes) (version 2) | ecosystem: Environmental > Aquatic > Freshwater > Creek >...
GCGTAGCGCGGTTCCAGTGTGCCGTGCCGTTCGCGAGAAGTACCCCCGGGTCCCCATCGTTTGGGGCGGCTACTTCGCCTCTCTATACACCGACGCCACGCTCAACGCCAGGTATGTGGATTTCGTGGTCAAGGGACAGGGCGAAGACACGCTCGTCGAATTGATGGACGCCCTGCGAGGCGCGCGCGATTTTTCGCGCATCCGCGGGCTCGCCTTCAAAGACCAGTTCGGCCTGCCCGTACACACCGCCGAGCGCCCGCTCAAAGCCCCCGACGAGTTTCCCTGGCCTCCTTACCATCGACTGGATCAGACCAAGTACATCGCCCACACCTTTCTCGGCTCACGGACCGCGGTGCATCAGGCCAGCATCGGCTGCCCGTTCCGCTGCAACTTTTGCGGCGTGGTCCCGGTATATGACCGCGAAAAAATGGAGTCGCCCGCGCGCACCGCGTCAATCCTGAAACACCTGCAAAGCAGGTACGGCGTCAACGCCGTCCAGTTCTACGACAACAATTTCTTTCTGCGCGAGGATCACGCGCGCGAGCTGGCGGGCCGCATCGCGCCGCTGAACCTGCATTGGTGGTGCGAAGCACGCGTGGATATCGTGCTGCGCTACTCCGACGACACGCTGCGCCATCTCCGGCGCGCCGGCTGCGTCATGATTTTCTTCGGTGTTGAGTCCGGCTCCGATGCCGCCCTGCGCAGCATGAAGAAGCAACTTACCACGGAGGAAACCCTGGCTCTGGCGCGCCGCATCCGCGAATTCGGGATCGTCCCCGAATACTCGTTCATCTTCGGCAACCCGGACAACGCCGAGCGTGATCTGGCCGAAAACATCGCCTTCGTGCGGCGCATCAAGCGCGTAAATCCCGATGTCGAAATCGTGGTGCAAACTTATGTGCCCACACCGCAGCGCTCCGGCACATTCGGAGGCGTCGAGATCGAATTCCCTTCCACTCCCGACGAGTGGATCACGGACCGCTGGTACCCGTTCCTGATCCGCACCGATCCCCAGCTTCCGTGGCTGCCCCGGCGCGTGAAGCGCCGCATCCGTGACTTCGAAACGGTCATGAACTCGCGCTGGCCCACCACCCAGGATATCCGCCTGCCCCGCTGGGGCCGGACGCTGCTGCAATCGCTCAGCAGTTGGCGGTATGAGTTGGGGACCTATGGTTTTCCGGCCGAACTGCGGCTGGCGCAGAAACTGGTGCGGCTGCGGCAGCCTCGCCTGGAGAGCCTCTGATGACGCGCGTTTCGGCGGTGGAAGGATACGCACTGTGGGCCGGCACGTGGGACGCAACACCGTCGCCCATCGTGGCCCTGGAGCAGCGCCTGCTGCTGCCCTGGATCGAGCGCCTGCATCCGCGGCGGGCCGTAGATGTCGGATGCGGCACGGGCCGCTGGGCGGCCCCGCTGGAGGCCATCGGCCTGGATGCTTCCCCGGCCATGCTCGCCATCGCCGCGCGGAAGCCCCCACTTCGCGGACGCCTGGCCGTTGCCGATGCGGCCGCATTGCCCATTGCGCCCGAGTCCGCCGATCTCGTGCTCTGCACGCTGACGCTCGGGCACGTTCGCCGGCAGGCGGCCGCCATGGCCGAACTCTCACGCATCCTCGAACCCGGCGGCACCCTCATTCTCAGCGACTTTCACCCCGCAGCCGCCGCGCAAGGCTGGCGCCGCACCTTCCGCCACGACGGGCACCTCTACCAGCTCGAGAACCACCCTTACACCCTCGACCGGCTCCGCGATGCCGCCCCGAGCCTGGCCCTGCGCGAATGCGTGGAGGCGGCCTTCGGTGAACCCGAGCGGGCCATTTTCCAACAAGCCGGCAAGCCCGAGCTATTCGAAGCCGCCCGTCACATCCCCGCCGTCCTGTTGACTCTCTGGAACTGCGTATGAAGCCCTCGGACCTCGACCTGGCGGGCCACGCGATCCTCCCCGGCCTGATCAACGCGCACGATCACCTGGAGTTCAATCTCTTTCCGCTGTTGGGCCGGGGCCCCTACTGCAATGCCTCCGCATGGGCCCGCGACATCTACCACCCCGACCGCAGCCCCATTCGCGAGCAGTTACGCGTGCCCAAGCCGGTCCGTCTGTGGTGGGGCGCTCTGAAGAACCTGTTGAGCGGCGTGACCACGGTATGCCATCACAATCCCTGGGAACCGGCGGTGTTCGGTCCGGATTTTCCGGTGCGCGTGGTGCGCCGTTTCGCCTGGGCCCACTCCCTGGCTTTCGAACCGGATCTCGCGTCACGCTTCCGAAAGGCGCCTGCTGCCTACCCGTTTCTGATCCATTGCGCCGAGGGCACTGATGACGAGGCCGCGCGGGAGGTTCCTGCGCTTGATGGCCTCGGCGCCCTCGATCACCGAACTGCCATCGTCCATGGCGTCGGGCTCAACCGCGAGGGCCTGGAGCTGGTTCGCCGGCGCCGCGCCTCCCTGGTCTGGTGCCCGACCTCGAACCTTCGCATGCTCGGCCGTACCGTCTCGCGCTCCGTGCTTCGTTCCGGGATCCCTGTGGCCCTGGCCACCGACTCCGCCGCCAGCGCGCCGGTCGATCTGCTGGACGAGCTCGCCGCCGCCCGCCGGTATCTTCCCGCGGCGCGCCTCTATGAAATGGTGACGTCGGTTCCGGCCCGGATTCTCCGCCTTCCCCACACCCGCGATTGGATCGCGGTCCGTTCCCAATCGAAGGATCCCGCCCAGGCGCTCTTCGAAGGCAGTATCGCCTTGGTGGTGATCGCCGGAAGGATTCGCTTAATCTGCCCTGAGCTCGCCCGCCAGCTTCCTGCCGCGCTGCGGCGACGCCTGCAGATCCTCCACGTGGAAGGCCGTCCTTCGGTGATGGTGGCGGCTCCGGTGCGCGCTCTTCGCCGTGCCGCAGCCCGGCATCTCGGTTCCGATCTGCGCCTCGCAGGCAAACGGATTCTCTCATGAACGCCACCCTCGAGCGCCTCCCGATTCTCATTCTGCAGCCCCACAACCGCTGCAATTGCCGGTGCCTCATGTGTGACATCTGGAAGATCACCGGCACTCGCGAAATCACCATCGCCGAGCTGGAGCGTCACCTGGCGGATATCGAACGGCTGGGAGTCGAATGGACCGTGTTCACCGGTGGCGAGCCGCTCATGCACAGCGACCTGTTCCGCCTTTCCGCGATGTTAGGATTACGCGGCATCCGCACGACGATACTGAGCAGCGGCTTGCTGCTCGCCCGCCATGCCGCCGCCATCGTCTCCGGCATCGACGACCTGATCGTCTCGCTCGATGGCCCCGCGAACATTCATGACGAAATCCGCGGCGTTCCCGGCGCCTATCGACTTCTGGAGGAGGGCGTCCAGGCAATTCATCGCCTCGCGCCGGAATATCCCATCGCCGCGCGCTGCACCGTACAGGCCTGTAACGCCCCCCATCTGCGCGCCACGGTAAGAGCCGCCCGCGAGCTCGGTCTCCATTCGCTATCCTTCTTAGCCGCGGACGTGCATTCGACAGCCTTCAATCGCCCGCTCGAGTGGCCGGACGGGCGAAAGACGGCGGTGTCCCCCGAACGCGGGGTTCTCGAGCGGGAAATCGAATCGATGATCGCGAATTACCCCGGCGACGGTTTCATCCGGGAGAGTCCCGAAAAATTGCGCGGCATTGCGCGCCACTTCCGCGAGCCCGCCGCCCCCCGCTGCAATGCGCCCTGGGTTTCCGCCGTAGTCGAAGCCAACGGTGATGTGCGCCCGTGCTTCTTCCATCCCGCCATCGGCAACACCGCGGCGTACACCTTAGCGGAAGTCCTGAACAGCCCCCAAGCTGTCGCCTTCCGCGAAAGCCTGGACGTCGCAACCAATCCGATTTGCCGTCAGTGCGTATGTTCTCTCTATGTCTCTTAGCGGAGCGATCCCGCCCTGGGCCTCGGCTGTAGTCGCGGCGCTCCATCTTCGCGACCCGCGGCCCCTGCGCCTGTCCGATGCCGATTGGTTCTCAGCGCTGGACTTCTGCGACCGAGCCCGCCTCACCCTCACGCTTCGCGGCCGCGCACCGGACTCGATGCCCGCCTGGGTCCAGGAACGTACCGCGCGGAACGCCGCGAATAACGCCCTGCGCCTTAGAGGTCTCCTTGACTTGTACCGAAGTCTCGCGCATTTTCAATTTGTCGCGCTAAAAGGGGTGACGCAGACCGTCCTTACGGGCGCTCCTCCCGAAAGCCGCGTGCAGTACGACATCGATCTGTATGGACCGCCCGAAAGCGTCCTGGCCGCTCGCGATCGATTGCTCGCCCGCGGCTACGAACCGCTGGCGGAACTGAAAGAGTTTCCGACCGATCATCTGCCGGCGCTCATCCGCAAGACCGGTTGGGAGTGGCGGGGCGATTTCTTCGACCTGGAAATCCCCACTGCCATCGAATTGCACTTCCGTCTTTGGGATGCGCGGAGCGAACGGCTGGAAGCGCCTGGTGTGGATGGGTTCTGGAGCCGGCGCGTGACTCGCCAGATCGCCGGCGCCGGAATGCTCACTCTCCATCCCGCCGATGCCCTGGCCTTTACCGCGCTCCATCTTCTGCGGCACCTGCTCCGCGGCAACCTGACGCCCTTCCACGTTTACGAGCTGGCCCTCATGCTCGATCGCCAGGCAGCCGACGACAACTTCTGGAGTGCATGGCAACGTCTCCATTCCGAACCCCTGCGCCGCCTCCAGGCCGTCTCTTTCCAACTGGCCAGAGAGTGGTTCGGCTGTGAGGCCGGTCCCACAGCACAAGAGGAGATCGACCGCTTGCCGGCTGCCACGCGGTCGTGGTTTGAAACGTTCCGCTGGTCGCCCCTGACCGCTCCGTTCCGGTCGAACAAGCACGAAATCTGGTTGCATTGGAGTCTTCTCGATTCGGCTGCCGCACGCTGGAGCGTGGCCCGTCATCGCCTGTTTCCGGCTCGCCTGCCGGGACCCGTGGATGCCGTCTACCTCCCCGCCAGCCGGATCGGCTGGCGGCGCCGCGCGCTCAAGCGGGTTCGCTATTGTGGTTATCTGCTCTCCCGTGCGTGGCATCACGCCGCCGCGTTGCCCCGTACCGCGGCCGCCGGCGCGCTGTGGTGGATGCGCAGCCGCCCGTAATATCGCCCTGGCGGGGATTCCAACCCTTCGCCTCCATCCCCCTGTGCTACTGTCGGAAGAGCTATGGTCAAGTTCTTAGTCGGCCTGGTCACCGGGGTTCTCCTCGTCTTTCTCACCATTGGAATCCTCTTTTTCGCCGCGCTGCGATTTCGTGAAAAGCCGCCGGACATTGCCGCCAACTCGGTTCTCGTGCTGCGGCTCAACGGGGATATTCCCGAGAAAGCACCCGTCGAAATTCCCATATTGAGCGAAGGTCCGTCCATGACGGTATCGAACGTCTGGATGACCCTGCGCAAGGCCGCGGCGGACTCCCGCATCAAGGCCGTCGTGCTCGAGCCCGAAGGCGTGAACGCCGGCTGGGCCAAGCTGGAAGAAATGCGGGCCGACGTCGACCAGTTCCGTAAATCGGGCAAGCCTGTTTTCGCCTATCTGCGAACACCCACGGCGCGCGAATACTACCTCGCTAGCGCCGCCGACCGTATCTACCTCGGGCCGGAAGATCCGGTTTATCTCAAGGGTATGCGCGCGGAGATCATGTATTTCAAGAAGACGCTCGACAAGCTGGGCGTCAACGTGGACGTCGAGCATGCCGGTAAGTACAAGGATTTCGGCGACATGTTCACCCGCTCGGATATGAGCCCGGAGACCCGGGAAGTCATCACGTCGGTGGTCGATGATCTTTACGGCAACCTGGTCTCTCACATCGCTGCCGCACGCAAGAAGACCCCCGACGAGGTGCGGACGCTCATCGACCAAGGCCCGTTCCTGGCCACCGAGGCCGAGAAATACGGCCTGGTGGATGAACTGCGGTTCGAAGATCAGATGTGGGGAGAACTCAAATCGCGTCTCAACGTGGGCGACCTGAAGCGCGTTAAGGCCGAAACGTACGTACGGGTACCCCCGGAAGCGGTGGGTCTGCAGGGAAAGAGCCGCGTCGCGCTGGTGATCGGCGAGGGCGATATCATTCGCGGCGATCCGGATAATACCGCCGCCGATGAGAACAGCCTGACGTCCTCCTCCTTTGACAAGCTGCTGGAACAGGTCTCCAACGATTCTTCGATCCGCGCCGTTATCGTACGTATCGATTCGCCGGGAGGAGAAGTCACGGCCTCCGACGACCTGTGGCGTCAGATGAACCTGCTGAGCAAGAAGAAGCCTGTGGTCATCTCGATGTCCGACGTGGCGGCCTCCGGCGGGTACTACATGGCGATGACGGGTGACCCCATCGTGGCTTATCCGGGCACCGAGACCGGCTCTATCGGAGTGGTCTTCGGCAAACCCAACCTGCACGGCCTTTACGACAAGCTCGGGATCTCGAAAGACGCCGTCCAGCGCGGCAGGAATGCCGATATCGATTCCGATTACACGTCGCTGACGCCCGATCAGCGGCAGAAGTTGCGCGTGGGAATCGATGCCAGCTACCAGGACTTTGTCACCAAAGTAGCCAGTGCCCGCCATCGGAAATTCGGTGACATCGAACCCCTGGCGCAAGGCCGCGTGTGGCTGGGTTCGCAGGCCAAGCCGCGCGGGCTGGTGGACGAGCTGGGCGGTCTGGATACGGCCATCGAAATGGTGAAGAAAAGGGCCAACATTCCCGCCGCGGAAAGAGTGACGGTCCTCACTTATCCCGCCCGCCGCAGTGTCTTCGATCTGCTGCTCCGCCGCTCTCAGGAAGACGTGCTGGCATCCAAACTGGGGCAGGCTCTTCAGGGAACCCCCTTCCGCGCCTGGATCAAGGGTGGTTTCCTGCGCATGGCGCCGTATCGCATCGTGGTGCGCTGAAGGTGGGGCCGACCCCTGGGTCTGTGCCGGTCCTGCCCGGGAGATGGAGCCTCCCCCGAAATCGTTTTTTTTTTTGCTTGCGGGTTCGCGCATGGATGCGCCATATTGGGAATGGCACCAGATAAAGCCGTGTAGAGCGTACTCCCAGGACCTAAGTCGGAAGCTGCTCCCGTACGTGTGCGAGCTACGTTTGGCGCCGGGCGCTTTCGATGTTGGATCATTACCTGTTCTTCACGGAATTGTCATCCATGCCCGTGTACGACGTTCGCGGACGGCGTATCGGGCGGGTTAAGGATGCCGCTTTGGTTCCGCTGGTCAATTCGTCGCGCGTCGACCGCTACCTGGTGGGCGGGGGCGATGCCTGGCTCACCGTTCGCTACGATCAAATCCGCTCGATTAGCCTGAAGGGCATTTTCCTGATCGACGAGCAGCTCACTCCGTACCACGATGACGAGTATATGCTGCGCCTCGGCCGCGACCTCCTGGATCAGCAAATCATCGATGTCACCGGCCGGAAAGTAGTGCGCGTCAACGACCTCACCTTCGAACTGCACCATGACGGCACTCGGGAAACGCTGATCGTGAGCGACGTCGATGTCGGCATCCGCAGCATCCTCCGGCGCCTGTTCCAGGGGGTATTGCCGCCGCGCTGGATCCGCTGGCTGCAACAGCCCATTCCCCCCAATTCCATCCGCTGGGAATTCTGCAACGTGGTGGAGCCCGACCCGTTGCGCCGGCTGCGGCTGAACATCTCGTACCAAAAGCTGGAGCAGATGCATCCGGCCGACCTGGCCGACATTGTCGAGGAACTGGCGCCGGCGGAACGCGAAGCCATTTTCGAAACCATCGACAGCGAAGTGGCGGCCGATGCACTGTCCGAAATCGATCCAAAGATGCAGGCCAGTATTCTAGAATCCCTGGAGCCGGAAAAAGCTGCCGACATCGTGGAGGAAATGGCGCCCGATGAAGCCGCCGACGCCCTTTCCGAACTCGAAGACGAGACCTCCGAGGACATCCTCGACGAGATGGAGGCGGAGCCCAAGACCGAGGTGCGCGAACTCCTCGAGTTCGAAGAAGACACCGCGGGCGGTATGATGAATACCGAGTACGTGTCCTTGTCCGAAGATGCGTCGGTGAAGGACGCCTTGCAAGCCCTCGAGAGCAGCGAGGAACTGCTGGAAAGCCTCAACACCCTGTTTCTGGTCGATGCCGAGGGCCGCCTGTCCACCGCGGTTCCGCTGGCGCGCCTCTTTATCGCTTCCAGCGCCGCCCGGCTGAAGCAGATGGCGGCAGACACTCTGATCCAGGTCACCGTGGACGAACAACAGGACCGCGTGGTCGAGCTCTTCGATAAGTACAACCTGCTGACACTGCCGGTAGTGGATGCGGACGGCAAACTCGCCGGCGTGATCACGGCCGACGACGTCATTTCCGTGTTGAGGCAAAAGTGACGGATGCCGAAACTCCTGGGCCGCTATCGTTACCAGCTGGCGGTGTTCTTTGCAGTCATCGGGCCTGGCTTCATCACCGCCAACGTCGATAACGATGCCGGCGGCATCTATACCTATTCGGCCGCCGGGGCACGCTATGGGTATTTGCCGCTCTGGACGCTGGTGCCCATCACCCTGGTCCTGATTATTACCCAGGAAATGTGCTCGCGCATGGGCGCGGTCACCGGCAAAGGGCTTTCCGATCTGATCCGCGAAGAGTTTGGTCTGCGGATCACATTCCTCATGATGGCCCTGCTCGTAATCGTGAATCTCACCAACGTGATGGCTGAATTCGCCGGTGTTGCCAGCTCGCTAGGGCTATTTCATGTCAGCCGGTATATTTCCGTTCCTCTGGCGGCCGTGGGGGTTTGGTTCCTGGTGGTGAAGGGCGATTACAAGAGCGTAGAAAAGGTCTTCTTGCTGGGGTGCGCGCTGTACGTGACGTACATCATTTCCGGATTCCTGGTGAAGCCCGACTGGAAAGAGGCCGCCATATACAGTGTCAAGCCCGTACTGATGCTCGATCCCGGCTACATCTACATGCTGATCGGCATGGTGGGGACCACCATCGCACCTTGGATGCAGTTTTATCTGCAATCCGCGATCGTGGAAAAAGGAATCTCCGTGAAAGAGTACGCCGCCTCGCGGCTGGAAGTGATCGTTGGCTGCATTACGACTGACGTGGTGGCGTTCTTCATCATCGTGGCCTGTGCGGGGGCCATCTACAGCCTGAAACCCACGGACATCCAGGATGCCTCCGAAGCGGCGCTGGGGCTCAGGCCGTTTGGCCAATACGCTTTCCTGCTATTCAGTGCGGGTCTGTTAAACGCATCTCTGTTTGCGGCCTGCATTCTGCCGTTGTCCACCGCCTATACGGTTTGCGAAGGCCTGGGATTCGAATCCGGAGTGAATCGTAATCTCCGGGAAGCGCCCATCTTCTATTTTCTGTACACGCTGCTGATCGTGGTGGGCGCCGGAGTCACTCTCGTACCGCGATTCCCGCTGGTCCAGATGATCCTGCTCTCCCAGGTGCTCAATGGAATGCTTCTGCCGTTCGTTCTGATCCCCATGGTTATACTGATCAACAAACATGACCTGATGGGGGAGTGGGTCAACGCGCGTTGGCACAACGCGGTCTCCTGGATCACGGTCGTCATCATTATTGGAATGACGCTTGCGTATGTGGGATTCGCCCTGCGCGGCGTGCACTAGTGTAGTGCGGCTGCGCCGCCTCGCAAAGCGGGGACTGGCTTCGAAATCCCCGCCGTTTGGGGATTTCGTTGCCTGTCCCCGGTTTGCCCTGCACGAAACTAGTGGCCGGAAGCACTGACCACCGGATTATGCCAGGTGCGCCCGTCCAGTATGGCGTTCGATTCTTCGGGTCCCCAGGTGCCTGGTTCGTAGGAATATAGCGGCGCCTCCGACTGCAGCACCGGATCGACAATGCGCCATGCCTGATCCACGTAGTCTTGCCGCGCAAACCGCGATGCATCGCCCCTCATGGCATCCGCCAGCAGCAATTCGTAAGGGTCCACCTCCTCCGGCGTCGGCTCATGCGAAACCAGCAACTCCACTTGCTCCAGAGCCACTTGTTTTCCGGGACCCCGGATGATCGCCCCCATGGCGATGGTGACTTCCGGATTCAACCGGAATCGAAAATAGTTTCCCGGCGGCGATTGATGCGAGTAGATGGCCGGTACCTGGCGGAATCGCACAAAGATCTCGGTGCAGGTAACGGGCAGGTTCTTGCCTGTCCGCAGATAAAAAGGTACTCCCTGCCAGCGCCACGAATTAATGAAGAGGCGGGCCGCGGCAAAAGTCTCCACTCTGGAATCGGGCGCCACCCCCGGCTCGTCGGTATAGCCGAGGAATTGCCCGCGCACTACGTCGTTGTCATTTAGCGGGCGTATCGCTTTCAGGACCTTCACTTTCTCGTCGCGAACGGACTCGGTATCCGTTGTCCCGGGTGGAGGTTCCATCGCCAGGTTGGCCAACACCTGCAGCAGATGATTCTGCATCACGTCGCGGATGGCTCCGGCTTCTTCGTAGAACGCTCCTCGCCCGTTGATGCCGAAGTTTTCGGCCATCGTGATCTGCACGCAGTCCACGAAATTCCGATTCCAGACCGGCTCCAGCACGGTGTTGGAAAACCGGAAGACCAGCAGGTTCTGCACGGCCAGCTTTCCCAGGTAATGATCGATACGGAAAATATGCGATTCGTCGAAGACCCCATGCAGAATGCCGTCCAGCTCGCGCGCAGTCGCGCGGCTCCTTCCGAATGGCTTCTCCAGAATGACCCTGGCGTCGGTAGCGCAGCCGGAGTCCCGCAATTGCTGCACCACCAGGCCGAACAATTGAGGAGTGATCGCCAGGTAATGCGCCGGATGTTTGGCCTCCCTCAGCTCGGTGCGGAGTTGTTGGAAAGTGTGAGAATCGGCATAATCGCCATCCACGTAGCGCAGCAGAAGGCAGAGTTTTTGGAATGCGGCAGGGTCCAGGCCCCCGTGCTGCTCGAGGCTTTCCTGAACCCGTTTTCGGAGTTGGTCCAGGTCCCACCCGGCTTTGGCCACCCCGATCACAGGAACTTTGAGACTGCCCCGTTGCACCATTTTTTGCAGTGCCGGAATCACTTTCTTAAAAGCCAGATCCCCAGTAGCTCCGAAGAAGACCAGTGCGTCGGACGGTGTGTGGTCCAATCAATCCCTCCTGGCTCCATGGTATCCGGCTTGGCGGCCGGCGGTGTCTTTCGAGGCCGTTCAGAAGAGTCTGATCCTGAGTCAACGGCCGGCCGGCGGCGGGGCTTACCCTCTCAAATCTATCGGTTTAGTGCTTAGAACCTCAGTTTTTCGGGGCGGTTGAGGTGTAATATAACGAGTGGACCGGAAGACGCTAACCACATGCCCACAAAACTCAACGATGAAATCCTCACGGCCGCGATCGAAGGTTTCGAAGCGCAAAAGAAGCGGATCGACGCGCGGATCAGCGAGATCAAGCAACAATTAAGCGGCGCCAGCTCGGAACCTGCGCCTGCCGCCGGGGGTCCGAAGCGCAGACAGCGGCTCAGCGCCGCTGCCCGCCAGAAAATTGCCGACGCGCAACGCAAGAGGTGGGCCGCCTCCCGGGAGCAGCCCGAGGCGGCTCCGAAAGCAGCGCCCAAAAAGAAACGCAGGCTCAGCGCCGCCGGAAGAAAGCGAATCATCGAAGCCACCAAAAAGCGCTGGGCGGCGGTGCGGGCGAAAAAGGCCGCGCAGGCAGCGGTTCGCAAAGCGGCGCCGCAAAGAAAGGCCGCACCTGCTAAGGCGGCCAGGAAAAACGTGGGCAAGCCAGAGACACCAAAAACAGAGCAGGCGGCAACTCTGTAGCGCTAGCAGCGGCGAAGCCCAATTCTAGCGGTATGGACGCGCGACCCGGGGCGCGCGTCTACTTTCACCAAGGAAGCTGCCGTTTGGTATACTTCCGGCCGATCTCGGCGGCCTGCTGATTGGCGGGGCCCACCATCACGCCTTCCTTGATCATGTCGATCACATTGTTGGGGTTCATGGAATTCAGGAAGAAGATTTTGTTGGCCTTGCATGCCGCGAAAACCTTGGCCCGGGCGGCCAGCATCCGCGGATCGGTCTCCGCCACGTTTCCCGAGCCCCGGATGCCCAGCGATAGGGCCATGTCGCCCGGCCCCCACTCGGCAAACCCAATACCCGGCACTTTTAGGTTCTGTTCCGCGTTGGCGAGCGCATATTTGTCTTCCAGTTTCACTCCCAGCAAGAGCTCCCCGTTCGGATTGAGCGGCCAGGCGTCCGCTTTATCCAGATACTCGTCACTGGAGACTCCCCAGATCTGCGCTGCCGTTGGGGTGCCGTGAGCGCCCCGCCGGCCCTCGTTGATTCCTTTGTCCAGTCCCTGTTTGTGAATGGGAAGACGCACCGCTTCTACAAAGGCCCGCACCGCCCCCGGCGTATCCGCATGGGTCAACATGATGCCGTGCACGCCGGTGGCCAGTACCTGCTGAAACATCCAGGCATTGGCGCGGACGGCGGCTTCATCGGTGCCATTCACCGGCACATTGACGATGACGGCCGGTGTGCGATGTCCGCTCTTGGTCGGTCCCCCTGCCACCAGTCCTTTCATGTAATCTGCCAGACCCTTGACATCGAAGGGAGCGTGCTCCATGTCATAACTGATGTAATCGGCATAGGTCTGGGCATCTTTCTTGCCCTGCTCGAAACTGCCCTCCGTGCCGGAATGCGAGCCGGTGTAGTAAATGGGTTGACCCTGCTCCAACAGTTCGATCGCGCGGTTAATATGCTTGGGCTTTGGCGTCTGCGCCAGGATAGTGGCCACGCCCAACACCAACGCCAGGCATCCGGTTAAACCAAACAGCATGGTTCTCGTGTTCTTCATGAATCCTTCCTCCAATCATCGAGTCGCATGGGGCGCCAACTCCGGTGATTGCCTATTATATTCCTCGCGGGGCGAGGTTGGGGTCGGCAACTGCAATTCGCTTTCAGCCGCTGCGCTACAATGGGGCATTCGCTATGCAGGTGCTCCAGGCCGGCCAGCACAAATGGATCTATCTCGAAGTCCAGCCAGAGATGGTGACTACCATCGCACGGCAGGCTGGTTTCGAGACCAAAACGAAGGACAGCCACAGGAGTCTGCAGATCGATCTGAGCGCACCGCGGCGCCAGGCCCCGCTCCTGCTGTTCGATGCCGCTGATCCTGCCAACCTGGGCTGGTTTTCGCGGTGCCAGTTTTACGTCGACGGACGCACTGGATCGGTGATGCAGACGCCTCTCTCCCTGGCGAACAAGCGCGACCGTGGCGGGCGCACGCAGGTGAATGCCGTGCGGCTTTCAATTGCCAAAGAGTTGCCCGCTAACTTTCGTCTTCCCGGAAAACAGCCGCTTACCGAGGAGGTGTTTTACGGGCTGCTGGTGGATTTTCTTCACGCCTTGTTCAATACCGGCGTGGCGGTGTGCGGTGGTGGTGTCGTGCAGCCCTTGGCCGGCCGTACGGAAACTATCTCTTCCCGAAACTAACTGTAACTTCACACACATGTAAAGATTTGTAAAGCAACGCGAGCCGCCTGGATCGAGTCCTACTAGGCAGGGACAAGGTTGAAGGGCGATTCGGGGGGAACGTTCTTCAGCTTTTGTCGCTTTCGCCGGCTCTTCGGAGCCGGCTTTTCTATGTGCGGTGCCTCCTCGATGAGGGATTGGCGGTCGCGCGACCAATCGTCTGTGTGGAGATCCGCCCGGCGATCGTTCAGAACGCCCTGCTTTCTGCCGGATGCTAAGATCAGTAACAGATGAAGACCGCTGAAAAATCATTCACCACCATCAGCGGTGTGCCCATCGAGCCGCTCTACGGGCCGGAACAGCTTTCGAAAATCGAGTGGCAGCGCGATATCGGAAACCCGGGTGAGTTTCCATATACGCGTGGCATTCATCGCGATATGTACCGGGGCCGCCTCTGGACCATGCGCCAGTTCTCGGGGTTCGCGACGCCCGAGGAAACCAATCGCCGTTACCACTACCTCCTGGAACAGGGACAAACCGGCTTGTCGGTCGCCTTCGATCTGCCCACGTTAATGGGCTACGATCCCGATCACGCGCTCAGCCAGGGCGAGGTCGGTAAATGTGGCGTGTCCATCTGCTCGTTGGAAGATATGGAGACTCTCTTCCGCGGCATTCCCTTGGGCGACGTAACCGTCTCGATGACGATTAATTCGCCCGCCGCGGTGTTGTGGGCGATGTACCTTGCGGTGGCCGAGCAGCAGGGAGTGGATTGGGCGCAGCTCTCCGGCACCATCCAGAACGACATTCTGAAGGAATACATCGCGCAGAAGGAGTACATTTTCCCGCCGCGGCCTTCCATGCGCCTGGTCACCGATACCATCGAGTTCGGCGCGCGGCACACACCCCGATTCAATCCGATTTCGATCAGCGGGTATCACATTCGCGAGGCGGGCTCCACCGCCGTGCAGGAACTCGCCTTCACTCTGCGGGGTGGTATCGAGTACGTCGATTGGGCGCTCGAACGCGGACTCGCCGTCGACGAATTTGCTCCCCGGTTGAGCTTCTTTTTCAATGCGCATAGCGACTTTTTCGAGGAAATTGCGAAGTACCGGGCCGCCCGGAATATTTGGGCGTATGTCATGCGCGACCGCTACGGCACTGAGAACGAGCGCAGCCAGAAGCTCCGGTTCCATGCGCAGACGGCGGGATGCTCGCTCACTTGGCAGCAGCCGTATAACAATGTGGTGCGCACCGCGTTGCAGGCCCTTTCGGCGGTCTTGGGAGGCGCCCAATCGCTGCACACCAATTCGCTGGATGAGGCCTACGCCCTGCCCAGCACTGAGAACGAGCGCAGCCAGAAGCTCCGGTTCCATGCGCAGACAGCGGGATGCTCGCTCACTTGGCAGCAGCCGTATAAC
>Ga0209698_10004764_pt1 | contig 14795 bp, 13 predicted proteins | sample LitLauG_LLR_2012_FD_187203 | JGI IMG/M metagenome (GOLD analysis project Ga0209698, IMG submission 187203) | Freshwater sediment microbial communities from Pennsylvania, USA - Little Laurel Run_MetaG_LLR_2012 (SPAdes) (version 2) | ecosystem: Environmental > Aquatic > Freshwater > Creek >...
GCGCAACTCCACGATGCCATCGAGTCCGCGGTGTATCTGCTCAGCGGAGGATACCCGGTCGCGCTGCCGACGGAGACCGTGTACGGACTCGCCGCATGGGCGGCAAACCCGGAGGCGGTGATGCGCGTCTTCAGCGTGAAAGAACGGCCGAAATTCGATCCGCTGATCGTGCATCTCCCGGATGCAGACTGGCTGGAGGGTATCGCGGCGATCCCTCCGGGAGATCGCCGGCTGGTGGACAAGCTTGTCCGAAAATTCTGGCCGGGGCCGCTCACGCTCGTGCTTCCGAAGAAGGATTTGATTCCGGACATTGTGACTGCGGGACTGGAAACGGTCGCGGTGCGGATCAGTTCGCATCCGGTTTTCAAGTCGATAATCGAGGCGTTCGGCCAGCCGCTCGCTGCACCGAGCGCCAACCGATTCGGACGCATCAGCCCGACAACAGCGCAGCATGTGGTCGAAGAACTCGGCGGCAAAATCCACATGGTCGTGAACGGCGGCCCGACGACGCATGGTGTTGAGTCCACGGTAATCACGCTGCGAGAGGAGAGCATCTGGATTCTGCGAAGCGGACCGGTCACCGCGGAGGATTTGCGGCCTTTCGCCGAGACGGTGGCGGTGGCGAATCGCAGCGCGCTGCCGAATGCACCGGGGCAGTTGAAGAGCCATTATGCACCGAAGACACCGCTGAAGTTTTTGCGTCCTGATGAGCGTCCGCTCGGCGATCCGAAACGCCGTGTGGGCCTGCTCGCATGGTGCAGTGACGATGACGCGCGCGGCTTCAGTCCCGTCGAAATCCTCAGTCGCACCGGCGATCTGAGGGAGGCTGCCGCGACCCTTTTCTCGAAGCTGCGCCTGCTCGACAGCGCGGGTCTGGATATCATCATGGCGGAACAAGTGCCGGAAGAAGGGCTCGGCATCGCAATCAACGACCGTCTCCGCAAAGCCGCCGGACATGGCTGAAAAACTCCCCCGCACGGGCAAGGCGACGGCGCTGGTGGGCGTTGCGGTGCTGTGCTCACGGCTGCTCGGGCTCGCGCGCGAGATTCTGTTCAACGCGCTTTTCGGCACGAAGACACTACAGTATTTCATCACGGCGTTTCGCATACCGAATCTGCTCCGCGATCTGTTCGCAGAAGGGGCGCTCTCGACGGCATTCATTACCGTCTTTTCGAAAAAAATCGCGACGGAGGGCGAACCGTCCGCATGGAAGCTCGCGAACCGCATTGGCACACTCACGCTCTGTGTGATGGGCATCATCACGGTGTTCGGCATGGTGTTCGCGCCGCAACTCATCGGCGTGCTCGCGGGAGGTTTCACAGGCGGCGATGCGAAGCTCACCGCGCAACTCACGACCGTGATGTTCCCGTTCATCCTTATGGTATCGCTCGCGGCACAGGTGATGGGGATGCTGAATGCGAAGCACGTCTTTGGCTGGCCCGCGATGGCGTCGTCGTTCTTCAATATCGGCAGCATCGCCGGCGGCCTGGGGCTCGCGTGGTGGATGGATCGGGGTTTTGGACGACCTGCACTTTTCGGTCTGGCTTGGGGCACACTCATCGGCGGTTTCCTGCAACTTGTGATCCAGTTCCCCTCGCTGCGCCGCATCGGCTACCATGCGCGCCTGGATTTCCATTTCCACGACTCGGGAGTCATGGAGGTGCTGCGCACGATGACTCCGGCAGTCGTCGCGGCGAGCGCCGTGCAGTTGAATGTGATGGTGAACACGAGCTTCGCGACGCATTGCGAGGATGGCGCGGTCGCGTGGCTAAACAATGCTTTCCGCCTGATGCAACTTCCGCTGGGAATGTTCGGCGTGGCCATCGGCACCGTGGCGCTTCCGTTCCTGTCACGCAGCGCGGCGCTCGGAAACCGCGAGGAATTCCGCGGCGCGCTCGCACGTGGAATCCGTCTCGTATTTTTCCTTACCGTCCCTGCGAGCGTCGGGCTGTGGATGCTCTCGGAGCCGATCCTGAGTGTCATCTACCAGCACAACAAGGTGACGTGGTATGACATCGAGCAAAGCGCCGCGGCATTGCGCTACTACTCACTCGGCCTCGCAGCGTACGCAGGGATGAAAGTGCTCGCACCTGCATTCTACGCCATCGGTCGGCGCAATACGCCGATGATAATCAGCTTCATCGCCATAGGCCTTAACTACAGCCTGAATTCGTATTTCACGCAACTCGGCTACGGCCACCGCGGACTCGCACTGAGCACCGGTTTCGTCGCGCTGAGCAATTTCCTGCTGCTTTACTGGTGCATGAGAAGGGAGGTCGCTGGGCTGGAGACGAAGCGGCTCTTTGTGGCGCTCGCAAAAGTTTTCCTCGCTAGTGATGCGCTCGCACTCGTGTGCTGGGGCGCGAAGTGGCTGCTGCTCAAGCCCTGGGACACGATGGGACTCTGGATGCGCATGAGTTCGCTCGGGCTCACCATCGCGGTGTCGCTCGCCGCGTTTTGCGCAGTGGCATCCGTGCTCGGACTTCACGAAATGCGCGACCTTCTCGACAGTGTCAGGCGAAAACTTTCGCGCCGGACGGTGCGCGCTGTTCCGTCAAGTGAGGAAACGTCTTAGGATCGGGCGGAGCTTCGCGGCGGTCTCCTTGGGCCAGAGGCTGCGATCGGTGACGAGTGCATTGTCGAGTGCGCGATGCTCGGGCCAGTTTGCCTCCATGGGAATGTGCGGAATCGCGCGCGCGATGATCTGCTTCGCAGCCGCTGCGTTGGCCGTGAGATGCGCGATGACGGCATCCGCAGTCACGGGCTCCTCTTCGATCTTCCAGCAGTCGTAGTCGGTGATCATTGCCAGCGTCGCCATCGCGATCTCGGCTTCGCGGCACAGCTTCGCTTCGGCGAGGTTTGTCATGCCGATCACGTCAAAGCCGAGCTTCCGGTTTGCGTCGCTCTCGGCGCGCGTGCTGAACTGCGGCCCGTCCATGTTCACGTACGTGCCACCCATGTGGGTGCGGCGGCCCGTGGCGCTGGCTTCGCGTAAAAGAATCTCCCGCAACGGAGTGGAAAGCGGCTCCGCAAACGCGACGTGCGCAACGATTCCGCCGCCGAAAAATGTGTGAATCTGGCTCGTGCGATCGAAGAACTGCGACGGCAGCACGATGTCCTCCGGCGCGTATTGTTCCTGTAACGAGCCGACCGCCGTGACGCAAATTACGAAGCGTACGCCGAACGAGCGCAGCGCCCAGATGTTCGCGCGGTGCGGCAGTTCGTGCGGCTGGATGCGGTGGCCGCGCGCGTGCCGTGGCAGGAAGAACACCTGTCGGCCTGCAAGCTGGCCGCCGATGATGGCGTCGGACGGCGGGCCGAACGGCGTTTCGACAAGGTGCTGCGTGATGTTTTGGAGGCCATCTATTTGATACAGGCCGCTCCCGCCGATGATGCCGATGTGTGCTGGTTCTGACATGCGAGGAGCAAAGCAGACGCGTGCCTCCCGGGGAAAGCGCGGAGTTATTTCGCCCCGCCCTCTTTGAGAAGTGTGATGAATTCCTTCATGCCAGCAGGGCGCGTGCGGTTGCGGCTGACGATGGTGGCGAGCGGGCGCGTCATGCGCGGTGATTCGACATCAATCGCGGCAAGCTGCCCGCCAGCGACTTCGGTGGTGACGGTCCGGGCGGGCACGATGGAGATGCCGCTGCCGATTTCCACCGCGCGTTTCACAGTCTCGATGTTGTCGAATTCATTCACGGGCGTGATTTTTACCCCGGTCTTTCGGAGGTAGCGATCGGTCATCTTGCGCGTCGGCGTGTCGGGCTCGAATCCAATGAACGGTTCGCCTGCGACTGCGTTGAGCTTGATGCGTTTTTTCCCTGCGAGCGGGTGCTTTGGCTGGCAGATGACGACCAGTTTGTCCTCGTCGAAAATGTCGAACATGATGCCAGGACGTTTCGTGGGAAAAGCGACGAGGCCGATGTGAGCCTCGCCAGACTCGACCATTTCATACACTTGCACCGAACGCCGGTAGTCCACATGCACCGTGACGTGCGGATATCGCGCGCGAAATGCCCCGAGTCGTGCGGGGAGATCGTGCAGGCCGATGCTGAAAATGGACGCGACGCGCAGCTCGCCTGAGATTTCGTTTTTCAACTCGCCCAGCCGGTTCTCGAATGCACTCCATGGGGCGAGCATCTCGCGGCAGGTCGCGTAAAATGCGTGGCCCTCTGGCGTTGCGGCGACACCGCTGCGGCTGCGTTCGAGTAGAGTGCAGCCGAAGCGCGCCTCGAGCGCACGGACCTGCTGGCTCACGGCGCTCTGCGTGATACCGTGCAGGGCCGCCGCCTTGGAAAAACTGGCGGTATCCACGAGGTCACAGAACACCCTGAGCGAATCTACGTGCATTTTGAAAATTGGTTGGGCAACAAGCGGAACCATGAATGCGAGCGTTGAAACCGGCGAACAAAATCCCGGCGGAGCATCCCTCGGGAGCCGGCTGGCCGCCGTGCGGCAGCGGATTGCCGAAGCCGTCGCGCGCGCCGGACGCGATGCGGGCGAAGTCACGCTTGTCGCGGTTTCAAAGACGCATCCGCCGGAATCCGTGAGTGCGGCGCTCGCGGCGGGGCAGGGGATTTTCGGCGAGAGCCGCGTGCAGGAGGCGCGCGCGAAAATCCCGCTCGTGTCGGGCCGCGCGCGCTGGCACTTCATCGGCCATCTCCAGCGGAACAAGATCCGTCCCGCGCTGCCGCTCTTCGAGCTGTTCCATGGCGTGGACTCGCTCGACACCGCGCGTGACATGGAGCGCATCGCGGACGAGGACGGCGCGCTGCCCCGCGCGCTGCTGGAGGTGAATGTCGCGGGCGAAGGGAGCAAGTTTGGCTTCTCGCCGGAGAAGCTTCGCGCGCAGATCGGCGAGCTGCTCGTGCTGAAGCGCCTCACCATCGAGGGCCTCATGTGCATCCCGCCGCCGCAGCCGCGCGCGGAGATGGTGCGAAAATTTTTTGTCGCGCTGCGCGAATTGCGCGACCAGTTGGAGCAGGAGTTCCGCATTTCGCTCCCGCAGCTTTCGATGGGGATGAGCGGGGATTTTGCCGTGGCGGTCGAGGAAGGCGCGACGCTCGTGCGCGTGGGCACGGCGATTTTTGGCGAACGCAGCGGCAAAACGTGGAAGCCGGAAGGCAATTGCGAATGACGAATGGCGAGCCAATGCTGATGCCCGTGTGGAACGAATTTCGTCATTCGTCATTTTACCCGCCATGCCTGAACGTCTCCTGCCTTTGAACGTCGCCGTGATCGGCGCGGAAATCGCCATCGCGTGGAGCGACGGGCGCGAGTCGTATCTGCCTCTGCAAAGGCTCCGCAAGTCGTGTCCGTGCGCCGCGTGTTGCGGCGAGCCGGATGCGCTGGGCAACGTGGTGAAACCGGAGGTGCAGCACACGCCCGCGAGCTTTGAACTGCGCGGCTGGAGCAATGTCGGCGGCTACGCGCTCCAGTTTGCGTGGGGCGACGGCCACTCGACGGGGCTATTTTCATTCCCTCATCTGCGGCGGCTCGCGGGCGGCGAGTAAGCGCAGATCGAGAAACACAGTAACGGCGTTCGTGGCTCTTGCGAAAATTTTTCTGGCGTGGTCTCCTGTTTGTCCTCTTTTCATGAAACCACCAATCCGCATCGCAGTCACCGGCGCAGCCGGCCAAATCGGCTACTCACTTCTCCCTCGCATCGCCTCGGGCGCGATCTTCGGACCGCATCAGCCGGTCATTTTGCACCTCATCGAAATCGAGCCCGCGCTGGCGGCGCTCGGTGGCGTGGTGATGGAACTCGATGACTGCGCATTCCCGCTGCTCAAGGGTATCGTGGCGACGGCGGATCTCAACGAGGGTTTTCGCGGCGTGAACCTCGCCATGCTTGTGGGCAGCGTGCCGCGCAAGCATGGCATGGAGCGCAAGGATCTGCTCGGCATCAACGGCAAGATTTTCATCGGCCAGGGCAAGGCCATCCAGGCGAACGCCGCAAAGGACGTGCGCATTCTCGTGGTCGGCAATCCGTGCAATACGAACTGCCTGATCGCGATGAACAACGCAAAGGACATTCCGGCGGACCGCTGGTTTGCGATGACGCGGCTCGACGAGAACCGCGCGAAGACGCAGCTCGCGAAGAAGGCGGGCGTGGACGTGACCGAGGTGACGAACCTCGCCATCTGGGGCAACCACAGCTCGACGATGTATCCGGATTTCTACAACACGCGGATTGATGGCAAGCTCGTGCCGGACGTGATCAAGGACGAGGCGTGGCTGAAGGGCGAGTTCATCAGCACCGTGCAGCAGCGCGGTGCGGCAATCATTAAGGCGCGCGGCTTGAGCAGCGCGGCGAGCGCGGCGAATGCGGCGATTGACACAGCGCGCACGCTCCTTGCGCCTTCCGCCTCGAACGAATGGAACAGCGTGGCGGTCTGCTCGCGCGGCGACTACGGAATCGAGAAGGGGATCATTTGCAGCTTCCCGATTCGCGTCCCCGCGCCGGGCCAGTGGGAGATCGTGCAGGGCGTGCCGGTGAACGACTTCAGCCGCTCGAAGATTGATGCGACGGTGAAGGAATTGCAGGAGGAGAAGGCGATGGTCGCGGAGTTGCTGCCGGCTTAGCACACCGCGTTGCGGAAAATCTGCAGTCTGAGCCTGCACGGCGCTTTGAGCAGCGTCGCGGAATCCGCGCACCGAAGGTGCGAACCATGCTAGCCTTACGGCACCAGCCCAGGGCGGCGCTCGTTCCTCGCTTGCCCTGGCTGATAGCTGCCGTGCCTTTGGCCCTCAAACCCGCCAGCGCTCAAAGGGCGGTGCAGGCCCTACTTCAGCGTCTGGAGATACTTCACCGTCTGCGGGATTTGTTTTTCCGCGTCGGCGTTTTCGTCCTCGATGAAGTAGTGCTTCACGCCGGACTTCGCGGCAGCTGAGAGCACGGCGGGCCACTGCACCTGGCCGCTGCCGAGCGCGACGCTCTGCTCATTCGGCGCGTGGCCGGTGAACACACCGGTCTGCGCGCCCTTCGCGATGTCCTTGAGGTGCATGAGCTGCCAGCGGCCGGGATATTTTCCGAGCAGCTTCACGGGGTCCGCTCCGGGATGCACGACCCAGAAGACATCCATCTCGAATGAGACGAACTTCGGGTCCGTCTTTTCCATGAGCACATCGAGGAAGGTTTTGTCCGAGCCTTCGGTGACGGGTCTGAATTCGTAGCCGTGGTTGTGATATGCGAATGTGATGCCCTCCTTGGCAAATGCCTCGCCCCACGCGTTGAAATTCGCCGCAGCCTTCTCTGCATTTTCCATCGTGAAAAGCGCACCGTGCGGAATCCACGGGCAGGCAACGTATTTCAGCCCGAGCGCTTTTGCGTCCGCGACGCACTTCGCGAGTTCCTTCGTGAGCGCGCCGTACTGGAAGTGGATGCTGAGCGGTTGGAGTCCGCGCGCGGAGAGTTCCTTCAGCAGCGCGTCGGGCGCGAGGTCGTAGGTGCCGGCGAGTTCCACCTCGTGGATGCCGAACATCTTCACCTTGTCGAGCGAGCCAGGCACATCCTTCTTGAACGAATCGCGGAGCGAGTAGAGCTGGAGCCCGGCTTCACCGGAAAAATCCCCGGCGTTGGCAGTAGTGGCAAATGCGACGAGGGAGAGGAGAATGCGTTTCATCGGAAAGAGGGTGATGGATTGCGGGCGAACTGCGCAAGTGAACAGTGCCCAAGCGGGCATTGTCAGCGCGCCTTTCACCAATGATTCCTCCACCCTCGTGACAATCGAAGAGCACTGCGCAAAGATCAACGAACTCATCCTAGCGCGGTGGAGGCTGGAACTGAACCGCGGAGAAGCAATATGGCGAGGAGGGCAAGGATGATTGCCAACTGGTTCCACCCTGCGTCAATTCGGTGCTTGTGACTGGTGACTGATCATCAAACTCAAATCTCCGACTGCTGTCTTGCCACGGTTTCAAGTTTCGTCTTGGTTGCTTCACCTCTTCGCGGTTCAGTGCTGAATTCCCCCTGCTACGTGAATCCCCCCGCTACATTATCCTACACTGCAGGAGCCGTTAGCATCCGCACGCGCTGGTCGCTTAGGGGGAGTTTCATCGTGAGGGTCAGGCCTTTTCCGAAGTCGTTCAGCAGCTCGATTTCACCGCCGTGCTCGCGGACGATGCGGCGGACGATGAGCAAGCCGAGGCCGCTGCCGGCGGCCTTGGTGGTGAAGTAGGGCTCGAAGATTCTGCTCATTTCGGTCTCGGGGATGCCGCCGCCGGTGTCGGTAAATTTGATGCCGACGAAGCGGTCGTCCATGTCCGTGCGGATGCGCAGGATGCCACCGCTTTTCATCGCCTGAAATGCGTTGCGGATGACGTTAAAGAACGCCTGCTTGATCTGTGTGCGATCCAGTTCGAGCAGCGGAAGGTCGGACCGCAGTTCGGTCTGGACGATGATGTTTCTGTCGGTAGTCTCGGCGTTGAGGAAACGGACACTTTCCTCGACGAGCTGGTTCACGTTTTCGAGCCGGCGTTCGAGCCGCGCCGGGCGAATCGCACCGAGGAACTGGCGGATGATCGTATCGAGCCGTGAGATTTCCTCCTTTGCGACATCCACGCTTTTGAGGAGGTCCTTGCGCTGCGTTTCCGGGAGTTTGCGCAGGCGGCGCGCTAGCAGATGGAGCTGAATGTTCAGCGAATTGAGCGGGTTTCCGATTTCATGCGCGACTCCGGCGGCGAGCATTGTGAGCGCGTTGAGGCGTTCGCTCTGGATCGTTTCCTCGGTACTCTTCCGGCTCTCGGTGATGTCACGCAGGATCACGGCATAACCGATCAATTCCTGTTCGGAAACGCCACGCCTTTTTGCAGGCGATTTTTCCACACGCAGTGGTGCGACGTAGAAATTGAGGAAGCGGTTCTGCGGGTAAAAAACTTCCATGTCGCGCGACACGGATTTTTCCGACGTGGCGATGGCATTCCAGTCGAGACCGCGGAGTTGCTTGGCGAGCGGGTGTCCCATCGCGGCCTCGCGCTCGATGCCGAAAAACCCGCACGCGGTGCGATTGAGATAGGTGATGGTACCGGCGGGATCGGTGACGATCACGCCCTCGTGCAGCGCGTCGAAAATCGTTTCGAAGAATCCTTTCTCGTCGGCGAGCCGTACGACGTAGTCGCGGACTTCCTCGGGACGGACCCGGCCCAGGCGTTCGAGGAGTTTGTCAAGGAAACCGGAATTCATGCGTGCCGTGCATAACCGGTGAGGCGCGGTTGCAAAAGCAAAAGGGCGGGTCCGTTTTCACAGGCCCGCCCTTGTGTGAGTCGCGTGTTTTTGGCTTAGGATTCTGTTTCGCCTTCGGCCTTCTTTTTCTTGGCGGCGCGTTTGGGCTTCGCTTCAGCCTCGGCCGCAGGTGCTGCTTCTTCGGCAGATGCTGCTTTCTCTGCTTTCGCGGGTTTCGTGGTCTTTGCCTTGGGGGTGGCTTTCGGCTCGGGTTTCGAGGAGGCGGGCATGTCCACCCACTCGATGATCGCCATTTCGGCAGCGTCGCTGCGGCGCGCGCCGAGTTTCACGATGCGTGTGTAGCCGCCTTTGCGTTCGGCATTCAGCGGCCCGATCTCGGTAAAGAGTTTGCGGACTGCGGCTTCGTTGTGGCGGAGGTCGGCGAGCGCCATGCGGCGCGCGTGGAGCGTGGCGGCCTTGGCCTTGGTGACGAGTTTCTCGACGAACGGGCGGACAGCCTTCGCTTTCGCGACGGTCGTCTTGATCTGCCCGTGGTCAATGAGGCTCACGGCTAGGTTCGAGAGCAGCGCGTTGCGGTGCCCCTGCGTGCGACCGAGTTTGACGGTTTTTCTTTGGTGACGCATTTCAGTTGTCTTCCGGTTTTTTGATTAGCCTTCGCTGGCGGGACGAACTTCGGCGTTGTTTGGCTCGACGAGACCGGCCTCGAATTTCATGCCGAGCGACAGGCTGAGTCCGGTGAGCTTTTCCTTGATTTCGTTGAGCGACTTCTTGCCGAAGTTGCGGTACTTCAGCATCTCCTGCTCGGACTTTTGCGCGAGTTGGCCGACGGTGGTGATGTTTGCGTTGTTCAGGCAGTTTGCCGCTCGGACCGAGAGTTCGATCTCGTTCACGGACATGTTCAGAAGCTTCTTCATCTTCTGGTTTTCCTGGTTTTGCGCCTGCGGCGTCTCGTCGAACTGAACGAGCGCCTCGTCGTAATTGTAGAACGGCTCGATATGCTTGCGGAGGATGCTCGAGGCTTCAATGACGGCCTGTTTGGGATCAATGCGGCCATCCGTCCACACTTCGAGGATGAGCTTGTCGTAGTCTGTGCGCTGTCCGACGCGCGTGGCCTCAACGGCGTACTTCACGCGTGTGACGGGCGAGAAAATCGAGTCCACTGGAATCACACCGATCGGCATGTCCGGGTACTTGTTCTCGTCACCTGTCGCAAAACCGCGGCCCACGCGGACGGTGAGTTCGGTCTCGAACTTTGTTTTCTTGTCCAGCGTGCAGATAATCTGTTTCTTGTTCACGACTTCCACGCCAGTGACTTCCTGGATATCGCCGGCAGTCACGTTGCCCTCCTTGTTCACTGAGATCGAAAGTGTGCGCGGTTCGTGGTCGGCGCACTTGAACTTCACCTGCTTGAGATTGAGGATGATATCGGTCACGTCTTCGACGACGCCGGGCAGCGTTTGGAACTCGTGGTTCGCGCCGGTGATCTTCACGTTGGTGATCGCGCCGCCTTCGACGGAGCTGAGCAGCACGCGGCGGAGCGCATTGCCGATGGTGACGCCGTAGCCGGCCTCAAAGGGCTCGGCCACAAATTTGGCGTAGTTGGGTGTTGCGGTTGCCTCGTCTTTGACGGGCAGCTTGGGTAGTTCGAATCGGCCAAGACGTACGGCCATGGTGTTTGTTTCCTTTGTTTTTACTGTCGCTGGGTTTCCCTCGGCGCATGTGACCCACGACCTGACGGCCGGAGTCCGAGGACCAACAGCGCTATTGTTGTTTGCGCAATTCTGAGAGTAAATAAAAGCGCAGCCCGCTCGTGAATGCAACGGTTTTCTGCGTTTTCGCATTCTTGGGAAGTTTGCGCGTGCTGCTGTGGCTGCACATTTTTAGGCAAAGTCCCCGCTTGGCAAGCGCGTGAAGACCGCTATTTTCGCGCCCCTTTAATTTGCCCGAAAACCATCATGAACGTCGCATTTGAACCACTACCCAACTGTCTCGCGAACCTCAAAATCGAGGTGGATCCGCCGGACGTGCAGAAAAAAATGGGCGAGATCACGAGCCAGTATACGAAGCTCGCGAGGTTACCCGGTTTCCGCCAAGGCAAGGCTCCACGAGCGGTCGTCGAGAAGAAATTCACGAAGGAAATTCGCGAGGAAGTGACTCGGCAGGTGCTCAGCGATGCGTGCCGCGACGCCATCAAGGAACGCAACCTGCGCGTGCTTTCGCTCTCGGAAATCGAGGATGTGGAGTGGGGCGATGACAAGTCGCTGAAATTCCGGGCGACGCTTGTGCTGCAGCCGGAGTTCGACGTGCCGGACTACAAGGGCATCCCGGTGTCCGTGCCGGTCGTGGAAGTGACGGACTCGGATGTGGACGCATCCATCGAGGCGCTGCGCGAGCAGCAGGCGGATTTCCCGGACGTGAAGCCGGTGCGGCCCGCGGCAATGGAGGATTACGTCGTAGTGGACTACGACGGGAGCATCGAGGGCGAGCCTGTGCATGTGAAGTTTCCGAAGGCGGGGAAGCCGCTTTCGCACAACAAGGATTTTTGGATCAAGATGACCGGCGAGGCGTTCTTTCCCGGCTACTGTGCGAATCTCGTTGGCGCGAACATCGGCGAGACGCGCGAGTTCGATGTGGAAGTACCGGAGGATTTTCCGGTCGAGGGAATGCCGGGGGCGAAAATTCATTACAAGGTTGTGCTCAAGGAACTCAAGGAGCGCGTGTTGCCCGAGGTGAATGACGCGTTTGCCGAGACTGTCGCGAAGGGCAAGACGCTCGCAGAACTGCGCGCGATGGCGCACGAGGAACTCATGCGGCAGAAGCAGCGCGAGGCCGACGCCGCCAAGCGCAGCAGCGTGATGGCGCACCTCACCGCGAAGGTGGAATGTGAACTGCCGACAAATCTCGTGCGGCAGCAGACGCAGAGCATCCTCGACGAAATCGTGCGTGAGAATCAGGAGCGCGGCGTGGCCGACGAAATCCTGCGCGAGCACGAGAAGGATCTCGTGGGCAGCGCGGCGCAGAGTGCGCGCGAGCGGATCAAGGGCACATTCATTTTGCTCCGCATTGCGGAGAAGGAGAAGATAGGTGTGACGGAGATGGACATGCGCCGCCGTATCGCACAACTCGCACAACGTTCGCGGATGAGTTTCGACAAGATGCTGAAAGAGCTCCAGAAGCGCGGCGCAATCGATCAGATCCGCGAGGAATTGATCACGGCCAAGACGCTTGATTTCGTGGCCTCGCAGGCTAGCGTAACTGTGAAAGCATCGCCCCCAGCGTCTGATTCGCTCGCTCCCGCGGACGAGCCAGCAAAGGAGTAAGCAAAGACCAAACAGGGATTCCAAAGAAATGATCATCCAGCCCAACAACAGCAGCATCGCGCCGCGCGGTGCCTACTACCCTCCGACAGTCATTGAACAGGACGGACGTGGAAATCTTCAAGCTTACGATGTCTATTCGCGGCTGCTCAGGGACCGCATCATTTTCCTTGGCACAGCGATTGATGATTTCGTCGCCAATTCCGTAATCGCCCAGTTGCTTTTCCTGCAGATGGATGACGCGAAGAAGGACATCCACGTTTACATTAACAGCCCCGGTGGCAGCGTCACGGCTGGCCTCGCGATTTACGACACAATGCAGTTCATCTCACCGGATGTGAACACGTATTGCATCGGCATGGCGGCTTCGATGGGCGCGGTGCTGCTTTCCGCCGGGACGAAAGGCAAGCGTTACGCACTGCCGAACAGCGACATCATGATCCATCAGGTAAGCGGCGGCGCGCAGGGCCAGGCCAGCGACGTCGAGCGCACGGTGGAATACATGTTCAAGCTGAAGAGGCGTCTCATCAAAATTCTCGCCCACCACACCGGGCAGGAGGAGAAAAAGGTGCATGATGATTCGGATCGCGACTATTACATGAGCGCCACTGAAGCCAAGGCGTACGGGCTCATTGATGATGTCGTGAGCTTCCGCAAGGACATTCCAAACCTTGCTGATTCGCCGAAGGCAAAAAACGACTGATTCGGGAACGGTTTTCGCTTACTGTTGCTGAGAATGGCTCGCGCTTCCAACCTCACCATGTGCTCGTTCTGCGGCAAATCGCACGCAGAAGTCCGCAAGCTCATTGCCGGCCCGGGTGTGTATATTTGCGACTCGTGCATCAACGTCTGCAAAGGCATCCTCGACAAGGAACTCAACGAGGAAGCCAAGCGCCACAGCACCCAGCTCCGCGTCCCGAAACCCGCGGAAATCCGCCGGCAGCTCGATAACTACGTCATCGGCCAGGAGTCCGCCAAAAAGACTCTCAGCGTCGCGGTTCACAACCACTACAAGCGCATCCTGCACAACAGCACCATCGGCGGCAGCATCGGCGGTGGTGATCCGCTGGCGGAGGTCGAAATTGACAAGAGCAACATCCTGCTCATCGGCCCGACCGGCAGTGGCAAAACGCTCATGGCCCGCACACTTGCGCGCATTTTGGACGTGCCTTTCTGCATCGCGGACGCCACGACTCTCACGGAGGCTGGCTACGTCGGCGAGGACGTGGAGAATATCATCCTCCGTTTGCTCCAGTCGTCGGACTACGATGTGAAGCGCGCCGAGATTGGCATCGTTTACATCGATGAAATCGACAAGATCGGACGCAAGACCGAGAACGTTTCCATCACCCGTGACGTGAGCGGCGAAGGCGTGCAGCAGGCGTTGCTGAAAATTCTCGAGGGCACCACGTGCAACGTCCCGCCGCAGGGGGGACGCAAGCACCCGCACCAGGAATACATCCAGGTTTCCACCGAAAAAATTCTGTTCATCTGCGGCGGCGCATTCGTCGGCATGGACAAAATCATCGAGCGTCGTCGCGGCAAAAAGATGCTCGGCTTCACCTCCGGGGCGAAGTCCGAGCAGGAGACCCGCGATGCGGAAATCCCGTCGAGCGAATTGCTGCGCCACTGCGAGCCGGAGGACATGCTGCGTTTCGGGATGATTCCCGAATTCATCGGACGCCTGCCGGTCGTTACCGCCCTCGACCCGCTCACGGAGGACGAACTCGTCTGCATCCTCACCGAGCCGAAGAACGCGCTGGCCAAACAATACACGAAACTTCTCGCAATGGAGGGCGTGCATCTTTCGGTGACGAAGGACGCGCTGCGCGCCTTCGCAGAACTGGCTGTGAAGCGCGGCACTGGCGCGCGCGCTTTGCGATCACTCTTTGAAAAGGTGATGCGCGATGTGATGTACGAAGTGCCGAGCCGCGAAGACATCGCGGAAGTCACCGTCAATCGCGCGGTGGTCGAGGGCAAGAAGGCGCCGCTCATCCGGCGCAAGCAGGACAAGGACGCGGCCTGATGGCCGTATGCCCCCGTCGCTGAGCACTGCGACACTCCGCGCCGCAGCGTTTCATTTTTCGCCGCACAGCCCCTTATGAAAAAAGCCCTTATCACCGGAATCACCGGCCAGGACGGAAGCTACCTTGCCGACCTGCTCATCGAAAAGGGATACGAAGTCCACGGCATCATCCGGCGCGCATCGTCGTTCAATACCTCGCGGATCGATCATCTCTACCAGGACCCGCACATCCACGGCGTGCGGCTGTTCCTGCACCACGGCGACCTCA
>Ga0209698_10004765_pt1 | contig 14795 bp, 17 predicted proteins | sample LitLauG_LLR_2012_FD_187203 | JGI IMG/M metagenome (GOLD analysis project Ga0209698, IMG submission 187203) | Freshwater sediment microbial communities from Pennsylvania, USA - Little Laurel Run_MetaG_LLR_2012 (SPAdes) (version 2) | ecosystem: Environmental > Aquatic > Freshwater > Creek >...
GCAGGAAAGACTTTTGTATGTCTTTGTGGCGCTTAGCGAACTCGGCGGAGACTTCTTCGAGTAAGAGACAGACCACCTCTTCGGGAAGATCCATAATCCGGCTGAGGATCGCGCCGGTACGGTCGGAATCTCCAAAATCAAAAGGCCGCAGAAGAACACGCGATTGGTCTGGCTTTAGAACAATAGAAGTACGTTTAAGGTTGATTGACATTCGGGCGGATTTTAGTGAAAGACAACGGCATCACTTTTTAGGGGCAAGGGCTTTTTGAAAATCGTGAGGATGTCTTGTGCGGAGCGCATCTCAGCCAGCGAGAGGAGGAATGCCAGAGTGGATTCCGCACCCTGATTGCCGTTGACGCGATCAACATGCAAGCCGTCGCGGCAACCGCCGGTCTCGGCAGAGTAGACTTCTAACCCGAGGTCGTTCGAGCCGATGAACCAATCGAAAGCTATTTGGGCTTGTTCGTACCACCAGAGATCGGAGGTAGCTCGAAAAGCTTCCAGGCAAGCCGACACGGTGGCTTGCGCTTCAATTGGCTGCTGATCGAAGGTAGCGCGGACACCGCCGCGGCGGTAGAAGCCATTGCTGCCAATCGGGCGAAAATGGCCTTGGTCCGAGACCTGCAACTCCGTGAGCCAGCGAAGCGATTTTAGACCGCAATCAAGGACATGCTGCTGTCCGGTTGCCTGGCCGCTCAAGATCAAAGCGTGGGCAAGTTTAGCATTGTCGTAAGAGAGTTCTTCTTCGAACCATTGCCAATCGGGCTGCGAAGCCGCATCAAAGAGTTTCATCAGGCGGCACGTGAGCGTCTCGCGAATCTGCGTGACTAGACTGTCGCCACTCAAGCGGCGGAGATATTCATGAATGCCAATGAGTCCGAACGCCCAAGCACGCGGCGAAGTGAAGTTTACAAGGGACGGCAAGGCCAGCGCAAAAAGCTGCCCGGCCATCATTTGGAAGCTGCGAAGAGGGGAACGACCGACTCCAACTCCAAGAGCCCAGAGAGCTCTGCCCTGGCAATCCTCAGATCCTTGCTCGTCAACCCACCGCCTGTCAAAACTTAAGTGGTTATGAAAGCGCTTCGTTTCCGGATCAAAAGCGTGGTTGAGAAAGGCTGCGGATGTGGTGGCGAGCGTCCGCATACTCTCGGGATCTTCGCCTAATTCATCCAACAGGACGGCCAGAATGAAAGCACGCGCATTGTCGTCGGTGCAGTGGCCTTCAGAAAAATTCGGAATGCTGAAATTGGCGTGTTGGTAGAGCCCAGTGGAATCAGTCATGCGCCAGAGGTGGCTGAGGTTCATGACGGGCAGTTCGCGCGGCTTTTGATCAAGTGTCTTGGTGGCAAGAGACTTGCGGGAGGGAGCGGCCACCTCGAGGCGAGAGCCTTCGAACGAATGCATATAGAGTTGTGCCGCATTGCTCCAAATCATCTCACGGCCAATGCGGTAAGCATTCTTGCGCATAGTATTGCGCCGGGTGTCGTCTCGCAACAATGCGGCTACTTCGCGCGCCATAGCTTGGGAATCAGCGAAGGGAACCAGCACGCCGCGGTCATCGGCCAGGAGTTCAGTGGCATGCCAATACGGTGTGGAGATCACTGCTTTGCCGGCGCCGAAGGCATAAGCCAATGTTCCAGAGGTAATTTGCGCAGCGTTCAAATACGGCGTGATATAGAGATCAGCCGCGCCAATAAACTCTTTCAGGTTCTCAAGCTCGACAAACTGGTTGTAAAAGATGACATTTCTTTCGACCTTGTTCTTCTTGGCGAGCAACTCCAAACTCAGCCGGTAGGCTTCGCCATGTTCCCTCAATTCATTGGGGTGAGTCGCCCCGAGAACAATGTAGACGACCTCGGGAAACTCCTTCACAACGACCGGGAGAGCGTTGAGCACATACTCTATCCCTTTATTCGGAGATAAGAGGCCGAACGTGAGCAGTACTATTTTGCCTTCCACGCCAAACTGGTCTTTGAAGTAGGTCGGGTCGACGAAGCCAACGTCCGGAATGCCGTGCGCAATGAGATCGATTTTGGCGGCAGGCGCTTTGTAGACGTCTTCGAGCATCTGACGTCCTCTCTCCGACATAACTACGAGCCGCGTGGAGAGAGCGATCAGGCCGTCCATCACTCGCCGCTGATCCCCGTTTGGCTCTTGGAGAACGGTGTGGAGCGTTGTCACAACGGGCATTCTTAGTTCGCGCAGCAACGCCAAGATATGTCCGCCGGCCGGCCCCCCGTAAATGCCGAATTCGTGCTGGAGACAAACGATATCCACGTTACTAATATTGAGGAAATCAGCGGCCCGGAGATAGGAAGACAGATCCTGTTCTTCAATCTCGAAACGAACCACGTCGGGGTATTCGTAGCCGCCCGGAATATCGTTCACTGAGACGGCGAAGCATTGGCTTTTCGGATAGGCGCCAGCCACGGCGGCGAGCAGGTCGGTGGTAAAAGTGGCAATGCCGCACTTTCGCGGCAGATGATCCCCAACAAAAGCTATTTTATGAATCTTGGAAGTTTCTTTCAGGTAACCCTTTCGCCTTCTAAAGCGATAGATATGGGAGCAAGCGAAGGGCCGACTTGGAAGCACGGCAGATCAACAATTAGACCAGCTACGCGATGATCTCGCGAGGTCAGGTGACCGTATTTGGTCACCGCATAAGCCCCGCTATGTGTTTCAGTAGGGCCTTAGTTGGTGGCCATCAATCTGCTTTAGCAAATCTGAAATGGAATTTTCTGTGGAAAAAAACCTCGCGAACGGCAAAGCGGGTGAGGCAATGCGTGTGGGAATCGCTGCCGATCATGGGGGGTATGAGTTGAGGCAATTTCTGTTCATCAAGCTAAACGATGCGGGGTACAAGGTCGTCGACTTTGGCGACCACAAAGCGAAGATGGACGACGACTACCCGGAGTTCGTGATACCGATGGCTCAGGCCGTTGCCGCAGGAAAGGTAGAGCGCGGCGTTGCCATTTGCGGAAGTGGCGTAGGGGCATCCGTCGCGGCAAACAAAGTTGCTGGTGTTCGGGCCTGCTTGATTCATGAATGCTTCTCCGCGCACCAAGGGGTTGAAGACGACAACTTAAACGTGATCTGCCTAGGAGGACTCGTGGTTGGCCATGCAGTGGCCTGGGAATTGGTTCGAGCTTTCCTGACAGCGCGATTCATTGGAGCAGAACGTCATTGCAGGCGTCTGGCTGAAATTGCGGAACTGGAAAAGTGAAAGTGCGAACCGCACGTCCCGCCCCGATCACGTGAATTTTTGTCGATATCGGTGGAGGTTTACCTACCACCGGCTTGGATCACCACGCTCACAAGAGGGCTGCTAAACACTTCAAGCTCAGCTACGCAAATCGCTTTTTAATGAAGTGAGCTGGTGGCATCTAAACCGGGACTAACCGCATACGGTCACGTGACCAAATATCGTCGATTGGCGGACTCTAAATCTCTGGAATGCTGGATTAACAGCAAATTCCGTTGGTCTGCTCCGTGCTAGTAGAAAGGGGAAGGAACTCATATGCCGGCCCAACTTCTTGCGGTCCCACCCAGAAAAGAACCCCCCGTGAGCAAAACCCTGCTCTATCCGCTTCGTTTCGAGCCGATCTATCAATACCGGCTCTGGGGCGGAAGGCAGTTGGCCAGCCTGTTAAGCGCGCGGCTACCAGACGGGCCAGTTGGCGAAGCTTGGATCCTCAGCGACCGCGAGGACCATGCCAGCCGAGTGATCAACGGAGATTTCAAGGGAAAGACGCTTGGCGACCTACTAGAGCAGTTTCCCGAGCAACTGATGGGCAAATTGGCTCACCGCTTCCCGCGATTCCCGTTACTTTTGAAATTTCTAGACGCTCGCCAGATGCTATCTGTGCAGGTGCATCCGTCGGACATACAGGCGAGTCGGCTGGCAGCCGGCGAAACCGGAAAAACCGAGGCTTGGGTCGTTCTGGAAGCCGGCAAGAATGGACAAATCTGTACGGGGCTAAAAGAAGGCACAACGTCGAAGGAGTTGGTTCGGGCGCTCGCGGATGGAACAATTCCCGAACAGCTTCGGTACTCGAGTCCGAAAGTGGGCGACGCCTTCTACATTCCGGCTGGAACGGTCCACACTTTGGGCGATGTGGTTGTGTTCGAAGTTCAGGAGAATAGCGATGTTACTTTCCGGTTATACGACTGGGATCACATCGATAGTAAAACGGAAAAGCCACGGCCGTTGCAGGTGGAGCAAGCTCTCGCGTGTATTGATTATGCGGAGGGTTTGGCCGGTGTGGTCCTCCCGATGGAGGAAACCACGGCGCATGTAAGACGGGAAATGCTCTTCAAAAACGACCACTTCTGGTTGTGGCGCCTGCGTGCGCAATCGCCCTTCACTGTAGGAGCAGCGGGTGTGCCGCATATTCTTGTGTGCATCGACGGCACGGGTCAAATTGTGCATGGAGGAGTTACTCATGCCGTTCGGAAAGGCGATGTCTTTCTCCTGCCTGCCGAAATTGGGGCTTCGGCTTTTCAGCCGCGCGGCGGCGTGACTTTGTTGGAAATCGCAATACCGGAGCCCAAGGCCAAGACCTAGTGAAAAAGCTAATTGTGTACGACCTGGACGGCACACTGGCCGAAAGCAAATCGCCTATTGACGCCAAGATGGGAGAGTTGTTGCATGACCTCTTGGGCGTTACGAAAGTGGCCGTCATTTCCGGAGGAGATTGGCCACAATTCGAAACGCAGTTGCTGGCGCATCTTCCAGAGGATGAGCGCCTGGCTAATCTTTCTCTTCTGCCGACATGTGGAACAAAGTTCTACCGCTTTGCGGGCGCCTGGAGAAAGATCTATTCCGAAGACTTCAGCACGGATCAGAAAACGAAGATCATTGGTTCGATGAAGCACGCCGTTGACAAAGCCGGTTTCAAGATTGAAAAGACGTGGGGAGATGTGGTTGAAGACCGCGGAAGCCAAATCACGTTTTCGGCGCTCGGGCAGCGAGCGCCATTGAACGAGAAAGAAAAATGGGATCCCGATTACGCCAAACGTAAAAAGATAAAAGCCATACTTGAGCCGATGATTCCCGGCTTCTCTGTCCGTTTGGGTGGCGCAACATCCATTGATGTCACCATGCCCGGGATTGATAAGGCATATGGAATTGGGAAGTTAAGAGACTTACTCGGTGTGACGATCAAAGAAATGATTTTCATCGGTGATGCGCTGTTCGCGGGCGGCAACGATTATCCGGCTGAGGAAGCAGGCGTTGTCTCGATACCCGTGCGCGGTCCTAACGAGACTAAACCAGTAACTGAGGCAATCATTGCCTGTTTGGATGGAGACTGGCAAGCGTGACGGCCGCTGCGCTGCCAATAGGCGAGCTTAAGCTAAAACGGCTGGGAATCCTGATGGAGCCAGAGCCAGGCAATCCTCAGGAGGTAGAAGGAGTACTCAATCCGGCCGCCGTTCGCGGCCCTGACGGCGAACTTTATCTTTTCCCACGGCTCACCGCAAATGGCAATTATTCACGAATCGGTATTGCTCGCGTACGCTTTAATGCGGATGGGGATCCCGAAGGTGTCGAGCGGCTGGGAATTGCATTAGAACCTGAAGCTGATTACGAGAGACGGGTGGACGGCGGCGGCTGCGAGGATCCTCGAATTACCTTTGTCGAACCGCTGCAGCGCTACATCATGACCTATACAGCATTCTCGGATCGTGGCCCGCGTATCGCTTTAGCAGCATCAACTGACCTCTTTCACTGGCAACGTATGGGTCTAGCGACATTCGGCCCGTACGAGGAAGTGACATTCAGCGACGTGGACGATAAGGATGCCAGCCTTTTTCCCGTTGCCACTCCTAATCCAGCCGGCGATTTGGAGATGGCCATTATTCACCGGCCGCTTTTCCCCGGCACTCGTCCAGAAGAAACAGCTTGCGATCCAAAAATCCGTCAACCGGATGTCGATCGCGAGAGTATATGGATCTCGTATTGCCCGATGTCCTTGGGAGGTCCCGAACCAGGAGCCTTCAGCCGCTTCACTTCACACCACCGGTTAGCGGCCCCCGTTTTCCCCTGGGAACGGCTTAAAATCGGCGGAGGAACGTCACCGATTCTCACGCGGCACGGCTGGTTGATCATTTATCACGGGGTGAGTGATTTGTCCAAGCCCGATGCGGACACACCCACACTGTGTTACTCGGCCGGATTGATGCTGCTCTCGGAGGCACATCCGCAAATCATTTGTTATCGTTCGATCGAGCCAGTGTTAACGCCGTCACTTCCGGAAGAGCGCCATGGCACAGTCTCAAATGTGGTTTTTCCCAGCGGCATTGACAGGCGAGACGATTTAGGGATGCCCGACCGTTTCGACGTCTATTACGGGATGGCTGACAGCCGTATCGGAGTGGCGCGCCTTGAACTGCCGTTGATCCTGCCTTCGGGGGAATAACGAGAACCCGCTGAGCCGCGGTTTAAGAAGCCTGATCGATCCTTGCGCAACTACGGATTCAATCGCCAGATCGTGAAGTTCAGAATGCCGCGAAGCTGAACACCCGGAGGGCTGGACTTGCTTGACAATATATGGTCAAGTGACTAAACAGCGTCAATCTGCATCTTGCGGCTTGGATGAATGAGCTAACAATAACCCCAAAATAGTGCCCGCGACAAAAGCAATTCCGAAGAAGCCCAGTGGGTGTTTCTTAACTCGGTGCGCCAGTTCGCTCACTCCATCCTCAACCGCATAACGGCCATGTTTGACGAGCCTTTCCGCGGCGAGTTTACTATCTTCAATGTTCTCGGAAATTGAGGCTTTCGCCATGTTTATGCCTCGCTCAATTCTTCTGGCAATTTCCGCTTCGTCGGCTTCCCACTGGCAACTGCGGTTTGCCTGAGTCGCCGAGTTTCCGTTTGTCGTTGGTTCTTCCGTAACGGTGTTCATAGTGATTCACTCCTGCCGTTTATGGGAGCACTCGAACGACCAAAGTGGAAGGCCATCATCTTGCACTACAAAATCACCGTGAAAACCGAAAGAATTGATGAGCCCTTCGTACCGTTCTCTCCAGAAGTGCGAGCGGAACACCTTTTGCATAGGATCTCGATGTGGCGGCATATGCGCAGCACTCCCTTCCTGGTTGTGCTGACGTCACCGCTAATTTATGTTTGCGTCGTGCCTTTCCTGTTACTCGATCTTGCGGTGGCAATCTACCAATCCATTTGTTTTCCTATCTATGGAATCCCAAAAGTTGAACGCCGCGACTATCTGGTTTATGATCGCGGACACCTGGCCTATCTAAACGCAATCGAAAAGATTGCCTGTGTTTATTGTTCCTACGCCAATGGCCTACTGGCTTATATAACGGAAATAGCCGCTCGCACAGAACAGCATTTTTGTCCCATCAAGCATGCGCGTCGCACGCTGCAATCGCACTCTAGAGATTCGCATATGCTGCCCTATGGAGACGCTCGCGCCTACCGGGCAAAATCGACTATCGTCGCGCAGGACTATGGCGATCTCATCCAGATTAAGACGAAGTGATGCGGGAAGAGGGGCTTTTGCGCGAACCGAAGGTTTCCGCATAGACCTTTGTAAACTCTGCGCCAAGGAAAAAGACTTGGGCCGAATAGTAGACCCAAACAAGAACGACAATCAGCGAGCCGGCAGCGCCATACGCCGAGCTAAAGTCTGTTTTGCCGAGATACAGCGAGATTAATTGCTTTCCGGCCGCAAATAGCAGCGACGTTGCGAGCCCGCCGACTGTCACCTCTCTCCAATCCAAATCGACGTCGGGAATAAATTTGTAAACTGCGGCGAATACAAATGTGATGACGAAGAACGACAGCGCGAAAACCGCCGGATGAAACCAATGGCTGGAGCTGGTGAAGCGCCAGCCAAAGATGGTCTGCAACGCCGCAACCCAACCCTCTAGCCACAATGCTGAAATCAGAAGCAGGCCGCAGGCAAGAATTACGGCAAACAGGTATAGCCGCTCCTTAACCAGGCGCAGCAAAGTGGCTGCTTCGGTTAGATTCGGATCAACCGCGACATGCCAAATAGCATTCAAAGCATCATGAAGCTCCGTCAATACAGACGATGCTCCAAACAGCAAAATCACGAAGCCGAACACAACGGTGACCAAGCCCGTAGAGGACTCCTGTGGCCGGGTCAACATATCTTGCACGGCAGGGCTGATTTCGGGGCTAACCAGGTTTCGTAATCCTTGCACCAACGCTCCCTGCGCCGCGTGTCTGCCATAGACCCGGCCAGCAATGGCGACCATGAGGATCAAGAGCGGCGCGAGAGAAAGCAACGTGTAGAACGCGAGGGAAGCGCTCCAACTCGTTGCATCGTCGGCATTCCATTCTTCGATTACGCGCCTTAACAGTGAGGAAACTGCGACAAACTTCGATTTGGGAATACGCTTAAACCAGTTCACCATAAGAAATCGGGGCTACCGTGAGCGAATCATTGGCGGCTAGTGTGAAGCGGAAAGTCGCACCGTTCGAACTTTCGGATTCAACCCAAATCGTTCCGCCCAGCTGTTCGATTGTGTTCTTACAAACGGCGAGCCCGAGGCCGCAACCCGGTATGGTTCGCTTCACTAAACGAACAAAGGGCATGAAAACACGCGCCCGATTTTCCGGAGCAATGCCCACGCCATTATCTTCAACGCTCACAACCCATTCCCGTCCACGGCGTTGCGCTTCGATATTTATCGCAAGCGGGCGTTCCGCCCGGTACTTTATCGCGTTGCTAATTAAATTCTGGAAAACGCTCACCAAACGAGCCTCATTACTTCTCACTACCGGCAAAACGTTCACCGTGATCGTTGCGCCGCTGGTCGCAATTGGTAATGCAAGGTTTTGCATGGCCTGCTCCACTACTTGCGCGAGATTCACCAATTCAGGAGCCTCACTTTCGCCAGTATTGGCAAAAGCCAGCAAGCCTTCGATCAACGCGGCCATGCGCGCCGCGCTTTCCACGACAATCTTCGACATTTGTTTGGTACGAACGTCCAGTTGCGTGCGTTCAAACATCAGATCTGCGTATAAGGAGATCGCCAACAGCGGTTCCCGCAAATCATGCGCCACAGTACGAGCAAACTCTTCCAGCCGCAAATTTGAAAGAGCGAGTTCCTCTGCCCACAACTGTTTTTCTTTTTCGGCTGTCCGGCGCAAATTGATGTCGCGCTGCTGCATCACGATCGCGTTCACTTCCGGCTCAAAGAGGCGATTCGAAAAAGTGCTCTCCACCCAGCAGTAGCTGCCGTCCTTGTGGAGGACTCTGGCGTCGCATTGCAATGCATTTTCTGGTGCGGCAAGCACGTTTTTCAATGCTGGTCTCGATCCTCCGGGTGCATGAGATCAAGGCAGTTGCGGCCCACTATCTCGTCCGGCCGGTAGCCAAAGATCTTGGCGCTGGAGGCACTGCCATACAGGATTTCGCCTTGCGTATCGATGAGTGAAATCGCATCGGGATTATTTTCGATCAGCGAACGAAAGCCCTGGAACGAAATAGCCATTTCTTGCCTCATTTTTTCTTAAAGTGCACCAGGACCTAGTAGAAGCAAGTGGTGGGCCGAAGAGAAATGCCCGTTTTTTGTGTTTCCAGTCACAAGTCGGTAGTTATTTCCGCTGCGTAGACGATCATTCGACCAAATACGGTCGTTTCGATTGCACGGGTCCTCATTTGCTGGTACGCTTAGGCAGTCCTTCGAGGCGCGAAGGAGAAATTCGATTTGAACTCCATGGCCTCTCAGCCACAAGTAGCTCGCTGGCTTATTCAAAATGGCCCGAAAAACCTTGAGCCTCTCTTCCAGACGATCATTTATCACCTTTCCGCACCTATTTTCATCGTTGATAATGACGGGAATTGCCACGACGCCAGCGCAGGCGCAGTAAAACTACTGGGACTTCTGAAGGAACAAATCATTGGTCATTCAATAACAAAATTTGCAGAAACAAGCTCAAAGCCAACCCTTGCGCAGCTCTTCAGAACGTTACGGAGCAACGGTCAACAGGAAGGTGTATTTGGCCTGGTTGCTTCAGACGGTGGGGTTCGTCAAATTTCCTATCGTGCCAAAGGGAATGTCTTGCCGGCGCGTCATCTGCTTTTATTGAGCGAGAACACAACAGAGGTTGACGCGACAAAGGGTGCGCAAGACTTTGCTTTCTATCTGCTGGATACAGAGGGCCGCATTGCCGCATGGTATGCGGGGGCAGAACGAATCTACGGTTATAAGCACAGCGAGGTCGCCGGACAAGATACATCGCTGCTTTATGCCAAAGACGGAGGCCCGGAAGGCAATTCGCGCGATCAATTGCATCGCGCCGAACTCGAAGGTCACAGCGGAACGGAAGGCTGGCAACGAAAGAAGAGCGGCACCAAATTCTGGGCCGACATTCTAACTGTAGTCTTGAAGGACGCAAACGGAGATTTGCAGGGCTTTGCAACTGTGATTCGCGACTTCAGCGGCCGTCACGACAAGGATGAAAAGCTGCAGCGCAGCCGAACGATCACACGGCCGATTCAGGCCGAATCCTCAGTGGCTGGGATCGTATCCGGCGAATTCGATCATTTGCCGCAAGCCAACGATACATTCTTGGAACTGGTCGGCTACAGTCGTGATGATTTAGAATCAGGCCGCCTACACTGGCCAGATCTCACTCCGGTCGAATATCTAAGCCTCGACGAGTTGGCTCACGAAGAGGAATTGCGTTTTGGCGCATGCACTCCTTATGAAAAAGAGCTGATACGAAGAGATGGAACTCGTATAGCGGTGCTGGTCACCACGGCCGTTCTCGGACTGCTGCCTTTCCGTTGGATTACATTTGTGCAGGATTTGCGGGAGCGCGACCGACTGGAGACAGTCGAGGAACATACGAACGAACCCGTTGGCGACTTTTCGGAGATCGTGGGAACCAGTAGTATCATGAAGCGCGTAATGGGCCAAGTGGAACTGGTTGCCCCGACGGATGCGACGGTCTTGATCCTAGGCGAAACCGGTACCGGCAAGGAATTAATCGCGCGCGCGCTGCACAAGATCAGTCCGCGCAGGAATCTCCCCTTCATCACGTTGAATTGTGCCGCCATTCCAACCGGGCTCTTAGAGAGCGAGTTATTCGGCTACGAAAGAGGCGCTTTCACCGGCGCTTTGACACAAAAAATAGGCCGATTTGAAATGGCCCACAAAGGAACGCTCTTCCTTGATGAGGTGGGCGATATTCCGATTGAATTGCAGCCGAAACTGCTCCGCGCTTTGCAGGAAAAATCATTTGAAAGACTAGGCGGCACGAGAACGATCCCGATTGATGTCCGCCTGCTCGCGGCCACGAACCGGAACCTGAATCAGATGATGGGAGACAAGCTATTTCGCAGCGATCTCTATTATCGATTGAAAGTTTTTCCTATCACGACTCCACCACTGCGCGATCGTCCGGAAGATATTCCCGTCCTGGTGCGGCACTTCACAAAGAAATATGCGGCCAAGATGGATAGAAAAATTGAAAAGATTCCGAGCGACACCATGGCGGCGCTAGTTAATTGGCAGTGGCCCGGCAACGTGCGGGAACTGGAAAACTTTATCGAACGAAGCGTCATCCTTTCGAAGGGGCCGGACCTGCGCGCACCCATCGCGGAACTTCGCGAAGGCGCTCCGGAATCAGGCAGCAGCACCACCCTAGAGCAAGTGGAGCGCGACTACATTGTGAAAGTCCTTCGCGAGAGCGGTGGAGTTGTCACAGCGGCTGCAACAAAGCTAGGACTCCACCGAACCACGTTGAATGCCATGATGCGAAAACTCGGCATTTCCCGGAAGGATTTGTGAGCCTGTTTTCCAAGTGACAAACATTGGCACAAGGCGCAAGCCCCGATTCGCTATACGATGCTGCGGCGGCCGCTCAGCAAATTGATCACGACGACCACTAGCGCTACAACTAACAGGATGTGTATTAATCCCCCACCAATACTCATGGTGAAACCCAGCAGCCAGAGGATTAGCAATACGGCAACAATTGTCCAAAGCATACTTTTCCCTTTCCGCCCATGCGTGGGCATATTCATAAACTGAAATTCGACGACTGAAAAAAACGTGGGCACCCCCCTCTAATGTGAATGCCCAGTCCCAAACACTAGACGCTGCTTAGAGAAAATGAAGATTCTTGTTCGGCGTCATTCTGCCAATACGGCGGCCTGCCGTAGTGCATGTACAGATCATCTTCGTAGTCCCGTGTGATCTTTCTCGACTCGATGTACTCGGGAGCGCCCTTGATCGCTTCACGCGTGAGAGCGGTGTAGAACTTCGATTCGCCCCAACTTACCTTCTTAATCCACGCCGGAGACACCAAAACCTCTTTTCCCGGCCACCAATTCGTCGTGGAAACCACGATGTAACGGATTGCCCAGGACTGCTCATCCAAAATGAATCCATGCACGTGACCAATCTCGCCGTCGACTGCTTCCATGTGATAGCCAGTGACTGCTTCGGTACTCCGCAAATGGGTGTCGTTCACTTTTCCGTGTTTGAGGGCTGCGCCGCTTTCCTGAGATGCGACTGTCGGAACAGCGAACCCCGACGGGTAATAACCCGCACCCCAAAGATAGGGACCACCCCAATAATACGGGTAACCGTAATAGCCAAGGTACGCCACCTCGTGCTGGCGCGATACTGGCAAGTGCGTATCGATGCTAGGGCTATTCTCCACTTGTTTCTTCGTGAGCGTTACGTTGATGTGGCGCGCGTTCGCATCGGTATGCGCAACGGCGTACGGCGAAATCAATACCTGTTTGCCGTTTAGCCATGATCCTGTTTCCACCACTAAATAGCGGATAGCCCAAGAATCGTCATCGAAATAGAATTGCTTAACCTCCCCAAGCTCACCGTCGGTGGCTCGGATGATTAAACCTTGCAACTCACTAGCGTCTCTCAACATAGTGTTCATTCCTCCTTTGGATCAACTACCTTGCGCCAGCGCCCACGGCTTGGAGCACATGGAACGTGACGTTCTCAGGCTGCGTGTTGCCAAGAATTTCTTTGGCTTTTTCGACCTCGGCGATCGAACCGTGCACCATCAGTAAGTATTTGTCCGTTTTAAGGGCGGTTTCGTACTGCAGGACGCTATCCTTGGGGATACCGATACTCACTAACCCTGCGCCCACAGCGCTCAAACCCCCAACAACTACTGCACCTTCGAGTGCACCCACAATCCAAGCGACAAGCGGCCCGGCAACGAGGATAGGACCCAGACCGGGAATGGCAAAGAAGGCTGATCCGAAGAGCAAGCCCCAGAAACCACCCCAAAACGCGCCGACCTTGCCCCAGTACTTCATCCGGTCGCCAGTATTGTAGTAGCCAACGACGTTTTCATCTGTGTGGTAATCCTTACCAATAATGGACAGACTGTGCATATCGATGCCGCCGCGTTGCAGTTCCTTGACCGCTTGTTCCGCGCTGGTATGCGAGCCATATATAGCAACTACTGAATTTTGTTCAGACATTTCGTTTTCCTTTTTTGAATCGAATAACGAACAGAGTAAGTGCACGTTGAGCACCACGCCATGAGTAATGATTTCGAGAGACAATAGGCCACCGGTATTAACGGCCGATGGTCAAGTGACCAGATAGGGTCAAAATCGGCCCTGCACATTAGCAATGGAAGCCGCGAAACAGCGGGACTCAGAGTGGACTTCCTCGTGCATTAAGAAAGGTGAGGAACATCATGCACGAAGATCACAGGCAAGCTGCCGAACAACACGAACTCGCCGCGCGTGCCCATCGCACGGCTTCCGAACATAATGAAAAAGGTGAAAATGAACCCGGGCTTTGGCATGCAGAGCGCGCATTGGAGTACTCCAATCACGCCTACAAGCTGGCAAGGGACGCGCACAACAAATCTGGCCAGATCGAGGCACTTTAATATGTCAACTCGCTATAACAACGGATCACACTACGAGAACCACCAACGAGCCGCCGAACTTCATGACTTGGCCGCACACGCGCACCGCACGGCACAACAGCGCGGAAAGCAGGATCACCAGACCGGACACGAGCACTCGCGTCAGGCTCTAGAATATTCCCAATCGGCCCACCAACAAACACACTTGGCTCTCAACCGGCATGGTGTCGCAACCTTCGGACATCATGAGACTGCCGAACTCGCACATCGTCTTTGGACGGAGAGAGGCTGCCCGGAGGGGTCTTCACAGATCGATTGGTTTCGCGCGACCGAAGAATTACTAGCCCGCGCCCATGGTGGTTCGTGAGGGCTATGGATCTACCGCTACAAGTTCTCTCACTGTTTCTCCTCGCCCTTCCTATCGCTTCCATTGCCTGGACCATTACGCACGAAGAAGTAGTTCGGGAATTCCGCGACTATTGCGTTTCGGAAAGCAAGATCTGCCGGCGGATTTATCAACGCAAGTTCTTTTATCTGTTTACCTGCGAATACTGTTTCAGCCACTACGTAACGGGAGCGTTTCTCATTATTACCCGGTACAAGCTGCTGTATAGCGATTGGCGCGGCTACTTGATCGCAGGGTTCGCGTTAGTTTGGGTCGCGAACGTCTACATGAGTCTTTTCGGAAGGATTCGGCTTGATCTCCGCAAGGAACGTGCCGAGATCGGGGCCGATGAGTCCACTCTTCTCCGAACGCACGGATGAAAAGGAAGTCAGGGATTCGGCATAAGGCGAATCCCTTACAGAGCTTTCATCTAAGCGGGATCATCGATCGACGCAACTCGAACTAGTTTCTTGTTTACGAATTCCTGGATGCCCATACTCGAAAGCTCACGACCATAGCCAGAGTTCTTGATGCCGCCGAAAGGCAAAT
>Ga0209698_10004766_pt1 | contig 14792 bp, 13 predicted proteins | sample LitLauG_LLR_2012_FD_187203 | JGI IMG/M metagenome (GOLD analysis project Ga0209698, IMG submission 187203) | Freshwater sediment microbial communities from Pennsylvania, USA - Little Laurel Run_MetaG_LLR_2012 (SPAdes) (version 2) | ecosystem: Environmental > Aquatic > Freshwater > Creek >...
GTGGTACGGGGTGGCCAGGGGGAAATCATTCAGGAAATTTCCACTTATGTGGATATCGATTTGTACGTGCACGAGATCGAATTGACAGCGGCAAGTCTGAAACTCGGACAGGCGCCGTATCCGGCCATGACCTGGGAGGACACCCTGGGCAATATGAGGGCGTTGGAACTCTGGTTAAAAGAAGCCGGAGTGGTTTATGATGCCACGGGATGACTTCCCGTAGCATCGTTTTGCGCGGTGGCGAAAAATTTATTGTGCTGCCACGAGATCGTAACCGCGCCAATCACGGATGACGACGTCGGCGAATGTGCCCACGGGGATTTGTTTGTCCACGAACACCGTGCTGTCGATTTCGGGTGCATCCCATTCGGTGCGGGCCACGCCGGGTTCTTCCACCAGCACGCGCATGGTTTTGCCGACCTGGGCCTGGTTGACGGTTTCGTAGAGCGCTTGAAGTCTGGCCATGGCCATGTTCCAGCGCGAACGGCGGGTGCCGTGGTGCAAGTGTCCGGGCATGGCGTGGGCGCGTGTGCCCTCTTCCTTGGAATATTGAAAAACACCGGCGCGCTCAAAGCGGGCCTCTTCCATGAAATCCAGCAGTTCCTGAAAATCCTCATCGGTTTCCCCGGGAAAGCCTGCAATAAAAGTGGTGCGGATGGCCAGGCCCGGGATGCCCCGGCGCAAACGATTGACCAGGTCGCGGATATAGGCCCCGTCGGTTTCCCGGTTCATCAGCTTGAGCATGTTGTCGCTGATATGTTGCAACGGCATATCGACGTAGCGGGCGACTTTTTTGCAGGAGGCGATGGTTTCGATGAGTTCATCGCTCCAGTGTGCGGGGTGGGTGTAGAGCAGGCGGATCCAGAAATCGCCATCAATCGCATCCAACGCGCGGATCAGACTGGCCAGGGATTCGCCACGGCTGCTGTCCACGCCGGAGCGGGGGTTGGGGCGGCCGTTTTCCCAGCGGTCCATGCCGAAGTAGGTGGTGTCCTGCGAAATCAGGTTGATTTCCTTCACGCCGGAATGGACGAGTTGTGCGGCTTCGCGCAGCACCGATTCCTGAGTGCGGCTGCGGTGCTGGCCGCGGATTTTGGGAATGATGCAGAAGGAGCACGGATGATTGCAGCCCTCCGCTATTTTGATGTAGGCGTAATGTTTGGGGGTGAGGCGGAAGCGGGGCGTGTCGTAATCGGGAACGTAGCGTGGTTTTTCCGTGACCAGATTGCGCGATCCGGAATCGTCCGTTCCCATGAGCTTTTGAATGATGGGGGCGACCTGGGTGATTTGGTCGAGGCCGATGAAGGCGTCCACGTCGGGCATGAGTTTGGGCAATTCCTGGCGGAAACGCTGGGAAAGGCAGCCGGCCACGATGATTTTTTGTTTGCGACCCCTGGCGTCGAGGGATCTTTCGTCCACCGCGCCGTGGATGGCGGCAATGGATTCGCGCTTGGCCTGATCAATGAAGGAACAGGTGTTGATGATAAGAACCTCGGCCAAATGCGGGTCCGGGGTCATGACCATGCCGGCCTGCTGGAGATGGCCGACCATGACCTCGGAATCGATGAGATTCTTGGCGCAGCCAAGGGAAATGAGACCGACTTTGATCATGGGGATGGGAATCTACCCCAGGCGCCGGAATGGGGAAGCTTAAAAAGGGGTATTCCCGGCCAGGGCCGGTTGGCGTCCGCTCAAGGCAGGAGTTTGGAAACCAGGGCGTTGATCTGCTTGCCATCGGCCCGGCCGGCGGCCTTGGCCACGGCGGCCTTCATGACCAGGCCCATTTGCGCCTTGGCGGTGGCACCGGTATCGGCAATGGCCTGACGTACGATCTGTTCCAGTTCCGAATCGCTCAGGCCGGCGGGCAGAAAGGTTTCCAGCAGGGTCTTTTCCAGTTTTTCCTTGGCCGCCACATCGGCGCGTCCTGCTTTTTCAAAACTTTCGATCGATTCGACCCGTTTTTTGATTTCCTTGCGGGCCACCTGCATGACTTCGTCGTCGGTGGCTGTGCCTTCCGGGCCGTATTTTTCGATCACCAGATATTTCACGCCCGACTTCAACATGCGCAGGACATTGGCCTTATCGAGGTCTTTGGCGCGCATGGCGTCTTTGAGTTGGATATCGATCTGTTCGGAGAGGGTCATGCGGAAAATCTGGGCTTTTTCGCGGCGGGGGGCAATCGAAATCACGGATCGATGAATGGCGGTGGAAAAACCGGCTCCGGAGGGGGATTTATTTGTAAGTGTTCAAAACCAGGATGAGCACGCCGTTTTGATAGAGGGGGCCTTTGATAATCAGCGGGATTCCCGGCTTGGGGGTGTAGCGTGCGCTCAAGACCGGACGGTCTGACTGCAACAATTCGAAATCGAAGACATTGGCCTCGGCGCTGTCGGGTTTGATGCGGATGGAAAAAAGGTCCGAGGGTTTGAGATTGATGGGCTGGCCACTGGTGACGCTGGTGCGGGCTTGGCCGAGCTGGCGGTAGTTGCTGTAACCGAAGAGGCGGGTGAGATTCTGTCGGAACGCGGGGTTGTGGCTGAGTTCGTCGGCAAACCCGTCGTTTTGGCCCTGGTACAAATCGACCACGATGGCGGGAGGGCCGGCCAAGGCGCGCCCACTCCAGGGGCCCAGGCACGCGGCGAGCAGGATCAGAAAATAGACTGTGGATTTCAGGGTGTGGCTCCGGTGGAATCGCCCCGTTCGTAATTGTAACCGGTCACCCAGATCACATCCGCTCCGGCTTCGCGGGAATAGAAAGTGGAAGCGTAAAGCGAGGGACTCAGCGTTTGCACACGCGAAAGCGACGTGCTGTCGCGCCAGATAAAGACAACAGCAGCCAGACCGGCCAGGGTCAGGCCTGCGGCGGGAAAAAACCAGCGGGACAAAGCCGGCCAGCCCCGGGGCTGCATCTGCACCTCCTGCAACCGGGCCTGCAGGCGCGTCCAGGCCCAGGCTTGATGGGCATCGCTGCGGCCGGTGGCGGCAGCGTCGTGGCGCAGAAGATCCTGCAAACCTGCCAGGAGGGCCGGATCGGGTTCCTGCAGCTCTTTTTTGAAAGACTCAGGCTTGTTCATGGGAATCTTGTAATAGAATCTTGAGTTTTTGGCAGCTGTAAAATAAGCGGGACAAGACGGTACCGCGTTTGCATTTCAAAATCCGGGCCGTTTCATCAGTGGAAAATCCCTGTACCAGGCGCAGTTCCACCACCGCGCGGTGTTCGGCGTCGAGAGTGGAAAGGGCTTGCCGGATCAGACGACCCTGGTCGGCCAGTTCTGCGGCGCGGCCGGCATGGTTCGGATCAATGGCTTCCAGCGGCACATCGTCCTCGTCCTGTTGCACGGGGAAGAGACCGAGGTATTTTTGGCGGCGCTTCAGGCTGCGAAGGGTGTCGCGGGCCTGATTCAGGGCGATGCTGTAGAGCCAGGTGCCGAAGCGGGATTGACCGCGGAAATGGCTGATGCGGCGGTAGGCTTTGAGAAAAGCCTCCTGCACCACGTCTTCCGTCAGGGCTTCGTCTTGTAACATCCGGTTTACAGCGCTCCACAAATTTTTGTAATAACAGCGGTGAATTTCCGCCCAGGCATCGTCGCGACCCAGCCGGGCCGCTTCCAGCCACAAAGCCTCCTGAAACTCATCGCCGGAAGGTTGGACGCCGGCGGCGCTATCCTGATTCATAAAAAATTAGAGAAAGGGCCCCACTGAAGAGGTATCATAGACGACCCGGGGCCGGGCGAAACCAATAATTTTCTTTTTTGTGGAGCGCAACCTTGCAGTATTGATTTTCCCGCAGTGAAAATTCTTTACCAATATCTTTTCCGGCAGGTGGCGACGGCCTGTTTTTCGGCCATCGCGGTTCTGACCTCGGTACTGTTGCTGGGTGACGCCTTCAAACGGATTTTCAACCTGTTGCTGAACAACGACATTCCGCTGCCCATGATTCTGCAGATGTTTTTGCTGCTCATCCCGCAGGCGGCCACGCTGACCATTCCGTGGGGCATGCTGGTGGGTATTTTGCTCGTGTTCGGCCGGATGTCGCATGATCACGAGATTCAGATTGTGCGTTCGGCCGGGCTGGGTCTGATTCCCTTTATTGCGCCGGTGGTGTTGATGAGTCTGATGTTGAGTGTGGTCTGTTTTTACAACAATGCCATTCTGGCCCCGCGTTGCATGACAGCCTTCAAGTTCATGCTGGTGGACATGGGGCGCAACAACCCGACGGTTCTGATCCGGGCCCAGGAACCCATCACCAAATTTCCCGGCATAAAATTGTACGTGGATAAAAAATCGGGCAACACCATTGAGGGCATCAGTATCTGGGAGCTGGACAAGCAGGGCTATCCCCACCTCAATGTGCGCGCCGATCGCGGGATCATGACGGCAGATCTGCAGGACATGAAACTGACCCTGATGCTGTTCAACACCCGCCAGGAGGAACGCGGGGCGGATGCGACGGATCTTTCCAAGATTCAAACCGGCATGAAGGCGTCACAACTGCCTGTTCAGGTTTCACTGGGGGATCTGATGGATACGAGCCAGATTTTGGAAAAGGAATCGAACATGACCCTGCCCCAGATCGGCAGCAAGATTTTTTCCGGCAAGGTGCCCAACATCAATTTCACACCGCTCCTGACGGAGATGCAGAAGCGCCTGGCATTTTCGTTTGCCTGTTTCAGTTTCACGCTGGTCGGCATTCCGCTTGCCATCAGCACGGGACGCAAGGAAACGTCCATCGGATTTGTCATCAGCATGGGTGTGGTGGTGGTGTATTATCTCATGATTGTGGTGGCGATGTCCTTCAAGCAGTATGCCTCGGCATTCCCGGAGTTGCTGGTTTGGATCCCGAACCTGCTGATGCAGGGATTGGGTGTCTGGCTGCTCTGGCGGGTCAACCGCCATCCGCTCTGAAAAAGCGGTTTTCTGTCGAGCGAACTAGAATTCCGCCACCAGTTCGCGGGCGCGGGCCAGGGCTTCTTCGTACCCGGCCAGTTTGCCCTCCAACTGTTCATCGTAAAGTCGGCCCAGCAGGGCGCCCAGTTTTTTGCCGGGGGGCAGGCCGAGTTTTTGCAGATCATTGCCGTTGACCAGTGGCTTCGGCTTGATTTCCTCCCTGGAATAGCTGGCGAGTTTTTCCAGGAGCAGGGCATGGATGTCGAGCAGACCGTGGCTGCAGGTGCAGTCAATGCGGTGCAATTCCAGTTCGGTGTCAAAATGCGGCCGGGCCATGAATTTTTTCAGGGTGCTGACACGCATGTGCGGAACGTCCTTGAAAGCCATGTGGTTGGCGATGCAGGCCTTGACGCCATCGATGATTTCGTTGGAAAAGCGCAGGCGTTGCAGGATTTTTTCCGCCTTGGCCGCGCCGAGGGTCTCGTGGCCGTTGAAACGGATGCGCCCGTCGGGATCGACCGAATACGTGTCGGGTTTGGCAATGTCGTGCAGGAGCACGCTGAGGGCGAGAATGAGGCCCGGACTCTGCAGGTGGCCGATCATCAGGCGGACGTGCGTGAAGACATCTCCTTCCGGGTGAAACTGGGGGGGCTGGGCCACCCCCTTCATGGCTTCAACTTCCGGGATGCAGGCCAGGAAAAGTCCGCTGGCATCGAGCAGGTCGAAGGCTTTCAGTGGATGGGAACCGGTCAGGCATTTGACCAGTTCATCCCGCACCCGTTCCGGAGCCAGATGACGGCTGGTGGCAGCCATTTCGCAAAGAGCCTGCCAGGTGGATGATTCAATGGTGAAATCCAATTCAGCGGCGAAGCGCACGGCGCGGAAGAGGCGCAGTTGATCCTCGCGAAAACGGTCCTGGGGCCGGCCGATGCAGCGCAAAATCCGTTTTTCCAGATCCGGCCGGCCTTGCACATAATCAATGACCTGGTGGGACCGGGGATCGTAAAAAAGACCGTTGATGGTGAAGTCCCGGCGGAAGGCGTCCTCTGCCGCATCGGTGTAGGTGACCGAGTCGGGGCGACGTCCGTCCTTGTAGTCGCCGTCCTTGCGGAAGGTGGCGATTTCAAAAACATGATCGTGATGAGCCACGCGGACCACGCCGAAAGTTTTTCCCTGCAGATCGGTAACGCGTGGGAGGACGGCCTGGACCTGGTCGGGGGTGGCGCTGGTGGCGATGTCGATGTCTTTTTCCGGGCGGCCCAGCAGGGCGTCCCGCACACAGCCTCCGGCGAAGTAGGCGCTGTGTCCGGCGGCGGTCAGTTGGGCGGCCAGTGCGGTGGCGGATTGCACCAGGGCGGAGTGCGGCAGGTTCAGGGGGTACGTTTCAGGCGTGGGGCTCATGGCTTTTAAGCGCGTGGGAGTAGCCGAGATAAACAACCCCGCCGATGAGGCCCCAGATCAGATTCAGACCGAAGAAAATAATGGAGCAGGCGAAGGCGGCTTCCTTGCCCACGGGTATCCCATGGCGTGTCACGGCGAAGGCATTGAAGAGGAGGATAAACATGCCCTCGCGCACGCCGTGGCCGCTGACGCTGATGGGCAGGCTGATCGCGCAGAGGATGATGGCAAAAAGAATGGTCATTTGCGGGTAGCTGATGTCGAGATGCATGGCCCGGGCTATCAGCCAGCCCGTGCTGAGAACGGCTGAGACAGTCAGCGCGGTCCATAAAAGAGCGAAGAGGGTGGGGCGGACGGCTTTGCCGTGGGCGTGAAATCCATCGTAAAGGGCGGCGATGATATGGCGGTGGGGAACTTTTTCCCAAAGTCGGTGGCAGAAACCGGGCAGCCGGTGCAGGGGGACAAGCCAGATCAGCAGGCAACCGATGAAAATGGCGGCCAGAACCAAACCGAGAATCACCACGATGGTGTAGGCATCATGGCTCCGCTGCAGTCGTTGCATTTCCCAGGGCAGCAGGAGCATGGTGACGAAGAGCATGGCCAGCAGGCCGAGCACGCGGTCCACAAGGATCGAGAAGGTGGCCCGGGTTTTGCGGTCGGGTGCCAGTTTGATGATGTAAAAGACCTTGATCACATCACCGCCGGTGGAGCCGAGCAGGAACTGGTTGAAAAAGATGCCGATCATGGTGATGATCCAGACTTTCAGTACGGGCAGGCGGATCTCCTGCACTTTCAAAAGATAATCCCAGCGCACGGCCGTCCCCAGCAGACCCGCCCCGATGCAGACAAAAGCGGCCGTCATCCACTTCGTGTCGGTGTTGCTGAGTTCATGACCCAGCCCCGCCCAGTCGGTCTTCCGGAAAATAACGGCCAGGATGCTGAGCGTTACCAGAATTTTGACCGGGAGTTGCCAGTTTATTTTGGACCGTTTGTTTTCCACCATTTCAGACATGATTCGACTTTGTCCGTTGTTACGCTGGGTGACAACTCCAGAACAAAGCTGGGTTGGGTTTGCAGGAGGGGCCAGAAAGGCGCGAAATCGATGTCACCGTCGCCCGGCGCCCGGTGGTCGTGTCGGGGCGGTGTGAAATCGTGGATGTGACAGCCCAGCAGTCGGGGTGCATTTTTTTTGAATTCGGCCAGGTGGTTGGTGAAGGCCAGGGCGTCCTTGCGCGCAGCATGGCCGAAGTCGTGCCAGTATCCGAACACCCCGGGCATTTCCGAAAAAATGGCGGGCCATTGGCTTTCCAGAGGGATTTCCTCAACGGACTCGCGGCATTCCAGACCGAGCCGGATGTTTTTGAGAGTGGCGAGTTCGCCGAGTTCGTAGAGGCATTCGCGGACCCAGGGCCATCTTTCCTGAAAAAGTCGTTCGTGCTCCGTCAGGGCGGCCAGCTTGGAGCGGACATAGCGGCGCGAGCCGATACGACCTTCTCCGACCAGTTTCTCAAAAGTGCGGTTGGGATTTTTGAGGGGCAGCGAGCCCATGTGCAAAACCACGGCCTTGGCGCCGAGGAAGGCGGCGTGTTCGATGGTTTCCCGCGAATGGCGCACGGCTTTTTTGCGGAGGGTGGGACTGGGATCGGAAAATTCGAAACAGTTCGGGCTGGGTTTGAGAAAGCCCATGGGGAGCGGACAGAAATTGTGCAGGGAATCGATGCGGATGATTTTTTGTTCATGAGCCCGGAGGATGCCGGGCCAGAGGCTGTAACGGGTGCCGTGTCCGAGTTCAACGGAGATAAAGCCCAATTCGGCCAGTTCTTCGAGCATGGCGCAACCGTCCGTGTGCCGTCCGCTGCTCCAACAGGTGGAAATGGACAGATTCGGGGAGGTACCGGACATAGGGGCGATGATGGACGGGAAGAGAGGTAGCGGAAACAAAAAAACCCGGCAGAAGAATCTGCCGGGTTTTTCATCAAATCGGATTAAAGGGAGAAGTTGCCCCAGTAATTGATCTTGGGCTCCTTGGCCTTACGACGTTTGCGGTCGCTGGGCTTTTCGTGATTGCGGCGTTGGCGTGCGTCACGCAGAGTGCCTTCGCGATCCAGCTTTTTCTTGAGCCGGCGCAGGGCCTTGTCCACGGATTCACCTTTTTTCAATTTTACTTCTGTCACTTTAAATCACCTCGCTCCCTTGTATCATTTTTTCAAAATGGACGTACAGGGTAGTCGATAGGGCTTTTCTCTGTCAAACAATTATCTAAATAACTCATAATCAACATATTAAAAAAGCTTGTACAGTCATTGGTGTGGAAAAAGACTGTGGAGGGGGTTGATTTGAGCGGGGCGGTTCGGACCTGTTTTTCGGGATCATGATGCGGAAAAAAACACTGTTCACCGGTGCGGGGCTGCGGTGGTTGTTGCATGGCGGCGTCAGCGCGGGTTAAATTGGTCCTTCCATGTCCCGCAATTTTGTACACCTGCACGTGCATACGGAGTATTCCCTCCTCGATGGAGCCTGCAGGGTTCCGGATCTGGTGGATCGGGCGCGCGAATTTGCCATGCCGGCCCTGGCGTTGAGCGACCACGGCAATCTTTTCGGGGCGATTGAATTTTATCAGGAGGCGAAGAAGAAGGGCGTCAAACCCATCATCGGGTGCGAAGTCTATATGTCGCCGGGCAGCCGGTTGGATAAGACATCCGCCAACGGCAAGGATCCGAATTTTCATTTTCTGTTGCTGGCCCGGGATCTGACCGGGTACCAGAATCTGGTCAAGCTGGTCACCTCGGCCCATCTGGAGGGGTTTTATTTCAAGCCACGCATCGACAAGGAACTGCTGCAGCACTATGCGGCGGGATTGATCGGCACCAGCGCCTGTCTGCGGAGTGAAATTGCCCAGGCCGTGTTGAACGGCCGCATGAAGGAGGCTGAAAAATCCATCGACGATTTCAAAAACATCCTCGGCCCGGAAAATTTTTATCTGGAAATTCACAATCACGGCCTGGAGCAGGAAGGTCAGATCCGGGAAGCCTACCGTGGACTGTCGCGGAGGATGGGGGTGCCGCTGGTGGCGGCCAATGATGTGCATTACGTCGCAAAAAACCACAGCGTTGCGCACGACATTCTGCTCTGCATCCAGACCGGGGCACGGTTGACGGATGAAAAACGGATGCGTTATCCGTCCAATGAATTTTATCTGAAAAGCGCGCAGGAGATGGAGGGGCTGTTTCCGGAATTCCCGGAGGCGCTGGAGAACACCCTCGTCATCGCCGAGCGCTGCAATCTGGAACTGACCTTCGGCGAGAGCAAGTTTCCCTCCTATCCGCCGCCCCCGGCCAAAACGCGCGAGGGCTATTTCCGGGAACTGTGCGAGGCCGGGTTGCAAAAGCGTTACGGCGACAGGGCTGTTGAGCCGCAATTGCGCGAAAGAATGGAGTTCGAGATGGACGTCATCGAACGCATGGGGTTCGTCAGTTATTTTTTGATCGTCTGGGATTTCATTCACTACGCCAAAAACAACGGCATCCCGGTGGGGCCGGGTCGTGGCAGTGCTGCCGGCAGCATGGTGGCCTATCTCATGGGCATCACGGATGTGGATCCGATCCGCTACAAACTGCTCTTCGAGCGTTTCCTCAACCCGGAACGTATTTCCCCGCCTGACATCGATGTGGATTTTTGCCAGAACCGGCGTGAGGAGGTCATCCAGTACGTGAAGGGCAAATATGGCGAGCGGGCAGTGGCCCAGATTGTGACGTTTGGAACCATGGGCGCGAAAATGGCCATTCGTGACGTGGCGCGGGTGATGGGTTTTTCCTTCAGCGAAGCTTCGCGCGTGGCTGATTACATCCCCAAGGATCCCAAACTGAACAGCATCCGCAAGGGGATGGAGACCTCGCCTGATTTCAAAAAATCCTACGAGGAGGACGAGCGCATCCGCGAACTGGTGGACCAGGCACTGGCTTTGGAGGGCATGGTGCGGCAGACCGGTACGCACGCTGCGGGGGTGGTGATCGGTGACCGCAGTCTGGACGAATTTGTCCCGCTGACACGGGACGATCACGGCAATGTCATCACACAGTATCCGATGGATCCGCTCGGTGAGATCGGCATGTTGAAGATGGATTTTCTGGGACTGAAAACCCTCACGGTGATCCGCGATTGTCTCAAGCTCATTGAACAATCCACCGGCCGCGTGCTGCGCGAGGAGGACATCCCGCTGGACGATCCCAAAACCTTCGAGCTGCTCAATCGCGCCCAGAACATCGGGGTGTTTCAGGTGGAATCGCCGGGCATGCGCCGCACCTGCCTGACTTTTGACATCCGCAACATTGACGATGTGATCGCCCTGATTGCCCTCTACCGCCCGGGTCCGATGGATCTGATTCCCGAGTATGTGCAGCGCAAGAAGGGCGAGGTGAAGTTTGAATACGAGCATCCGCTTCTGGAACAGGTTTCCGGCGACACGTACGGAATCATGATTTATCAGGAGCAGGTCATGGCGGCGGCCCGTGTGCTGGCCGGGTACAGTCTGGGAGAAGCCGATTTGCTCCGCCGCGCCATGGGCAAAAAGAAGCCGGAGGAAATGGCCAAACAGCGGAGGTCTTTCATCGAAGGTTGTGAAAAGACCAACGGCATTGCCGCCAAAAAGGCGGGGGAGATTTTTGATTTGCTGGAAAAATTCGCCGGCTACGGCTTCAACAAATCACACAGCGCCGCCTACGGCCTGATTGCCTGCCAGACCGCCTATCTCAAGGCGAATTATCCGGTGCAATTCATGGCGGCACTGTTGTGCAGTGAACTGGACAACACGGACAAGATCGCCCTCTTTGTGGACGAAGCCAAACAACTCGGCGTCAACATACTGCCCCCGTCCGTCAATCACAGCGAGATGAGCTTCAGCATCGGCCCGCAGGAAATCCGTTACGGTTTGGCGGCGATCAAAAATGTCGGCGGCGGAGCGGCCCAGGCCGTGATCGATGCGCGCAGGGAAAAAGGTGATTTTGTTTCGCTCGACGACTTCTGTCGCAAGGTCGATTACAAATTGATCAACCGCAAGACCGTGGAAAGTCTGATCCGCTGCGGGGCCTTTGACGAGATTGAGCCCAACCGGGCGCGGGTTTTTGTTCAGATCGACCAGGCTCTGGCCCAGGCCTCCTCCATTGCCCGGGACCGGGACAGCGGGCAGTCGATGTTTTTCATGGATGAAGAAACGGTCTCGGGCCCGGCACGCAGCAGCGATACGGACGTTCCGGACTGGGGGACGCGGCAGCGACTGGAAGCGGAAAAGGAATTGCTGGGTTTTTATGTGACGGGTCATCCGGTGGATGAATACGAGGACAACCTGCGGGCCTTCCGCACCCAGGATCTCGGGGATACTGAAGAGCTGGAGCACGATGCGCCGATGCGGATTGCGGGGGTGATTATTTCCAAGGAGGTGCGGCTGACGCAGCGTGACCAAAAACCCTACGCACGCATCAATGTGGAGGACAGGACCGGGCGCATGGAGGTCACGATTTTTGCCGACTTGTACCAAAAGCACGGCAACGAACTGGTGGTGGGGGATCCGGTGGTGATTGCCGGGTTTGCCGACCGTTCCCAGGAAGACCGGAGCAAAATGCTCGGGCAACAACTTTGGACCCTGGAAGAAGCCTGCCGCAGTCTGGTGCGGGATATTTACATTTACTGCCGGCGCGAGGACTGCGGCGCCGAATTGTGGTCGCGCCTGAAATCGGTGGCTGCGGAGCATCGCGGTGCCAGACCGCTTTGTCTGGCCATTCCCGGACCGCAGGGAGGCCGGGTGATTTTGGAAGCGGGCGACAACTATGCCCTGCAATCGGAACTGCCGGTGTTGCAGGTGCTGCGGGAAAAATTCGGTGCGGCCAACGTGCGTTTGCGGGCCAAGGAACTGGGTGAAATGTCGCGTCGCCGTTTTCCCGCCCGCAAGCCGGGTGCACGGTTTTAGAGTCGGTCCACGAATCCGGGCGAGGGGAAGTTTGTGAACGGACCCTGGGTTCCGGTGTTTTTGCGAGGAGAAACCTTGTCAGAACAGCGTGGGTTCCTATAACGTGCGATCATGGAAAAGGGACCCGTTTCAAAATTCATCCAACACCACTACCGTCACTTCAATGCGGCGGCGCTGATTGATGCCGCGCAGGGCTATGAAAGACTGCTGGCCGGCCGTGGTAAAATGTTCATGACCCTGGCCGGGGCCATGAGTACGGGGGAGTTGGGTTTATCCCTGGCCGAGATGATACGTCAGGACAAGGTGCATGCCATTTGCTGCACCGGGGCCAATTTGGAAGAGGACGTTTTCAACCTGGTGGCTCACGACCATTACCGCCGCATCCCGCACTATCGCGATTTGACGCCGAAGGATGAGCAGGAATTGCTGGAGCATCATTTGAACCGGGTGACGGACACCTGCATCCCGGAAGAGGAAGCCATGCGCCGGATCGAGAAGGTCGTGTTGGAGGAATGGGTCAAGGCCGACCGGACCGGCGAACGCCATTTTCCGCACGAGTTCATGTACAAAATCCTGCTCGGCGGCAAGCTGCAGAAATATTACCAGATCGATCCCAAAAACAGCTGGTTGATGGCGGCGGCGGAAAAAAACCTGCCCATGTTTGTGCCGGGCTGGGAGGATGCCACGCTGGGCAACATGTATGCCGGGCACTGCATCTCCGGCGATGTCAAAAATGTGCACACCGTGCGTACCGGCATTGAGTACATGATGCGGCTGGCGGATTGGTACACCGACCTCACGGCGCATCATCCGCTGGGCTTTTTCCAGATTGGCGGCGGCATCGCGGGCGATTTCCCGATTTGTGTGGTGCCCATGTTGCACCAGGATTTGCAACGTGATCATGTACCGCTTTGGGCCTACTTCTGTCAGATCAGTGACAGCACCACCAGCTATGGATCCTATTCCGGGGCGGTACCCAATGAAAAGATCACCTGGGGCAAACTGGGTGTGAACACACCGAAATATATCATTGAATCCGATGCCACCATCGTGGCCCCGCTGATTTTCGCCTACCTCCTGGGTTGGTGAAAAATACCCGCGGCGCGTGCGTGGAAGTCTTCTGCATCAGAGGGCTTGCACAGGGGGGTGGTTCGATTTATTCTCACCTTTCCCTATGAAGATGAACGGATACAATCTTGCAATCGTCGGTGCCACCGGTGCGGTGGGAGTGGAAATTTTAAGGGTCTTGGAGCGCCGCAAATTTCCCGTCAACAAGCTCCGTCTGCTGGCCTCCGCGCGCTCGGCGGGCAAGTCACTGGAATTTTCCGGCAAACAACATCTGGTGGAAGAGCTCAAGGCCGAGGCTTTTGAGGGAATTGACTACGCTTTCTTCAGTGCCGGTGCCACGCGGTCGCGCGAATTTGTCCCCGCCGCCATCAAGGCCGGGGCGGTGGTGATCGACAACTCCTCGGCATTCCGCATGCAGCCGGATGTGCCGCTGGTGGTTCCGGAGGTGAATCCGGGGGACTTGGACCGGCGCCCCTCTCTGATTGCCAATCCCAACTGCTGTGCGGCCATTCTGGCCGTGGCCATCTGGCCGCTGCACCAGGCGGCCGGGATCAGGCGCATTGTGGTTTCCACCTATCAATCGGCCAGCGGAGCCGGTGCCCAGGCCATGGCCGAACTGGAGGATCAGGTGAAGTCGCACGTGGCCGGAAAACCGTTGCAGAAAAAGGTCTTCCCGCACCAGATCGCCTTTAATTTATTTTCGCACAACACCAAGGTGTCCTCGAACGGTTACAACGAGGAGGAAAACAAACTCATCGAGGAAGTCCGCAAAATGTTTCATCAACCGGGCTTGGAAATTGTCCCAACCTGCATCCGTGTGCCGGTGCTGCGCGCCCATTCGGAGTCGGTGGTGCTGGAATTGGAAAGGCCGCTCAGTCCGGAGCAGGCGCGGGAGATTCTCTCCAAGGCGCCCGGGGTGAAGCTGGTGGATTCAGCGGAGAAGAATCATTTCCCCATGCCTCTGGAAGCCACAGGCGAACTGGACGTGCTGGTCGGGCGCATCCGCAGCGACCTGTCGGGCCGCAACAATCTGGCCCTGTTTGTGAGTGGCGACCAGTTGCTCAAGGGCGCGGCGTGGAATGCGGTGCAGATTGCGGAAGAGTTGATCAAACGGAAATAAGCGGCAGGGCAGACCGCAGGGCCTGGATAAACTACTGCATCATGCCGCCGAGAGTGCCTTTGCCCTCCCAGGATTCGGGCCGGCCCCAGGGCACGGTGGACACCTTCTCGTGCTCGGTGCTGTTGGGATCGTTGCTGGTGGAGGCGCAACCGCTGAGGCCGGCGGCGAGGCCGAGCAGCAGCAGGGCGGCGAAGACACGGCAGAAAGTGTTCATGCTGCGATTATAGCCTAAAAGAGAACTTTGTCACCCACTTGAATTTCGTTCTTGGTGGCATCCGGCAGGATGTCGGCAATGGCGGTGTTGGCATCCACGGAGACGGTGCGGATTTTGCCGATGAGGGCGTCACCGCGGTAAAC
>Ga0209698_10004767_pt1 | contig 14789 bp, 23 predicted proteins | sample LitLauG_LLR_2012_FD_187203 | JGI IMG/M metagenome (GOLD analysis project Ga0209698, IMG submission 187203) | Freshwater sediment microbial communities from Pennsylvania, USA - Little Laurel Run_MetaG_LLR_2012 (SPAdes) (version 2) | ecosystem: Environmental > Aquatic > Freshwater > Creek >...
TCCCCCACCACCGACATCAGTGCCCGTGTGCAGCAATATCTGACCAATTGCGTGGCTCGCAATTTCCGCCCGACGCTCAAACAAGTTCAATCCGCCATCAAGCGGGGCGACCATTCCACTGGAACGTCTTGCGATGACTTGAAGACCATGATTCAAGGTCTCGGCTATACTGTCGTTGACGATCCCGATTCCGCCTCACGTGCCCAAGTCGCAACTGTCTAATTGACGTTATGGCAAACACTGGCGACATTACCATTACACTTCCGGCAGAGCATTTCGATGCTCTGTCGGCGGTGATTTCATCGGGACTCAAACACGCAAACATCAAACCCGACATCCGAAAGGAATTACAGGCGTGGTGGGTTGCCGAATCGGAACTCATCGGTGAGTTTATTGCAGAAGAATCCAATGACTAGAGAACTTATCATTCTAATGGGATTCAATGCCGCTGGCAAGAGCACCCTTGTCGAGGAATACGAATCGAAGGGGTATATGCGGCTTAACCGTGACCTTTGCGGTGGCACATTGAATGATTTAATCAGTGCCGCCGAAGGAGTCATTACTGGTGGGTGGCTCACCCCATTGAACAATGGAGACCCTTTATCAGGGATTGTTTTTGATAATACTTATCCCTCGAAAGAAAGCCGCAAAGCCGTTATTGACCTTGGAAAAAAGCATCGGGTGCCCGTTCGGTGCGTCCACCTTACCACTTCGATGGAAGACGCCCAACTGAATGCGTGCCTTCGGATGGTGAAGAAAACAGGTAAAATTCTTGGACCCGATGACTTCAAAAAGTCCAAAGACCCCAACCTCTTCCCTCCCGCAGCTATTTATCATTATCGCAAGATATTTGAGAAGCCTACCCCCACCGAAGGGTTCTCATCGGTGACAGAAGTGCCATTTGTCCGAAAATGGGACAAGGAATACTGCAATAAAGCCGTTATCGTTGATTACGACGGGACGCTCCGAATGAGCACGGGTGAACAAAAGTTTCCCATCAAAAAGAGCGACATCAAAATCCTACCAAAACGTGCAGAAGTGCTGGCAGAGTTCAAGAAACGTGGATACCTCATTCTCGGTGCCTCCAATCAATCAGGAGTCGCTAAGAAGCAACTGACGCACGAGGAATGCCATCAGAGATTTGTTGATACAAACGAAATGCTTGGAAACCCCGTGGATGACTTTATGTTCTGTCCCCATAGTGTTCCTCCTATCGTATGCTTTTGCCGCAAGCCTGCTCCCGGAATCGGGGCTTACTTCATCGAGAAATATAAACTTAACCCCGCCTCATGTATTATGGTCGGTGATGTGGGCAGTGATAAAAGCTTTGCCGCTCGATGTGGTTTCCAATACAAGGACGCCGAGGAATTCTTCAAATGAAATCCCCAAGAGAAATCTCTAACTGTCACGATTGCGATGCCAAACCGGGGCAACCTCATAACGGAGGTTGCGATGTTGAACGTTGCTCGGTGTGTGGGGGCCAACGCATCCAATGCGTCTGCAAAGGTCACGACCCTCTATTCGCTCGGTGGACAGGAATATGGCCCGGAGCGGCTGAATGTGCGATATTGGGATTGTATGCTAAATTCCCCGGAAAAAATGGAGGATGGGAAAAATGCGATGTCAATGACCCAGAAGGCATGATTGATTTGAACACCTTTTATACAAAAGGATACCACGAAATCTTCTTCGTGAAGCCCAAATAATAACGAAAAACCCCGCCGAAGCGGGGTTTTTGATTTAAGAATTCTCACACTATATTGATTGCACGGGTTCCCGTAGCAATTGCATTGAATGACCCGCTTACTCCCAACGTCACCGTATAGGTGCTGGCAGTGGTGTAAGTGAAGGTAGGATTGGTCAATGAGCTACTTGGTGCCGAACCGCTACCGAAGGTCCAGTTGTAGGTCAAAGGATTGGATGGATTATTGCTGCTGGCTCCATTAACAAAGGTGATAGTATCACCGACCGAGGCCGTGTAATAACCATTGTTAAGTGTGACGGTTGCACCCGTCAGAGTAAATGCTGATGCTACGGTCGGAACGCTCATGGTTACTGATTGCGTCTGTGCTCCTACAAGTGCTCCATTGTATGACGAATAAACGGCCATCGTCACGACAAAGCTTCCAGTTCCCGTATAAGTATGAGAAGTTCCCGCTCCGCCGCCCGTGGTTCCGTCTCCCCAATTCCATACTACTTGTGCTCCGCCGAGAGCTAGGGTGTTAGCACCACCGACAACGGATGCTTGAACTACTGTTGGGGCCGAACTCGTGGTAGGAGAAATGGTAAACGTATAGCTTCCTGAGTCGGGGTTATAAAACTGAGGACGTGGAGCTTGACCACCACCACCATTGCTATTGGCTTGTCCAGCCGCACCTTGACCACCAGAATAATTCTGATATGTTGCTTGAGAAGTCGGCGGGGCTTGTGGAGGAAGCGTATTGGATGACCTTTGAGAAGTAGCTTCTCGAAGTTGTTGCTGTTCGGCAAGGATTCGAGCAAGCAAGGCTTGTTCTTCAACTTCCTGCATCCAATGCTTCTTCTTGCCTTTAGGGGCATATGCATTGTAGGGTTCGACAAGGTAAATTTCTGGTATATTCATAGCTCTGCATTATAAATATACTCCGCCGACCCAAAACCAACACTAAAATGGCAAAGTCCAACGGATACAGGATAACTGACATGGCCATTCGTATTTTCTCCACCAAAAGACTCGACAAGAGTTGCGAGCTTTACATTCGGGCAGTGCAAGACCCCATCGGCCATCGAATTCTTGACAGTAAGAACAACTGCATCCTTCACCATGAACTTCATATAGAATAGTCATATTGAAGAAATTCCAGCTTTTTCCATACATTTCTGCTATCATTCCATCTTCTGTAAGTGTGGAACATATAAAACGAAGCCCACCCTTATCGGGTGGGACTTCTGGGGGAGGAAACGGATTTTCCATTTACAGGAGGTTCTTACCATTGACGGTGAGAACACGGACAGGATACTTGGTTTTAATACGAATACCCTTCTCTTTGAGCCATTTGGGCTTCAAGGCGGTGAACAAATCCTTGAATCCTTCAATCTTGCTCTTCTTCTTACGCTTGCCAGAGTCGTTCTGAGTCTTGGCAGCATCGGCCAGTTTGGATAACACCAATCCCGAGTCAGTGCCTTCCTTCTGGTTCACAACCCATCCGACAAAATCGGTGCCTGCCAATTTCTTATCGGGGTCGTCGAGGACAATCAAAAATTCCCATTTCGGAGGTTTGGGGTCAGCATTATCTTGCCGTTCCGCCTTTTCTTCCTCGATAGCCGTCGTCAAGTCCTTGAGGATTGCAGATACGGAAGCGGGGTCAATTTTACGTTCAAGGAGAGTCATCTCCACCTGTTCTAATGATACATTTGGCATATTGTTTATTTTTGGTATTTGTTATTTCGTCACGCTTTTTGTCACGTTCAACGCTATTTATACCATATGGACGGAACAATGTCAACAACCAAAGAGAAAGAAGTTATATGGGAAGAAAATCACTCAATAGAACCTCAGATGAAATCCGAGAGCAATGGCGTGTCAGGCGTATGCGTTACTACAACCGTCACAAACGACTCGAACGAAAGCGTGCCCTTGACCGCTACTACGAAAATAAGCGGAATCTACAAGATAGTCAATAAGGTCAATGGAAAATATTATGTCGGGAGTTCCAATGACATTGAACGACGGTGGTATAATGGATGGTCTATTTTATCCCTTTGATATAATCAGGATGCCCGACCAATGAATGAGGATTATTTCTAGTTGGTGCTCCGTGCATTGCGGTTGGATATGATAGCGTAAAATGAGTATATCCACGCTTCAATCCGTTACGAACAATTTTCATTGCGGCAGTAAGCGAACCAGCACCCATCTCCATCGCTGACATATCACTCTTAAAATTTTCCCATTCGGATAAACTCTTTTGAGCAGGGTTTATCCACATCATTACATTGATGCATTTTTCTTTTGGGATTAGTCGTTTCATATGCTGATTACTTTTCCATCGAGGACGCCATACATTCCTAGCACGCCATCGAAAACTCTTACTTTGATGCCAGCTTCATCAGTCATTTGTTTTGAGATTTCAAAAGACTTTACCCATTTTTCCGAATAAACTAAATTGGGCCATTGTTTGTGTAAAACAATCTCGGAAATTCCACCTTGCACAATCGCTTTGCAACATTCTGAACAAGGGAATCCGGGAGTATAAAGTGTAGTTCCCAAAGAACTCACTCCCAGTTTGGCACACTGTAAAACGCTGTTGAATTCCGCATGACAAATAAATGAATATTTTGTCTCCTTATCATTGTATCGCTCAACCAAATCTTTCACCCCACGTCCGAATCCATTGTATCCAGAAGATATGATGTGATTGCCACGGACAAGTATCGCACCAATCTTGGTTCGGGGGTCTTTACTCTTTGATGCAGCCAAGTAAACGTGCCGCATAAAAAATTCATCCCACGAAGGGATAGGCAATAGTTGTTCCATAGTTCGCATAGATTATCAAATCACCCCCAAAGGGTCAACTTATTATAAAGTTGGGAAAATAAAAGTTGACAAACCCCTTGTAATCCGTTAGTATGCCCGCCAAATGAATAACCTAGCAACAATTCAAAAAGTCAAGAATGTCAGAAATCACCCCAACGGAGATGCTCTGGACATCGTTCAAGTCCTTGGATGGCAAGTAGTTACGAAACGTGGAGAATTCAAGGAAAATGACCTATGCGTTTATATCGTTATTGATACTGTGCTTCCTGAGACCCCGACTTTCGAGTTTCTTCGGAACAAGAATTTTCGCATCAAGCCGATTCGTCTTCGTGGCGAAGAGTCGGCGGGAATCTGTTTTCCTCTGAGCATCCTCGGAGATAAAGTTCCTCGAAAACCTTGCACTGATTTGTCACCCGACGGACCATTCTTTTACTTGGTAAACGAGGGCGACGATGTGACAGACATTCTCGGAATCAAAAAATATGAGAAACCTATTCCTGTCGAATTAGCGGGTAAGATGGTTGGTCATATCCCCGGATTTCTTATCATCACCGACGAAGACAACCTTCGCACATATCCCGATGCAATTCCCGAACTGTGGAGCCGCCCCTATTACATCACCCGCAAGGATGATGGATGCTCGGGCACGTTCTTCCAAAAGGACTCGACTTTCGGAGTTTGCAGCCGACGTATTCACCTAATGGATACCGAAGGCAATGGCTATTGGAAAATGGCAAGGAAGTATGACCTCCAACGCATTCTCAAAGCGGAATGGGGAGACTATGACATTGCTATCCAAGGCGAAGTCTGTGGACCATCCATTCAAGACAATCATCTAGGGCTAACCGAAATGGAACTGCACATCTTCAATCTATTCGACATCAAAAATCGAATCTATTTGAGCTATGACACGCTCACGGCGTTCTGTGCCAAATACAATCTTCCAATGGTTGTTACTTTGAATGAAGGTTCGGCATTTGGATTCACGCTTGAAGAGTTGGTGAAATTTGCCAGCGAACAAAAATATCCCAATGGCCAACCAGCAGAGGGTATTGTCATCCGCCCGAAAGAAGGTTTCACGAGCACAGTGCTCAAAAAATCATGGAGTGGAAAAGTATTGAACCCGCTGTTTGAAGAAGAGAAAAAGAAAAAGAAATAAAATGTCATACAACCTATTCCTCGACGATGAGCGAGAAGTCAAACACGTAAAATGGATTGACCTACCACCCTATCATTGGGTGGTGGTCAAATCCTATGACCAATTTGTATCTACAATCAAAGAGCGGGGCATTCCTTCCGCAGTCTCTTTCGACCACGATTTGGCAGAAGAGCATTACAAAGAATATCACGTCGCCAATGACCAAAAGATGCTGAGTTTTGGCACCATTCGTTATCACGTATTCAAAGAAAAAACAGGTTACGAAGCTGCTAAATGGCTTGCAGAACACTGCATCGAAACCAAAACTCCTATCCCCGAGTATTACGTCCACACTCTCAACAACATAGGAAAACTCAACATTATCTCGGTGTTGGAGAGTGCCAAAAAATCGTTGACAAATCCCTAACGGTAGTATATGTTATGACGATGACCGAAAAAGCAATCATGCACATAACGATTGGTGCCCCCGGAAGTGGAAAGAGCACTTGGGCCAAGACGTTTGTCACGGAGAACCCGAATTTCGTTCGAGTTTGCCCTGATGATTGCCGCCGAACCATCTGTGGCGACTCCAACAATCAAGCCGTGTCGTATCCAGCCTTTTGTATGGCAAAAGACCAAATCCGCAAAGCGTTTGCCGAAGGCAAGTCGGTTGTATTCGATGCGACCAATATGTATCGTCGAACCCGCAAGGATTTTATCAAAATGGCTCGTGGAGCAGGGGCCAAAGTGATTGCTCAAGTGTTTGAGTGTGACAAGGCCACCCTCATTGTTCGCAATGCCAAACGTGGGACCGAAGGTGGACGAAATATCTCTGAGAAAGTGATTGATGATATGCTCGCTCGCTATCAACGCCCAGAGAAGCCTGAGTTTGACGAAGTGATTTTCAACTAAAATTATGAAAGCACCATATTTCAATACCAACAACATTCCTGAGACTTATGGGAGTGTTGATTGGATGAAGGCAATTGAAGCCGAAGAACATCGGTGTTGTGATGATATTGATGCTCGTCGTCAAAAACTTACCAACGAATACGTAAGCTTATGCCGAGAATGGTCTGAATTGAACCGTAAAAAAGATGCAACCAATGGATTTTTCGCTTGCATTCGATTGAGCGTCAAGATGAAAATGCTTGAACGTGAAATGAACTGGCGACGTGATGTAATGGACGAATTGATTGACGCTCGAATTGCCCGGACCTACGGAGCAAAGTAATACCTATGAAGAAAGAATTCAAAGGCAACCGAAAACAATTCGGAAAAGGTAGCAAACGTCGTCCCGAGGATTTCCGAAAAGTTAGAACCCATTGGGATGACATCAAAGGATTTCAGAAATCCAAATTCAAATAAATTATGAATCAACCTACAATCGAAAAACCTCTTAACAAGATGGACATCAAAAACACAACTCCTATTGAATGTGAGAATTGTAAATGTCCCACCTTCTTCATGGAGCAGACTGTTTTGCTGCGTAACGTATCCGCTATTTTAAGTCCGTCGGGCAAGGCAGGCATCATGCCCGTGCCAGTCCCGTTCTCCTGTGCCGCCTGTGGACATGTGAACGAACAATTTCTGCCGCCCGAGCTACGCAAGAACCCAATCGTAAAAGCTTCTTCCATAGTGGTTTAGGAAGTTTCAGAAAAAAACATTTGACATTTTCCTACCGTGTGTTATAGTTATAGCATAATGAATACTACATTAAATGACCTTGTGAAAATCGGCGGTTGCTCACCGACGTAGGTTTCTTCTCCTACCCCATTAGCTCAGTGGCCAGAGCACGGGTCTCTAAAACTTTGTGTCACAGGTTCGAATCCTGTATGGGGTACCAATTTCTCCCGTCGTAGCTCAGTTGGTCTTGAGAAAAAAGACGAATGCTTAGACTATAACCCAACCGTTCACAGCTTGCAAGAAGGTGGGCGGGTAAGCCAAAATATAACTTCGTCACCTTCCAAGGATGTTATAACATCAGAGCATCGGGTATCTAACCCGAAGGTCGGTGGTTCGAATCCATCCGACGGGTCCACTTTCCTTAAATCGTCACAAAAGACGCATTACGCCCCTGTAAGGGCACACGGCGTCACTTCTGACGACTTCACATAGGTTCCTGACCCCACCCTTCGTCTTTATGCCATCGTGCGTATGGACCTCGGCATGGACACAGGTAAGATTGCCTCTCAAGCTGGCCACGCCTATCTCGGTGCTTTCATTAATGCCGAGCCTTCTCTCCAAAAAGAATACCACAGTGAGTTTCCCACTCACCCCGGCACCAAGGTTTGTCTTGCTGCCAAGAACCTACATGCCCTTCTTCGTGCAAAAGAAGAAGCCGAAGCCGCTGGTATTCCTGCTTATCTCGTGACCGACTCTGGTTGCAAAAACTTTTTCAACGGTGAACCCACCGTAACAGCTTTGGGCATTGGCCCCGCTTCCAAGGACCAAATCAAACACATCACAAAGCGGTTTCAACTAATATAAACATATGAACACATCATTCAATAGCAAAGAAACGTATCTGGCTTATCGTTCCGAATGGAAGGCCAACTACAAAAACCTCAGCCAAGAGATTCGTGAGACCAAACTCGCAATCCGTGATACTCAGCGTGCCAAAGGCAACGCTGGATGGATGCAGTATAGCTTAATCAAAGACCGTGCTAAGGCTACTGCTATGCTCGAAGAATTGAAGCTGGCTAAGGCCGAAGCTCAACGGCAGTATCTCGCCGCTAAAGAAAGTGAATTGGTGATGGCATAATAATATCAATGGATATTACATTAGCGATAACGTAATGTCCGATTTATAACGGCTTATATCAATGGATATAAGCAACTCAAAGCGTAGCTCAGTTGGTATGAGCACCATCAGTAGTAATACGTGATGGAGGTCGGGGGTTCGAATCCTTCCGCTTTGACCAATTTCGTCCAGTAGTTTAATTGCTAAAATACCACCATAACATGGTGGAGAGTAGGCGGTTCAAATCCCCTCTGGATGACCATTTATAATATGAAAGAACATATACCATTCAAACCGTTCCAAATAAGATGGAATGAGAAAATGTATCAGGGTTCAACTCATTACTTGACCCGCTGGACATTCTTATTCGCAGGCTATTCATTGCGTGTCCATCACTGGATTAGTTCCGACGTTGGTCCTCACTTCCACGACCACGGTTGCGACTTCTTATCCATTTTGATTAAAGGTCATTATACTAATCATACACCGAATGGGAGCCGTCATATTGTCGCCCCATCAATTTGGTATGCAAAAGGTGACAAACAACATCGGCTTGAAATCCCTCCCGAGGGTGCGTGGACTATCTTGCTTTGTTCCCGCCAATATCGCAAATGGGGATTCTGGGTCAATAACCACTTGTGGAGACCACTGCGATATTTTCATAAGTTTGGGAAACGATAAAAATATTTATAGACATAAGGGGTGAGCGACGGGGAATGGTCCCGCAACGCCGAGGTACAAGCTCGGGGTTTTACCAATTAAACTACGCTCACCAATAGCCTATCGGCTGGCGAAATGAACTTCTCACGGTGAAATTTCGCCAGCCGTTTTATTTTTTGGCGATTCGTTTCGGTGTTACGAACCCCCGATTACTCTTCTCATGCTCATAAATATCGGTAGGAAGGTCGGAGAAATGATACTCATTCGAGGAAAATTCATTTTTCCATCAAAGTATCAATAAATCCCCGAATTAACTACGTATTATATTCCATGATGGATTCGAACCCATTAACTATACTCTACCACATTATTTGGAATCTGTCATAAAACTATTTGATATATTTTTTAGGAGGATGTTTTAATGATTTCAGCGACTAATTGCTATTTATTAGGAATGAGAACATATAACCAAACTCCCATAGAAACCGAGGAAAAAATCATCAAACTATACTCCTGCGGAAAATCATCTATCATCATATCCAAGGAACTTAACACCAATCCGACAACCGTTCTCAAAGTAGTCCGTCGTCACGGGCTAACTACTCGAACAACTAAACAAACCAGCAAAAAATACACCTTCAACGAACACTTCTTCAAAACAATAAATACCGAGGAAAAAGCATATTGGTTAGGGTTCATCCTAGCCGATGGATGCATTAGCCAAGGCAAAGACATCATCATCGCCCTCAAAGAAACGGATGGAAAACACCTAGACAAGTTTATCAAATCTATTGGTGGCAACAACAAGTATCAAATCGTAATATCAAAAGGATTTGGAGGACAATTCCCCACAGCACGATTGGCTATACGGTCTCAAGAAATGTGTGATGACCTACAAAAACGAAATATCACCGAGCGGAAAAGTCTAATTGCCATTCCTCCAATCATATCCAAATCTTTACAAAGACACTTTTGGAGAGGAATCATAGATGGAGACGGACATGTTTGTGTAAACCATCAATATCCATATGAAAGTTTTGAGTTGGGATTATGTGGGAGCAAAATGGTAATACAAGGATTTATTGATTATGTAAAGTCGGCTCTCCATCTCGACCTCCCACTTGAAAAAGACCATAACATATGGAGAACAAGAACCAGTGGTAAAAAAGCAATGCGACTTTGTGCTTTACTTTATGACGATTCTAATGTATCATTAGATAGAAAAATTAAGATTTATGAGCAATACAAACAAAACCACGTTGATAATCCCTGACCTCCATCACCGATGGAAACAGGCAGAAAAAATCATTTCATCTGTTGGAGCAGATGAGATAATTTTCTTGGGAGACACATTCGATGATTTCAATGATACGCCCGAAATGGTGAAGGATACTTGCAACTGGCTCGAAGGTTCCGTAGCCAAACCAAATCGTATTCATTTGTTTGGTAACCACGACCAGCACTATGCATTTCCTTACCGAACGTTCCAATGCAGTGGATATGAACACTGGAAATATTCTCTTATCCGTGATACGATGGACTTCAAAGTGTGGGAGAAGCTGAAATGGTTCCATTTTTTGGACGACAAATGGCTTTTGACTCATGCAGGACTTCACAAGCTGAATGTGCCGAAAAAGATACAGAAGTTCCACACGAACCGTGCCAAATTCATTGCCGCTTTAACCGATTGGCTTCACGATGAAATCATCAAAGGATTTCGTTGCGGAGCCGAAAGCGTTGGGTCTTGGGTATTCAACGCAGGCAAAGCCCGTGGGGGAATGCAGCGGGTCGGTGGCATTACGTGGTGCGATTATGAGCGGGAGTTCTTCCCAGTTATGGGTATCAACCAAATTTTGGGACATACACCCCAGATGCAAGGTCCAAGATGGTGTCTGTTGGAAAAAGACCCTCTGAATTCTGATGGGAAAGTAGTTTATCGTCCTGCTGATATGTGGAAACCCACACTCTCAGGATTGGAAAATCCAAACCTTTCCGCAAACATCTGTCTTGACGTTCATGGCAATATGCATTATGCAACATGGGACGGAAAAGAACTGAAAATTGGCAATTACAGAGACTTGTAGGACAATACTTATAAGCAGCGACTCTCTCGGTCGGGCGATTTTATAAAAAGTCCCTTGACAAGTCGAAGAAACATGGTAAATTGAACACGATTATGAGAGACATAGCACACAAAGCAATAGTGCTCAAACTGAACAGGAATTGGAAGCCTGTCGGCGTTGGGCTAGTCGGTGATACAATCTGCGACTTGATGACAGGTGTCGTCGAGGCGTTGGATATTACGTATGGGGAAAACCCTGACGGAACTCCCGACTTCGATAACTACAGCCCTCGTCCCTGCACATGGGAAGAGTGGTCCAAGCTGCCTCTGCGTCCGTGGGATTTGAGCATCCACTCAACTCACATGAACGTGAGGGTTCCAACTGTCGTTGTCGCAAAAAACTATGCCAAGATTCCCAAGAAAAAGTTTCATGGCAAGCCAACCAAGGAAGGTTTGTTTATCCGTGACAACGGTATAGACCCTTACACGGGCAAAGAGTTGGAGTATGAAGAAGCGACTATTGACCACGTTGTTCCTCGTTTCCGTGGCGGAACTGACACGTATGACAATACGGTGTTGACCACGAAGAAGATTAACAACGAAAAGGGTCACAAGTTGAACTCGGAGGCTGGATTGAAGCTGTTGTTCACTCCTACACAGCCCAAGGCAATCCTCGTCTCACAGACGATTCGAAAGGCAAGGCATCAAGATTGGAAACACTTCTTGGTGAACCCAAGTTTGTAACGCAAAAACCCCCGCTTCGGCGGGGGTTTTCTTTTATAGATTTATCAATTCGAGGTCTCGTAGAACCATTTTGCTTACGAGTTGCTTAAACGTAGTATTTGGTTTCCATCCTAACGCATTGAAAATTTCCGTCGAGTTTCCCAAAAGATGTTCGACTTCGGCAGGACGATAAAAAGCAGGATTGATGATAACAATACTTTTCCCATCGGTTGTTCCATCTGTGTTGTAAAGCACAAAACGTTCACTCAGCGGGTCGTTATCGGTGATATACCACTGTCCTTTAATTCCTACAACAGCGAATGCTTCCTCAACAAACTCTCTCACGTCATGATTTTCACCCGAAGAAACGACGTATTCCTTCGGCACAAAGTTTGTAAAATCGGGGCGAGTATAAAACTCGGCTCTGCTTAGAATATCTTCGATATAGGTTTCCTGATTCAACATTCGCCATACTGCCCGAACACAATCTTCGGCGTCGGTCCAATCACGTCTTGCATTCAGGTTTCCCAATTCAAGTGGAGTGATTGGTTGACCGAGGTCAATTTGTTTTTTAATTTGAGCCACCGCCTTGGTAATCTTTCGGGTTACAAACTCTTCACCACGACGAGTGCCCTCATGATTGAAAAGCCATCCTTGAATGGCATAAAGGTTGTAAGACTCACGATAAACCTTTACCAATTGCCTTGCCGCAGCTTTTGAGGCTCCGTATGGACTGCGAGGACGCATCGGATGCTTCTCGTCTTGGGGGGTATATTCCACATCGCCAAATTCTTCGGAACTGCCCGCATTATAGAAACGGCATTTCGGGCAATGGAGACGAATAGATTCAAGAATATGAATTATCGAAGTTGTGTTGGCTTCCCACGTTTGAGCGGGGAAGTCCCACGATGATTTAACAAATGATTGTGCGGCAAAATTAATAAAGAAATCTGGCTTCAATTGACTCACAATTTGAGAGATAGAATGAGCATCGGTGAGGTCGAAGTTTATAAGATGAAAACGAGACTCGTGCGCTAAATGGGATACATTCTCGTGGTTAGCAACACTTAATCGGCGAGCACCGCCAAAAATTTCATAATCGGTAGTGTTGAGCAAATAATCGGCCATAAATGACCCATCCTGCCCAGTAACTCCTGTGATAATAACTACTTTTTTGTCTTTCGCAAACTGTTTTGATTCGTCAATACTGAGTATTTTCATAAGATTGTAACTTTCTTTCAACATAACTATTGCCCATTAGCCCTGAAATTCATTTTCATCATCACCATCGTCGTCCTTACCATCTGGATTATTTTGTTTGTGGAAGTTTTCAAAGTCATTTTCCGTCAGACCAAGAAAATTAACAAGTGTATTTATAAAATAACACAAAGACATCTTGTTATATTTCTTTTCTGCAAGTTTATGCCCAACAACCATAATCAAACGATTTATCTCAGGCATGTCGGCAACAACACTCTGGTTTATTCCCATTTCTTTGGCGACATCTTCCGTGCTCAATAATCCCGGTATCTTGCGGGTCAAAACCGCTTCTTCAATTTCCCCAACCACTTTTTTCCTAATGATGTTGTTCAATTCAGCAATTGATTTACCTTCCTTCTTTCCTTTATTGAAGAATTTGGTCAATTCATCCTCGGAAATTTTCTTTGCCACAGCAAAGGAAGTTATCACGCCCATTTGATTTAAGATATGTATTGGTGTTAAAGGCATACACTAATAAATATAAGAATTACTTCCCATCCGCATTCCAATCTGGGTCGAACTTGCAAATTTCTCGAAATAAATATCCACGGCCACAATCTATCATATCATTCCAACACAAGAGACGAAGATTTTCTTTTTTGAAGTTTGTTCTATCTCCATCCATGTGGTCCAATAAAAGAGGAACTCGTCCATTGGTTATATGTTTTTTGTTATAGCCACATACAGCACATTCTTCTGGCCATCCTGCCTTTAACATTTTCCGTTTAACCTTCCAATCCGTCACCGCAGGGTCACCATTGAATTCTCCCGCCAGTATTTTTGATAAAGGATGCCTTCCTTTTTCCGGTCCCCAAGGTTTTTTAGCCCCCTTATGATGCGGTTGAGGATTATACAATCCAAGAGGTTTAGCATATTTCCTATAAGTCAAAATTCCAACCCCAAGGTATCTGGCTTGGTCACTACAAAATTTCGAATGTTTAATGGCTTCTTCTATCTCCGACCGCAATAACGGGCGGGCACCCCGACCTCGACGTAGTTTATTTGGTTCTGGGGGAAGCATTCCCGCCTGCTCTAATATCTCAGGAGGCATCTGAGTTTCATCAATGATTTTTTTTGTTTTAAGGTCGTGGACTTCCTTATCAAGTTCTTCCACCTTTTTATACAATACTGCCAATAAACGTTCGTCGCCCACCGCAGTATGCAGATTGGGGATTGATGCTGTTATATTGGTGTCATCCATTGTTTACCTCTTGGTGCCAGATTGGGGTTCTTTTGCTAAATCACAATCGGTCTGTGCTTTAAACTTTTCCCGTAATTGTTCGGCGGTTGAATAACAAGCTGCATTGACAAGAATCCAATAAGAATTATACAATGCACCACGCTTCGGGTTCTCTTTTTCCCAACATTGTGTCACCGGACGAATAATGCTTCCTTTTTGATGCTTCCTCTTTTCGACCGCTCTCGTGGCGGCTTCCATATAAGGGTCATCAAAAACCTTCGCATCAACATCGAATTCCTGCACGTCGTCGGCAGTTAACCGAACCACAATTGTTTTAGTTACTGATGATTTCATAGTTTTTCCCATATGACAAATCTCCGTCGTTAAGCAAATCCAGATTATTTAGTTTTTGTTGCACATTTCGACATACATTTTCCTCTACTGTATTGGCAACACACACAATACGCTGGATGCTTTTGGTTTTAGCATCATCTCTCCATATACGAC
>Ga0209698_10004768_pt1 | contig 14788 bp, 16 predicted proteins | sample LitLauG_LLR_2012_FD_187203 | JGI IMG/M metagenome (GOLD analysis project Ga0209698, IMG submission 187203) | Freshwater sediment microbial communities from Pennsylvania, USA - Little Laurel Run_MetaG_LLR_2012 (SPAdes) (version 2) | ecosystem: Environmental > Aquatic > Freshwater > Creek >...
ACGTATTCCTTGATAAAGTACGAAGGGCCTTCGAACGTCTCATCTGCTTCGATCAACAATGAGACATCCACTTCTTCTCTCTTGGCGCAATCGACGACCCAGAAATCCAGGCTCCCGTTATGATCGCAAGCTCGCGTGATTGCCGCGTGAGTCCCACGGTGAAACCAGATCCAATGGATGAGGTCGCACTCGGCGTATACATTCGCCTGCGCAACAAACACAAACCCCACACCCCGTTCCGAATAGTCTCTTAAGGTTTCGGATACCGCGGGCCCCGTGTCACCGACAATGTGTACCCTCACCCTTTCGGAGGACTGGCGGAGCGGCGGTAGGGCAACGCTGGCATTCGCAAGAATCGTCACTGCTTCAACATCGGCGGCCAGGAAGCGCTCGACCATGCGGTCGACAACGGAGCGTCCCATAATTTCGACGCACCCAAGTGGCCCCTCGACCACTGCGTGCTGATTGGCTTCGGAAATGTTGGGGATTGCCTGCCCCGCAACCGTTCCGATGATGATGGCCCCAATTACCACAGCTCCCTCTCTTCTTCCCGTTGTTCGCACTCAATCGCTCGCCTTGTTCTCCTACGCAACCGGGGTTGACCGCGCAGAGCCCAGCCGGCTAATGTTTGCCGCTCCCATGGCGCTGCCCTCATCCTTCATCCGTGCCCCTTTTTGGAGGCGGATTTTGGGGAACAACAACTCCCGCATCTTCAACCTGGCCTTGTGAAGCTGAGACTTAGAGTTACCAACGGAGCAGTTCAACAGTCGGGCAATCTCGTGATGCTGGTACCCGTGAACCGCATGAAGTCCAAAAATCTTCCTGCAGCCTGCCGGGAGCTCCCGGATTGCTCGGTGGAGCGAGATACGATCGATGGCACCTGCAAGGTTCGGATCACTTTTTCCAAAGTCACGCCGTAGCGACGGTGAGTCCGGGGACGCTGGCTCGTCCAGCGAAAGCATGGGAGGAGACTTGCGACGACGAAGCTTCATCAACGCCGTGTTGACAGCGACGCGATGCAACCAAGTCGAGAATGCCGCATCTCCACGAAAACTCCGGAACTTGCGAAATACCTGCAGGAAAGCTTCTTGCGTCAGATCTTCTGCCTCGGCGACGTCGTGTGTCATCAGCAGGCAAACGGTGAAGACCCGCCGCTTGTGCAACTGAAAAAGGTTCGCAAAGGCATCCTCGTCCCCTCGCTGTGCGCGTTGAACCATGGTCAATTCGTTTTCCTCTCGCTCGGTTGCTGGGGCAACGGGAATTACGTTCGTCTCTGTCGAAGAAATTGCGCAAGTCGCCACTTTAGTCTTCCTCAATCTTTCTGCCCGGCTTTGAGTACGTTTTCCGGGCGCTCCCGTTATTGCGAAATCCCTTGGCTTCCGGGAGCGTCTAATTCGCCGAAGCTGCAACATCGCACAGTCAACCGGATTTGCATCGGTCTGTTATAAATTCTTCTTTCAACGTGCTTGCATTCTCCCATTTGGAATTTTCATGGTCTGTTCATAATTGCTCACTCGACCTGAGCTATGGGATCTACTGATCTCAGCCGTCATGAGGATTCCTTTTCTTGCGCTACGGCGACAGAGTCCGCCAGAGGCCGGACACTTCAATTCCGAATGCGGTCCATTCTGATCGGGATTCCGAAGCCAGAGACTTGATACGTTCGACTCAACTGGGCGTCGCGACCGAGCAACATCCCGCGAAGACTGGCGTCCGAAGAGTTTCGATGAACTCAAATCTGATTGGTGGAGATGGGTAATGATCCTTCTTGCGGTCTCGTAGCTAAATCCAAAGGTAGGTCTTCTCGATTACTGGGATGGTCGTGTCACCGTTGACATGCTTCAAGTCAGTTGGTCTAAAGCGCCGTCGTGGGTCAACAGTAAAACAGCGATCCCCCAACCCGGATAGGCCGCTCGAGCATCAAATCAGCGATGGCTTGGCGCTGGACTATCCCTGCCAAACATGGTTACCGCACCAACACGTTACGGTTTCGGTTGGTAGTTGCTTGGTCAATTGCTTCTTACAGATGGGGCACGGTTTAGTCATCACATACGTCATTGGTTTGAGTCCTAGGCTGAACCACCCGATGGGGAGAGGCGGTTACAAGATCCAGTTTCGTCTGGGACGTGACAGACTCTAGAAGGTGATGCTACCAATTCAATGCCGGCCAGTCTGTTCAAGAACGCTCACATCGTGCGACAACGCCGCTGGTGCTCGCTTCAAAGGAGGAAGACTACTGGCCGCAGAAAGCCAGAAGCGTGCGATGAACTCGCAGTAGCTTTTCTTTTTGATCGTAAAAGATGAAGCCCGATTCTCTGAAGCGGTTCATGAAAAAGCAAATACGCGAGCGTGTTGTGCCCACCATCTCAGCGAGCGTCTCGTGACTTATCTTCGGAACAGTAGTTTGAGGGCCTCCATGCCCATCATAGTGGGCCAGCAGCAAGAGAATACGCGCCAGCCGTTTCTCGCTGGGATTGCAATGCTGGTCCACCAAATCCTGCTGGTACCGAATGTTCCGGGCCAGAACATAGGCCCAAAACACATTTGCCAACTTCACATGCCGGGTCAGGGAGAGTTTCATGGCTTCCTTCGTAATTTGAAGGACATTACAGGCGGTCATCGCGGTGGCAGACGCGGTGCGGCGAGATTGACCTGCGATGGAATCTTTGCCGACAAAATCGTCAGCAACCAAGATGTCGAGAATCGCTTCCTTTCCAGCTCGGGACTTCGCGCTGAGTTTCACTGTCCCCTTTTTAATTACGAACAAGGAATCAGCGGCATCCCCTTGAGCGTAGATGGTCTCGCCCTTCCTGAAAGAAACTTCCGTCCGCCCTCTCCCTGCTGTGGTAAGAAAGGTTTTGGGGTCGAAAGCGGATCTACGCTTGGCCATGGTTTACCTCCGCTGAGTTCGATATTCAATCCGCGGTCTCCTTTATCTCGCGTGCTTCGGGCACGTTGATCACTTGCGAACTTAGCGCATTCCCTCGCAAACCCACCTTCTCATCTGATCTGGTATTCTCCGCTCCTGCTGATTTGGAACCACGGCCATCGGTATGGGTTTTCGGAGCATAGGGCGGCCGAGGCCATGGCACCCCTCGCGCACACGGCGGATGCCGGGATGGCAGCCTACGAGGATAAGCTAGTGGCGGTCCCGGTCATCATCCGGATGCTCGTGGCGCCACTTCCAGTATTCCGACTGTTCGTGAGCCTTAAGCTGGGAGTATTCCCGATGTGTTTTGTGCCGAGCCTCCTGCCAGGAATGGTAGGCACGGCCTTCGTGCTCGTCCCATGTATGACAATCCCTATGGTCGCGGTCGTAGTATCCGTTGTTGGGGCAGTTTTCATGCCTATCCCTGGCCTGTAGGCCCGCGGGCCCAATCAGGGTCGCACCCAGCAGAAGCGAACCTAAACACCAACGCAGTCGCTGCATGTATTTCTCCTGAAGCGGAATTCCATGGTTCGGACCCGCTAGCTTCTTGTACGCTGCCAACCTTTTGTCAGGCTGTATAATTTTGACCACTTCAGGGGTCCATTCGGCACTGAGTATCGCCTGAAAACCGGCCAAGTGAGTAGCGTCCGGGACATTGATTCCCGCAGAGGCTTGTAGGCTCCGTGGGCAGGCCAATTTCTTGAACGAAAAGAAGAAACAGCAAGTCTCAGCGCTGGGACGGCTGAGCTGGTCCGAGCCAGCGGCTCGAATTATGGGGCTGCCTGAGTGAATTGGCGATGTCTACGCATCGTCGCGAGCAGTTTGGCTCAAGCTGGCGGGCGCCGACGGGAGGTTGGTCACGGCTCAGGATCACAAGGCAACCTGTTTCTGGATACATCGGGCCGCGAAGACCTTGCGCGTCCCTCCTCGATGACCACGTCCTCCAATTCGTATTCGCTCGATTGCCTCATCGCCTCGACCGCCATGGTGTTGGACATGACCTGCGACCAAAGTCGCGGAGGTCGTACCACTGCAGGACCGGCGCGGCGAGGCACGCTAGCACGGTCCCAGGGCATGGGCTGCCGACCAGAGCAAAGACCCACCGTCACGACCATTCCGAGGTGCTCCAACTAGTTTCCCGCATCGCACACCTAGCGGTCGGGACGCGCTAAAATGCTAAGGATCTTGCCCACTTCGTCGCTCCAGGAAGAGGGGTGTCATGACTCAGGAAACGCAAGAGTCCGAATCCGCGTACTGCGTGAGGATCGAGACCGACGCCGGCCAGTCCTCTACTGTTCCCATTGCCGTCTTGACACCGAAGCAGTTGGAAACCTTCCTTCAGAGTGGGTTCAAGAAGTTAGCGCAAGAAGCGGGCGTAAAGGGCGCTCGTATTCATGTGGAGCGGACGATAGCCGCTGACTACGAGCAGGTCTTGCGTGAGGTTGCGGCGTGCCTGTTCTCTGCTAAGGCACGCGCCGCATGAATCGGCAGAGAGTGCTTGGGCACCACAAGCCTTTGAACCTGGAGGCGACTGCTAGTGCGCTTGGAGGGGCGCTTGTCCAGTTCCACGCGACCATGCCTGCGTGCCTGAACTGATTGCTGGGTGAGCGTTGTGGGGAGATCGACCTATTCGTTATGTCGAAGAAGACTTGCGAGTTCGCTGAGCAGGCTGCACGGATCGCAGGCCCTCCGTGCACCATGTGGGCCGGTTTAGCGGAGATCGGTTTCACTTTCGAGAGTCTGGCGAGCAGTTCTTCAACCTTGCGCTGCTCGTGCGGTTGGGGAGGCTGGGCTGCGTCATGACGTAATTCTCACATGACTTTGGGAGGCGGAGAATTGAGCGTCGAGAAAACAATCTAGTAACTGTCGACAGCTGAGTGCTATCGCGACTTTTAACAATCCTTACCACATATAGTCAGCGACTCAGCTCATCCCCCCGCTCCGGACCAGTCGGTATGCCTCATCGATCGTCTGAACCACGAGAACGTGAAGCAAACGCCTTGGAGCCTTGGGTCTGAGTTGATAGGATGCACTCGCCGACGGTGAACAGAGAGCCCGCTACGTCCATCTGCTAGCTCTGGGATTTCAGCTACCTGTGGACCCATCGCCGGAGCCGACCGTCTGCCGGATCGACAATGCCGACAAAGTCGTAAGCCTGATTCCTCCTGAAAATCCAAGGTGGCTGCCAATAGTGCAGGCTCACGGTCATCTCAGCCGCTTTTACCGATTGATGCGGACCGATCCTTAACAGGTTCTCACAGTGTGCCGTCGTGGTGCCGTACCAACCCAACGTCTGATTCTGACGCTGGTATTTTGGGACCAACTTACTACCGCCCGACTTCCCCCGGTCTGTTTCAATATCCGGCACGCAGTCGTACGACAAACCAACGATGGGCAGAACTGTCCGGCTCTTAATGTCGAACGCAAGAGACATAGGCTGAGTGGGAAATACAGGCCCGGCTACATCCACGGCTGGCGGTGCGACCATCGCAAAATGCCCAGTCATCGTCACCACGATAGCAATTGGCCACTTGAGCCAGTACCACCAGGTACGTTTCTTGGATTCATCGGGCTTTCGCTTTTTGCGTTTGCTCCGAGCACTCATGGTGTCCCACTCACTTTCATCGGCCAGTCTGTCGATCTTTTTCACGGTTCTACGCGCCCAATGGACATACGGTCAAAATCGGTTGGTCTTTCTCAGGGGTACTCCTGGGCAACCACGACTTTGGACGCGACGAACATACTGGTAGAAGGGTGGTCCTAACAGGTTCTTGCAAATCAGAAGTGCATCCCCGCCAAAGGCCAAAAACTAATCTCCGCCGTAACCGCGAGAGGTGCCAAGCCGCGAGGCCAGAAGGAGAATCGGGCAGGTCACTGGGCCAGTGGTCAGCTACTTCAGAATCTGCTCGTTGTTGGGTGGAGTCGAGAAGAGGCAGTGACGTTAGCCGCCCGGTGGCGATTGATCAGATTATTTTCACCTGGCCGCCTCAGCCCGGTTTGGCGTAGTTCTGTTTCCTCTTCCCGCTCATCGAATTGGACAGGCGCGTTTCGCGCATCCCGCTCTCGGAGAAAGGTTCACGAGGTTGCCCACGGAAAGCTGTCGGTTCGTTTCGCAAGACGGTGTAGCGATCCAGTTCCCGTGCGGGTTTATCTCCCGCTGTGGACCAGCGCCTTTTCACGGCGCACCGAAAAATCTCGAGAAGTCATTGGACCCTTCGATTCCCAACCCGCGACGAACAGGGAATGGTCATACCTCGCTTTAAGGCCGCATAAGCAAGCCGGTTCGCGGAGGCGCAACGCATTTGAAGCATGGTGGGATGATTTTTCCGCGATCTCAGACGCTCAGCCGTGCGCGGCCTGATCCGCGCAGGCATTTCGCAGAAGACAACCCTGAGCATTACCGGGCACAAGGCGATCTCGGTTCTTTCCGCGGTACCAGATCGTTTCGCCCGCCGACAAGCAAGAAGCGACATGTATCTCGAACGCAGCCCGGAACAGGAATGCGAACGGCTAGAATCCCAAGCGATCCCCTTTTGGCAGGATTCGGGCATAGCCGCACAAGAAACGAACCGAAACCGATGCAGTCGGTAATCGCCGCCGCTCGACCGGCGATTCTTCCTAACTGATTGTGCGAGAATGGACCAGAGTAGATTTGCCTACCACGCGGGCGCGTAGCTCAAACGGATAGAGCATCGGATTTCTAATCCGACGGTTGCAGGTTCGATTCCTGCCGCGCCTACCAACGCGTGCTTCCGCGCCCTCGCCTCCCCACCCATTCCGCAACGAAGGTCAGAATGGCAGATCCAGCGCGCTGGCTAGAAATCGCGGCAAGGGAGACATCTTGCGGCAGGCGGTGGCGAAGGTTGTCATGAATCCGGCGTGGCAAACCTGACTTTCGCTAAACTCGATCGCGGTACCCAGATCTCGAAGCTTGAGGTCGTCCACAAATTCGTGGTCGCAGGGGAAGCCGCGCGGCGGGCGGGAGAGCTTGCCGGCGTCGTCCCAGTTGAGGAGCTTGCGCACCGGGCGCCATTCCTCACTCCGTGCCACGATCGCGTTGCGCACTCTGAGCAGCGTTTGCGGTTCGGGATGCCACAGGCCGGATGCGGCGAAACAGCCGCCCGGCTCCAGATGCAGGTAGAACCCCGGCGAGTGGACGTCTTTGCCGCGATGCGAGAAGCGCATGGCAATGTGCGTCTTGTACGGCTTTTTGTCCGTGGAGAATCGCGTATCCCGATAGATACGGAACAGTGATCCGCGTGAAGTTCGGGGATCGGCGACGAGATAGGGCGTGATCTTATACAGCGGCACAGCAAAGTCTGTGATGAAGCGCAGCGCGGGCTGGTGAGCACACGCTTCGTATTCGTCCTTGTGGGCGAGGAACCAGTCGCGATTGTTGTTGCGCTTCAGGCGGGCGAGAAAGCGAAACAGTTCAGGGGTAAAGTACGCGGGCATGGCGCTCCCATGGCAGTGCGGCTCTTCGGAGCCGCACAAATCAACTTGAATCTACAGTGGCTTCCGCTTCTTGCGGTGTTCACAAGTTTCGGTATTGAGACACGTGTCCGCGAGCCGAAGCCGCTCCACTGGGCGGCCACCGAGAATGTGCGACTCTACGATTTCGTCGACATCCGAGGCGGTAACATTTCCGTACCACACCGCGTCCGGATACACCACCACGTTCGGTCCATGCTCGCACTGATCAAGGCAGCCAGACTGATTCGCGCGCACTCTGCTTTTCAGTCCGAGCTGAGCCAGTTTTTGCTTGAAGAGTTTCTGCAAGGATGCCTGGGCGGCGGGATCACAGCATCCCCGGGGATGGCCCGGCGGACGCTGGTTTCCGCAGACAAAGACGTGCTTTTCGAACTTAGGCATCAGGCAACTGTGGCCATGCGTGTTTCCCTCGCTACGCCAATCTCCGCATCCCAGATCCCCTCGAAGTCGACGAAATATCCTTGCACGTCGATGGCGGGGATGGCCGCCTTCAGATTCACCGCCGCGCGGTACAATTCGCGCTCATGGTGCGCCGCTTCGGCGGCCGTGTTTCCTCCAAATCCGCCGTCCAGCCCGCCGTAGGCGCCGCAGTCGGAGTGCAGCATCAGGATCACGCGGCGCGTGCCGTGCAGCCGCATGGACTTGCGAATCTGCTCCAGCACGAATTCCCGGTCGGCTTCACGCTCCGGCGAGGCCAGGACTTTGGCGCCACCGGCAATCTTGATCGGGTCGGAATTGATGACGGCGATGCGCTTCAGAAACTTGCGGAAGCCCAGTTCGAAGCGATTGTCGAAGCACCACAGGATGGCCGCGTCGCAGTGATATTTTTCGCGCGGAGCGTCGAAGTGAAACACTTTTTGCATCGCCCGCCTCCTCGACAAAGTTATGCCTTCATCTTACCTGAGTCGCGCATCTCTCCGGGTTCGACATTGCGTCCCTCTTCCGGGCACGGTAAGATATTTTGTACACATCTTCTCCGCCTTTATCCCAGTAACTTTTCGCGAAGAGCGTCCTCGCGGGTGAGGAGTGTGCGATCCCGAGGGCAGCACAGTCACGTGCCTGATCGAAATCTGTTTGACGGAGCCGCCTGTGAATAAAGGCAAGACCGCGGTGATCGTAGGCGCCCAGTGGGGCGACGAGGGCAAAGGCAAGATTGTCGACGTGCTATCGGAGAACTTCTCCGTCGTAGCCCGCTACGCCGGCGGGCACAACGCCGGCCACACCGTCATCATCAACGGCAAGAAGTTCATCCTCCAACTGGTGCCTTGCGGCGTGTTGCGCGCCGGCTGCCGCAGCGTCATCGGCAATGGCGTGGTCCTCGATCCGTTGGCGTTTCTGAAGGAAGTGGGCGCCCTGCGCCAGGCCGGGGTGACCGTCGACGGAAACCTTTTCGTTTCCAACCGCGCTCACGTCATCCTGCCCTATCACCGCATGATCGAGTTGGCTGCCGAAAATGCGCCTGGGCGGGTGAAGATTGGCACCACGTCGCGCGGCATCGGGCCCGCGTACGAAGACAAGATGGGGCGCCGCGGATTGCGCGTCGCCGACTTGCTCGACCTGCAATTGCTCAGAAAGCATATCGAGAATGCCGTGCGCGAGAAGAACATGATCGCGCACGCGCTGTTCAACTCCGAACCGCTCGACGCCGACAAGATGTACACCGAATACGCCCAGGCCGCCGAGAAGGTGGCCCCATTCGTGTGCGACACCGCGATGCTTCTGAACCAGGCCTTGACTGCGGGTCAATCGATCCTGTTTGAAGGCGCTCAGGGCACCATGCTCGATATCGATCACGGTACCTACCCGTTTGTGACTTCTTCCAGCGCGACGTCCGGGGGCGCCGTCATCGGTACCGGCGTGGCCCCGAATAACATCAACTCGGTTATCGGGATCACGAAGGCATACTGCACCCGCGTCGGCGAAGGCCCATTTCCCAGCGAGGACGAGGGGGATGCTGGGGAAAACCTGCGCCAGCGTGGCCATGAATACGGTGCGGTCACGGGCCGGCCCCGCCGCACCGGATGGCTCGACATGCCCCTGCTGCGCTACTCCGGCATGATCAACGGCACTTCGTGGCTGGTCGTCACCAAGCTCGACGTGCTCGACGAGCTCGCCGAAATTCCAGTATGCGTCGGCTACAAAATCGACGGCAGGACGACCACCGATGCCCCCGCCCAGGCCTTCGGCTACGACAAAATCGAGTGCATCTACAAGAGACTTCCGGGCTGGCAGACTTCGACCGAGGGCATTCGCGATTACACCAAGCTTCCCCGCCAGGCCCGCGAATATCTGTCGTTTGTGGCGTCGGAGAGCGGAGCCCAGATCGGCATGATCTCGACCGGCGCCGACCGCGATCATACGATCCTCGTCGACGAATTCATCGAAGGGTTGAAGACCGCCGCAAAGAAGGCCTAGAATGGCCTCCCCGGCGAACCCGCCGCGAGGGAGGAGCGAACGATGGTGGTGCTGGCGGTTACCTGGATGGCGAAAGTTGGGCACGAAGCCGAAGTTACCGCGCTGTTTGAAAAGCTGACGGAGCAATCCCGCAAAGAACCGGGATGCGCCATGTACCAGGTGCATCGGCACAAAACAGAAGCGCGCCGCTTCTTCATCTACGAGCAATACAAAGACGACGCCGCGCTTGAAGCTCACCGCACGGCTCCCCACTTCCTGCAGTTCGCACGCAAGGACCTGCCCAAGGTTGCTGACCGCGTGGAAGGACACTTGTTTGAGCCGCTAGGCTAAAAGGGCGTACCCGTCCTGAGAAAAGGCCCAGCGTTGCGGGGATCGCTTCCCCGCGGCGATCATCCCGCGTGCACGATGGCTATTGCGGTTTTTTCGCGTCCGAAGGCGCGGCGGGAGCTGCTGCCGTCCTGCTGTAGACGATGCTCTTGGTTCCGCCGTCGCAGGTACCGACCACTTTGCCGTCTCCTTCTTTTCCCTTATCGACGACATCGAGCGAATAGCCGGTTACGTTCTTGGCGTCCAGTTTCTTGGCGATTTCTGCCTTGAGGTCTTCGCAGGGCTTCCTTGCCGTCTGTGCAAAACCGTACGTACATACAAAAAGCAGAGCAGCGGCCACTGTCCACGTTTTCATGTTGTGTGTCCTCGCTTCCAGCGCAGTATAAACCTTGCCGGGAGGAATCTGAATTACGAGGGTAATGCGAAACCCTGCGGTGGGTAACTACTTGGCAGGCGCTTTGTCGATCATCAGTTCGCCACCCGACGCGTAGCTTTCCTTCGATACCTCGTGAAACGCGACCACGATGGCTTCCCGCCGCGCCCCGGCCTCTTCGACCAGAGCGTCGGTGACGCGCTTCGCGATCATGCGCTTCTGATCGGCGGTGCGGCCGGCGAGCATAGTGATTTGAACCAGTGGCATAAAAACTTTTTCCAGTTCCCAGTTCATTTTCACGCCCGGCTTCCAAGGACTGAGAACTGAGAACTATTTCGCCAACTCGTATCCCGCGAAGAAGAAGCTTAGTTCGAAGCGGGCGGTATCTTCTGCGTCCGAGCCATGAATAGCGTTGTGTTCGATGTTGGTGGCCCACTTCTTGCGAATGGTGCCTTCGGCAGCAATGGCCGGGTTGGTGGCGCCCATGAGCGTCCGCAGATCGGCTATCGCATTTTCCTTTTCGAGCGCCAGCACAACAATCGGTCCACTCGACATGAAGTCGGTCAGCGTATTGAAAAACGGACGGCTGGCGTGTACGGCATAAAACTGCTCTGCCTGATGCTTGGAGATTTCGAGCATCTTCATGGCGAGGATGCGGAAGCCATTCTTCTCGAACTGCTCGATGATGTCGCCGACGGCGTTCTTGCGTACGGCGTCTGGTTTGACGATGGTGAATGTGCGTTGCAGAGTCTTCATAGTCAGTCGTTCGTCCTCGATCATTCGTTCTTAACGAATCCTGTGGAGACAGCCGCCTCGGCTGCCCGGCGCGGGCGGAAGCCCCGCCGCCCCACGCGGCACTAGACGCTCACTCCAATCGCCGCCGCCAGCGTCTCTCCAATCGCCGCCGGGGACCTCGCCACGCGGATGCCGCAGGCTTCGAGCGCCTTGATCTTCTCCGCCGCGGTACCCTTGCCGCCGGAAATGATAGCGCCCGCGTGCCCCATGCGGCGCCCCGGAGGCGCGGTCTGGCCGGCAATGAAACCAATCACAGGCTTCTTCATGTGAGTCTTCACGAACTCAGCGGCCATCTCCTCGGCGTTGCCGCCGATTTCGCCGATCATGATAACCGCCTCGGTCTCGGGATCGCGATTGAACAGGTCCAGCGCATCGATGAAACTCGTGCCGATAATCGGATCCCCGCCAATGCCGATCGCCGTCGACTGCCCGATGCCGCGCTGCGTCAACTGGTGCACGGCTTCATAGGTCAGCGTGCCCGAGCGCGAAACGATCCCGATCGGTCCCTCCTTGTGGATCGACGCCGGCATGATGCCGATCTTGCACTTCCCCGGCGAGATGATCCCCGGACAGTTCGGCCCGATCAGCCGCGAGCGCCGGTTCTGCAGGAACTCCCACGCCTTCACCATATCGAGCGTCGGAATGCCCTCGGTGATGCAGACGATCAGGTCGAGTTCCGCGTCGGCCGCTTCCATGATGGCGTCGGCGGCAAATGGCGGCGGCACAAAAATCACCGTGGCGTTGGCGCCGGTCGCATCCGCGGCTTCGCGCACGGTGTTGAAAATCGGCCAACCCTCGTGCGTACTCCCACCCTTGCCCGGCGTCACGCCTCCGACGATCTGGGTTCCGTAAGCGGCGCTGGCTTTCGCGTGAAACGTACCTTCGCGGCCGGTAAGGCCTTGCACCAGCACTCGCGTTTTCTTATCAACCAGGATTGCCATAAATAAAAATCCTCATTTTGACCACGGGGGCTGAAGCCCCTCGATTTCAGCTTTCGTACACGGCCTTAAAGTGCTGCTCTTCCAAACCTTCTACCGCCATTCCGTGACCCCGAGCGTGCCCCGGGCCGCTGCCACGACCTTATCGGCTGCGTCTTTCATGGTGTCGGTCACGACAAAGTTCAAGCCCGAGCTCTGCAGAATCTTCTTGCCTTCGTCGACGTTGGTGCCTTCGAGCCGCAGCACCACCGGCAGCTTGATGTTGGTCTTGCGCGCAGCCTCTACAACCCCCGTGGCCAGGGTGTCCACGCGCAGAATTCCGCCAAAAATGTTGATCAGCACCGCCTTTACGTTCTTATCACTGAGCAGAATCTCGAAGGCGTGCGCGACCTGCTCGGAACTTGCCCCGCCGCCCACATCCAAAAAATTCGCCGGCATGCCACCTGCGTACTTGATGATGTCCATGGTCGCCATCGCCAGCCCAGCCCCATTCACCATGCAGCCCACGCTGCCGTCGAGCTTGATGTAGTTGAGGCTGTACTTCGAAGCTTCGACTTCCAAAGGATCTTCTTCCGTAATGTCGCGCAACTCGCGCAGATCGGTGTGGCGGAACAGCGCGTTGTCGTCGAAGTTGATCTTGGCATCCAGTGCGAACAGAGCGCCGTCCGTCGTGGTGATGAATGGATTGATCTCGAGCAACGAGGCGTCGGTCTCGAGAAACGCCCTATAGAGGCTGCTCAGAAACTGCACCGCGGGATTGATCTGCTTCGCGCCCAGTCCCAGCCTGAACGCGATCTTGCGCGCCTGGAAGGCCTCGAGGCCCATGCCCGGATCGATGTGCTGCTTCAGAATCGCGTCTGGATTCTCCGCCGCGACTTGCTCGATCTCCATGCCGCCCGCCATCGAAGCCATGAACACGGGCTTGCCCTCGGCGCGGTCGACCAGGATGCCGAGATAGAGTTCTTTATCGATGGGCAAGGTTTCTTCGACCAGCAGTCGCCGCACGATGCGGCCCTCGGGCCCCGTCTGATGCGTGACCAGCTTCATGCCGAGCATCTTGGCGGCAAGGTCACCCGCCTCGTTCACCGATTTCGCAATCTTGACGCCTCCGCCCTTGCCCCGGCCTCCAGCGTGAATCTGGGCCTTGACTACGACTCCAGACGCGCCCGAGTTGAAAAGTTCTCTGGCTACCGATTCGGCCTCGTCTTGCGAAGCGGCCATCGATCCGCGCGGCACCGTTACGCCATACCTCTTAAGGATTGCCTTTGCCTGGTATTCATGGATTTTCATAAATGAAAACTCGTCAGTTAAGAATCGGAAGGATCCTGCTTGCGGCGACGGGTGCCCCAGGTCTCGCCGCTTTTGCGAGACGTGGGATTTACGGGGCAGCAAACCCTTGATTTTATAGAAGGACCGAGAGTAGAGCAAACACCCGGCGCCTGTTCACCTGTTTCTCGAGGTGATTTCAAACACCGGAAGCTGGTCACGCTGAAACAATCCTGCGCCCTTTTTCCGATGCGGTCATCCAACTCGAGACCGGTCGCATTCAGCAAGTCAGCCTGACGGAGCATCGATGAAAGTCATTTCGCTCAACGTCGCGCGCCCGCGCCTTACCCTTTATCAGGGCCAGACCATCAGCACCGGGATTTTCAAGAAGCCCGTCACAGCCCCGGTCCATTTGCACAGGTCAAACCTCGACGGCGACCAGCAGGCCGACCTCAGCGTACACGGGGGCCCCTTCAAAGCGGTGTACGCCTACCCGTCGGAGCACTACCCTTTCTGGCGCCGGGAGTTTCCGGGCATGGACCTTCCCTGGGGAATGTTTGGCGAGAACTTCACCACCGAAGGCCTCATGGAGACCGACGTTCACATCGGAGACCGTCTGCAAGTCGGCGCCGCGGTTGTGATGGTTCGCCAGCCCCGCATGCCGTGTTTCAAGTTGGCCGCAAAGTTTACGTGCGACGACATCGGGCGCACCTTTCTCGACAGCGGCCGCAGCGGATTCTATTTTTCCGTTGAGCAAGAGGGCGTTGTGGCGGCCGGCGATTCCTTCACTTTCCTGAGCCGCGCGCCGCAGGCCATCACCATCGCCGAAATGAACCGGCTCTTGGTCGCCGACAAATACAATCGCGTTTTGCTGGACAAAGCGATAACGACCCCCGCCCTTCCGGAACACTGGCGGGAATATTTCGCGCCAAGGCTAGCCCAGGCCGCCGCACCATCTTCGGTCGCGGATTAACCACCGTCTGGTGCCTTATGCCTTACAATGCCGCCTGACGAATGATCCTCGACGCCCTTCACCGTTTGGCCAATCAGCACTCCGGCCTCGGCCAACCCCTTGGTCGTGCCGAAGCGCGGGACGTGATGGCCGAGATCCTTGCGGGAAAGTGCACCGATGCGCAGATAGCGGCGCTGCTCATTGCTCTCCGGATGCAGGGCGAGACGGTCGAGGAAATTGTCGGCTTTGCGGAAGCGATCCGCGCCGCGGCAGCGCCATTGCCGATCGAACCTGCTCCGTCT
>Ga0209698_10004769_pt1 | contig 14787 bp, 15 predicted proteins | sample LitLauG_LLR_2012_FD_187203 | JGI IMG/M metagenome (GOLD analysis project Ga0209698, IMG submission 187203) | Freshwater sediment microbial communities from Pennsylvania, USA - Little Laurel Run_MetaG_LLR_2012 (SPAdes) (version 2) | ecosystem: Environmental > Aquatic > Freshwater > Creek >...
GGCACCGAGTACTGGCGTTTCTGCTTCGGCCTGCCCGACGACCCGACCCAAATGGAACAATCATTCGACCGTTACCGGAGGGCGGACGCGCACCTCATGGGCCGCGTCGCCTACGAGGCCATGGCGGCCGCGCTCTCGACGTCCACCGACCACCCCGTCGCCAAAATCCTGAACCCCGCGCGCAAGGTCGTCTTCTCCCGCACGCTGAAGACCGCGGACTGGGCCAATACCACCATCGCCTCCGGTGACACCGCAGAGGAGATCGACAGGCTCAAGCAAGGCGGCGACGGCCACATCGTCATCTGGGGCGGCGTCCGCTTCTGGCGGTCACTCATGCGGCTCGATCTGATCGACGAGTTCCACGTTGACTTGTTCCCCTACGTGGCGGGCGAGGGCACCCGGCTGTTCGACGGCGACCCCAAGTCCTACCAGCTCGATCTGGTGTCCAGCACCGCGTGGAGCAACGGGAGCGTCGGCCTGCACTACCGCCGGCACCGCTAAACCAGCGACCCCCAAGCCCGCAGGGAAGCTGTGATGGCTGTGCCCGATGTCAGCCGGCAACGGAAACAAATTCGGTGAGTAGCCCCGGCGGGATTCGAACCGACACCTGCACTACCGGCGATCAGGTTCGCTTAACCGGCAACGAATCCGCCAATGCCGAATAGACTCGTCGCGTGGCCGCTGATTTCCGCCACGGCAGCGCCACCGATTCAGCCGATGCGACCACAGACTCGATTACCTATCGCTACGTCAATTACCGACTACTGACATTCGCTGTCTTCGTCCCGCTAGGCATCGCCGGCGTCGCTATGCTCGTGAATCTTGTAGCGGGCGGAACCGGACCGCCGCTGGTATTTGTGGTTCTGTGGTTGGCGGCCTACGCATGGAATGCTTACTGGTGGCTGTTTCGCATCGCGTTCCAAGTTGGCGTTATGCACGGCTCGACTCTGCGGTGGCGTTCTATCACTTCGGGCCACGAAATTCCGTTGGCGCGCGTCACGGGCATAAGCACGCCGCTTCCGCCGTTCGGATTCGGCTTGAAGAGAATCGTCATTGGCGGTGATCGTTCACCGCTGATCATTGCCGATCAGGGATACGGAGATGTCGTTGCGATGATCGTGCGCTTCCGCCCTGATCTGGTGATTCCAAACACTTGGTATGACCGGTTCTTCGAACGCTTCGCCCAACGTTCCGCTCGGTGGCGCAGAGTGGACGACAAAGCCAACTCTTGGTGACTGGGACCCGCCGCGACCTGCTGGCAACCTCCTTCGATGAACTCACAGGGCTGGATGGCCGGATTCTTGACGTCGTCCCCCGCAGGGACATGCAAGCACAGATGGTCGACCTCCTATAGCAAGCCTTCAGAGGTATCGTGGAAGTAGCCCCGGCGGGATTCGAACCCGCGATATCAGCCTTGAAAGGGCTGCGTCCTAGTCCACTAGACGACGGGGCCTGGCTGGGAGTCTAGGTACTCTAGTTGCCTGCGGCCATGCCTTGAAGCCCGTTCGGGCCACCAGGCGGAGACCGAATGCGGGCGTAGCACAATGGTAGTGCGCCAGCCTTCCAAGCTGGTCACGTGGGTTCGATTCCCATCGCCCGCTCCAATCCTCTGCGCCCGACTCTGATCCGATCTGCCCCGGCCTGCGTATCAATCAGTGGTTGCCGGCGACCCGGCGTCACTGATCGGCACACGGAGGCGAGCCAGATGAGCTTCAGCATCGAAAGGTACAAAGAGGAGTCGAAGAAGGTCGACATCACCGGCGTGGCATGGGACGCGGTGACGGCGAGCAAGCTGTCGAACGGTGACCTCTTCTGTCTCCACTACATGATGGACATCGAGAATCACGTCCCTCTGTACCTGTCCCACCTGCTGGTGACCCGCGCCTGCATGGACCCGATCCTCACCGCCTTTCTCGCGTGCTGGAACTACGAAGAGCTCTGGCACGGCGAGAACCTGGGTCGATTCCTGAACCTTTACGGAATCCATTTCGACACGCAGGAGCGGATCGCCAACGTGCGGGCCAACCTCGGTCTGCAAAACAGCATGAGCATCCTTGCCACGATGGCTGGTTCGTGGCTGCTGAAGGACTTTTCGTCCGTGTACCTTTCGATCGGGGCGATCAACGAGCTCACTACGCTCACCGGATACGGCGCCCTGATCCGCAAGTCCGGGCATCCGGTGCTGAAGGACCTGCTCGGTCGCATTATCAAAGACGAGCGACGGCACTTCGCCTTCTACTTCAACTCAGCCAGGGAGTGGCTGGCCGACAACCCCAAAGCTCAACGAGTCGATCGGTGGATGCTCGACCGCGTCTGGAAGCCGGTCGGCCAGGGTGTCAAGAAGCAGGAGGAGGTGGACGCTCTGGCGCTTTACCTCTTCGACGACGCGGAGGGCGACGCCGAGCTGGCGGCGCTCGACGACAAGATCGGCAAGCTGCCCGGCCTGACAGGCATCAAGCTCCTCTCGAGGTCGCTGGAGGCGGCCCGCGACTGCGTCAGGAAGAATCCGGACTGGGCGTGGCGGCTGATACAAAAGGAAGAGTGGGCGGTCAAGCCTCCGAAGAACTCACCGATTGGCGGGATGACGACGCGCCGTGCCACATCCGAGCACGTGAGCAGCGCGGCGGATCGCGAAGTCGACAGCGCCGCCTGAGCTTTGGGCATGGGAGTCGGTATGGGCTCTGATCCGAGCGATGCGGATCTCGCGGTCGCTCTGGCGGTGGGCCGCCAGGACGCGCTGGCCGCGCTGTACGACAGATACGGCAGGCTCGCATACTCTGTCGCCCTGAGGGTGCTCGGTGACCCCGGGCGCGCGGAGGACGCCGTGCAGGATTCGTTCCTGAAGCTCTGGAACAACTCGGCCCGCTTCGACGCGAGCCGGGGCTCCCTGCGAAGCTGGCTCATGATCACGGTGCGCAACCGCTCCATCGACTACCTCCGCGGCCGCGCCGGCCACGAGCGTGAGGAGCGAGAGCTGATGCCCAGCTACGAAGCTGTGGGGTCCAGCTCCGATCCCTGGCGAGAGGTGTCGCAGTCGCTCGAGCGCTCGGCGGTGCGCGAGGCGCTCACGAGCCTGCCCACCGAGCAGCGTCAGGCGGTGGAACTGGCCTACTTCGGAGGTTACTCGTGCCGGGAGATCGCGGGCATGACTCGGGTGCCGCTCAGCACGGTTAAAGGTCGGATGCGGCTTGCCCTCGAGAAGCTCGGTTCATATCTGCAGGGCAGAGGGGCTGATCGATGTCTGATCACGAGGAGATGGAGAACTCGGTCGCGGCGTGGGTGCTCGGCGCTGCGGAACCCGAGGAGGCGGACGTCGTCGCCATGCACCTCGATGGGTGCGCCGGCTGCCGAGCGATGGCGGTTCGGCTTCGCCGGGTCGTGGATGCGGTTCCCCTCGACGTTGAGGAGGTTGAGCCGCCGGCCCGACTTCGCCAGCGGATCCTGGACGCGGCCGCAGCGTCTTCACGGCCCTCCGCGCCGCCGGAGCGCATCCGGCCCGCACGGCTCGCCGGATCCAGGCGTCGACGGCCGATTGGCTTCGGCCTCGCCCGCAGGATTCCGGTGTACGCCGCCGCGGCCGTCGTGCTGGTGGGGATTGCGGCGGGAGTTTTGATTGGAGACCTGGCCGGCCGGTACAACCCGCCGGCCCCAGCCGGGCAGGTCGCTCGATACAGCCTCACCGGACACGACTCAATGGCCGGCGCCCACGGCACCGTCATCGATCTGAAGGCCGATGGCATGGCCCTCGTCGACTTCAGCGGTCTGCCGGCCATAGCGCAGGGAAGGGTGTACGAGCTGTGGCTGATCGGACCGGCCGGTCGCGTCGACGCGGCGGGTGTCTTCGTCCCCGACAGCAACGGAGCCAAGGTCGTGGTCGTCGGCAAGCCGCTCGCCGGCTATTCGACCATCGCCGTCACCGTGGAGCAGGGTCCCGACGGGGTGGCGGCTCCGACGCAGCAGCCTCAGCTCACCGGGAGCCTCGCGTGATCGCGCCTCGAAAGGCAGCGGCGTTCCGCTTCCGGCGAAGCGTGGAGGCGAGGGTCACAAGGTCTTCAGCGATCCTGCGAGCTGGCCCAGCAGCGAATAGGGCGGGGCGAGGTCGATTCCGTCGGGGTTGGCCAGCCATCCGAGAGCGCTTCCGCGACGGCCGGTGACTCCGTACTGCCACACCACAGTGTTGGTCTTCGGATCGACGACTATGACGCGATCGTTGTAGTCGTCATTTAGGATCACGTCTCCATTCGGCAGAGGTAAAGCGAGAGAAGGGTGATTGAGCGCCGCCGCGCCTAGAGGCCTGTAGCGCCATAGGGTGTTGCCGGCCTTGTCGAACATCACGACCTGACCGGGATAGGAGTAGTCGACAGTGAGGTAGCGGTTGGGGCCGACCTCGTTGGTGTCGGACGGGTAGGCGACGGCCGGCGGATGAGTCGACCAGAGCACAGCCCCTCCGGGCGCGAGCTCGCTCGCCCAGTCGCCGTTGATCTCGGTGATCAGCCAGTTGCCGTCGGCGAGCGGGAAAGCGCCATTCGGGCTGCCGAAGCGCGATGGGGGAGCGTGATGGCACGAACCCGTCACTCCGTATTGGTGAGCGATCGTGTGCTGTCCCTGGGCCACGACGATGATCCGGCAGTTCACGATGTCTGCGATCAGCACGTCGCCGTTGGGCATCACCATGGCGTCGTCCGGATTCCAGAGCTGGTTGGGACCTGACCCGTGTATCCCCGGCTCGCCGTAGCGCCAGACGATCTTGTGGGTTGCAACGTCGATGAGGGTGACCGCGAAGTCCTCCTCCTGAGTGGCGATAATCTGCGTTCCGTCGGGGCTGAAGAAAGCGTCGTCAGGCAACACGAACGTCTGGCCCGGGCTGAGGTCGCCGGGGCGCGGGAAGACCCAGAGCAGCTGGCCTTGCGGGCTGATGACGATGAGCCGGTTGTTGTCCTCATCCACGATCAGGACGGCGCCGGGCATGACGCTTGGATCGGACCCGCCTTTGAGCGCCGCGGCCGATGAGGCCAGGACGACTGTCGCCGCCGGCGGGTCGCCGACGGATGGAACCGTGATCGGGGCGTTCGCGCTGACCGAGCCAGGGTTGGTGGCGACAACCGTGTAGCTCCCGGGGCCCAGCGGCCCGAGGGCGACCTGTGCCACGCCCGTCGCCGCAGTGATCGCCGACAGCGCTGAGCCCAGCACCGTGACCGTCGCGCCGCTGACGGGGTGGCCGAGGATGTCGGTGACGGTGACCGATACCGAAGGCCCGGAGACAACAGTCTCGGTCCATGTCTGAACGTATGGCGCAGCGATCGAGCCTGGCATCGCGAACTGCGGAGCGGTTGGTCCCGCGATTGCCGGCTGGCCGTTCTGACCGCAGTCGCAGAACGTGACCTGATATGAGTGAGTGCCTGGCGCGTTCGCAGCCGCGGCGATCGAAATGGTCCTGGTCTCGCCCTGCTGTACCGATCCGCAGAGCACGAAGTCCGTCTGAGCCTCGTACCGGCAGCCGGTGCCTGCGTAAACGATGCTGTGGTTGGTCAACCAGCCGTCCGCGCCGGTGAGGCGCAGGCCAAGGTCGCTGATGCCCGGGCCCATGTTGTGGATCTCGAACGTCCAGAGGTTCGGCCGCAGCGCGACGAGCTGAGTGGGGCTGGTGATCGTCACCGATACTCGCTGCACCGGTTTGACCAAGAGCAGACCCGCGGTTGCGGTGGCGGCCAAGAGCACCACCAACACACCGGCGACAACGAGCAGCCGCCGCCTCAAGCCTTCACCGTGGGGCGCCCCGACCTCGGGGCGATTGTGAGCACTCCAGAACAATGCCTATGTAAGCAGCTACGGCCTTTTGGAGTTCAAGTGGCGGCGATCCGCAGAAGATCCGTGACCTGGCCCCACGACAGGCGGGCGATGAGCACGTGTGCTAGGTGTCTCTGCGGGACGCGACTGCCGGCAGATGGGCCCCGCGATAGGCGGCTCCGGCCGCGACCACTGCTCCGAAAAGCCGCGCCGCCCAGTCTTCCTTATCTCGCAGCTCCTCGGGATGGCACTGAACGCCGAGAACGAATCGATGACCTGGCAGCTCGATGCCTTCGATCACGCCGTCCGGCGAGCGGCCCGCCACCTCGAGCGAATCGCCCAGCTTCCGGATCGCCTGGTGATGAATCGTGTTGACCTTGATGTGCGTCCGCCCTAGCGTGCGGGCCAGGAGGCTGCCGGGAACGACCTCGACGTCGTGAGCGAGGAGGTCGCGAGGGCTGCGTTCGTGTGATTCGCCTGTGGCGCCCTCGACCTGCAGGTCCTGCCACAGAGTTCCTCGGCAGGCGACGTTGACGAGCTGGATGCCGCGGCAGATCGCGAGGATCGGCAGGTCGTCGGCCAGAGCCCACTTCGCGAGCGCGAGCTCGACCTCGTCCAGGTCTGGCATCACACTGAGGTGGCAGTCCTCGCGTGGGATGGCGCCGTAGCGACCAGGCTCGACGTCGGCGCCGCCGGGAAAGACGATCGCGTCGAGCAGCTCGTAGTGAAATCTCAGCCGCTGCACGTCCTTCACCACGGGGATCGGCAGCACGGTGGCCCCGGCCTTCTCCAGAGCGTCGAAATACGCGCGGTTGAGGGCCAGCTTGGGTGGAAACTCCGCGCCGGTGAACGGCCTGAGCGGGATCCCGACGACCGTCATGCCCTACAAACGCTCAAAACCGCGGAAGCGTTCCCAATCGGTGATATTCGGACTAGACGCCTCGCGCTTCAGGTCCGCCGGAGCCGGTTGTCTTCCACCGCCCGTGGGAATCCATCGATCAGGTCGTGGAGAGGAAGACGTTCTTGAGCTCGGTGTAGTAATCGAGCGCGTCGGGGCCGAGCTCACGCCCGATGCCGGATTCCTTGAACCCGCCGAATGGCGTCGTGACCCTGACCGAGCTGTTCGAGTTGATCGAAATGGTGCCTGTCTCGAGGCCGCGGGCGACACGCATGGCGCACCCTGCGTTGTTGGTCCAGATCGAGCCTGACAGGCCATAGATCGTGTCGTTGGCGAGACGGATCGCCTCAGCCTCGTCCGCGAACGGAATGACCGCGACGATGGGGCCGAAGATCTCCTCCCGCGCCGCCCGGTCCGTGTTGGCCGCCGGCGACAGGACCGTCGGAGGGAACCAGTAACCGGGACCGCTGGGTGCGCTGCCGCGGAACGCCACGTGTGCGCTGTCGTCAAGGTATGCGGCCACCTTGGCCCGGTGGTCGGCGGAGATCAGCGGACCCATCTCGGTCTTGTCGTCGAGCGGGTCGCCCACCCGCATCGCTTTGACCGACTTCTCGAGCGCCTGCATGAAGCGATCCAGCGCCGATTTCTCGACCAGGATGCGCGACCGCGCGCAGCAGTCCTGTCCTGCGTTTCCAAACACCGCCCCCGGCGCTGCCGCGGCAGCCTTCTCGAGGTCGGCGTCCGCGAAGACGATGTTGGCCGACTTGCCTCCCAGCTCGAGCGTGACCCGCTTGATCGACTGAGCCGCCAGGGCCCCGATGCGCTTGCCGATCTCGGTCGAGCCCGTGAAGGCCACCTTTGCCACGTCCGGGTGCTGGGCGATCCGCTCACCGACGATGCGGCCGGCGCCGACCAAGATGTTGAGCACTCCTTCCGGCAGCCCAGCCTCGAGCGCAATCTTCCCGAGCTCCACCGCCGTGAGCGGCGTGAGACCGGCAGGTTTGAGCACGATCGTGTTCCCGGCAGCGAGCGCCGGTGCCACCTTCCAGGAAGCGATCGCCACGGGGAAGTTCCACGGGATGATGAGAGCCACCACTCCGAGTGGTTCGCGGAATGTCATGTCCACTCCGCCGGCTACCGGGATCGTCTTGCCGACAAGACGCTCCGGGGCTCCGGCGTAATAGTTGAAGACGTCGATCACCATGCCGACCTCGCCCCGCGCGTCGCTGATCGGCTTTCCGACGTTGCGCGCCTCGAGACGGGCGAGCTCCTCTGCGTGCTTCTCGATGGTCGCGGCGATCCGGCGCATGAGGTTGGCCCGGTCCTTTGGTGAAACGGCTCTCCAGGCAGGGAACGCTGCTTTCGCGCGTGCGATCGCCTGGTCCGCCTCCTCCACGCCCGCCTCGGCTAGCTCCGCCATGACCGTTTCGGTGGCGGGCTCGATCACTTTCAAAACACCGGTCTTAGTGGCCATCGGTCCTCCATTAACCCCACGAGCTCTGGCCCGTGCCGCCGGACCGGCGGGGCCCCGATCAATCGCTACTCGAGCGTTTCGAGGCTCCAGTTGCTGAGCCGGACCGGACGATCCCAATGATAGTGTCCAGCTACTCATGAGCCAGAAGCTCAAAGCTCTGATCGTCCAGCACGAAGAGCCGACTCCTCCGGGTCTCTTGCTCGAGTGGCTTCTCAAGCACGAGTTTTCCGTCGACATTCTGCGCATCGACATCGAGGCGAGAGTTCCCCCGGCGACGAGCTACGACTTGATCGCGTCGCTGGGTTCGGACTACTCCGCCTATGACGAGACGGTTCCATTCGTCCACCTCGAGTCGGCCCTGATCCGTGAAGCCGTGTCGGCTGACGTGCCGTGTCTCGGCCTGTGCTTCGGCGGCCAGTTGATGGCGCACGCTCTGGGAGGCAGGTCCTTTCGGGCGCAGCGACCGGAGATTGGGTGGCGCGCGATTCGCTCGAGAGACCCCCTTCTCATCGATGAAGGTCCCTGGTTCGAGTGGCACGTCGATACGTTCTCGCTGCCTCCCGGTTCGACGCTTCTGGCCGAGACCGATGTCGGCCCCCAGGCCTATGTGATCGGTCGGAGCCTGGGTCTCCAGTTCCATCCTGAGGCGACGCCAGAGATCGTGGAAACGTGGGTGCGGGGCGGAAGGCGTCAGCTGGAAGCGAGCGGGGTCGATTCGGATCAACTGCTCGACGAGACCAACCGCAGCGCAGCCGATGTTCGCCACAGGTCGGAGCTGTTGTTCAGCCGCTTCGTGGGCAGCATCGCCAAACTGAATGCGTAGGCGGCACACTCACACCCGATTCCAAGCCTCCTCTGAGGGTGGGCCGGGATGATGTCCCGATGAACAAGAGCCGCACCCTCATCTATGCGTCAGCCATCGCCGGGGCGATGATCTTCGGCGGAGTGTTCGGAGCCACCGTGCTCGCGCACACGACGCTCACCCCGGCCTCCGCAGCATCCGCCGCCTCCCCAAGCCCGGGGCCGTTCAAGTCCAACGAGGATCCGACCCACGAGAAGGGCGAGTCGGCCGCGCAGGAGACGGCCGAGAACAATGGGACCTTCCATCCAGGCGGACCGGGCGGCCCCGGTGGCCCCGGACCCGGACACTCCAACGAGACCGCGACGCACGAGGCGGGTGAGAGCGCGACCCGTGAGGCTGCGGAGAACGCCGCGGCCCACTAACCGCCCTTAGGTACCGACCCTGGCCAGAGCAGCGGGGCGATGCGCTCCGCTGCTCTTCTTTCCACCCATCGCTGCGGCAGAATGGATGCCGTGCGATTGAATCGCCTTGAGGGCGACACGGCCAAGGCCCGCTGAGCGCCAAGATTCGCGTCTACCTCGAGGTCGGCCCCAGGCGATGCTTCGCGAGCGCCGCCGACTGGCCTGGATGGTGCCGCAGCGGCAAGACGGAGCAGCTCGCCCTCGAGGCCCTCTCCGCGTACGCGCCGCGCTATGCGCCCGTCGCCCGGCTGGCGGACCTTGCGATGCCATCCACCGCAGCCGGCTTCGAGGTCGTCGAGAGGCTTGCTGGAAACGCCACCACGGACTTTGGCGCGCCCGGCATTCCCGCTGCTCTCGAATCCCGCATGCAGAGTCCCAAGGACGCCGAGCGCACGCGCTCACTGGTGCAGGCATGCTGGAAGTACCTCGATCAGGTGCGTGCGAAGGCGCCGGCCGCGCTGCGCAAGGGCCCACGCGGTGGTGGCAGAGACCGCGACGCGATGTTCAATCACGTGCTCGACGCAGAGCACGAATACGGGAAGGGGATCGGGGTACGCGTGAAGCCGCCTCGAGGGGGCGACGCGGCAGCGGTGCGGGCATTCCGGAAGGCGATCCTCGACGGTCTGGCCAACCCCAGCCCACTCAACAAATGGCCGGCGGCTTACGCCGCGCGCAGGACTGCGTGGCACGCGCTCGACCATGCTTGGGAGATCGAGGACCGCTCCGACCCCAAGGTGAGCTAGTGGGCGGAGGCGACGCCCTGCTGGTCGTGATGGCGCACCCAGACGACGAATCGATGGGATGCGGAGGGGTCATCGTGCGGCATACCCGGGCAGGGGTGGAGACGCATCTGATCTGCGCCACCTACGGAGAGGCCGGCTGGAGGGGGAAGCCTCCCGGAGCGCGTCAGGCAGACCTCGCGGAGATCCGCGCAGGCGAGCTCGAGAAGGCGGCTCACGCGCTGGGCCTGAGCCGTGTCGAGCTCTGGGACTATCCAGATGGAAGCCTGGACCTGTGCGACAAGCGGGAGCTCACGCATCGCATCTCGGCGGAGATCTCCAGACTCAGGCCGGGTGCTGTAGTCGGCTGGGGTCCCGACGGCGGCTATGGTCACTCCGATCACATCGTTTTGGGAGCTTGCACCGACGCCGCGGTCAACGCCGTGGCGGAGGGCGACCGGCCGGGCCTGTATCACCTCGCAGTTGACGAGCAGCTGGCGGCCTTCTACCGCGACGCCATGCGGAACAGCGGTGAGAGTGCGTCCATCACAGCGGCGCAGCAGGATCGCGTCGATGTGGTGATCGATCTGGACTCGGACGAGGTGATGATGAAGCTGCGTGCTGTCGACTGCCATCAGAGCCAGCTCGAGGACTGGCGAATCGCCATCCGCAAGCACCCGGCGCTGATGCAGAGAGGCTATGGACACGAGCCGTACATTGCCCCGAACTCTCCTTCTCGCGAGCTGACCGATCGCGGCCTGTTCAGTGAGTTCGCCTGAGATCGCGTTTAGGGTCCGAAGTCTCAATATCCGCAAACAATCCTGTCCTCGTATTGCAGCCGTCGGTCGGTTAACCTGTGTGGACTTGATCCCGGAGCTCCGGGGCGGATTCATAGTCGGGGGTTAGGAAGGCCAATGGACGTGCAACAGGCTGTGGACGGCAGCGCAACCGGAGCTTCCGCTGAGAAATACGGCGAAGGCAATCGCGACGGGCAGAAGAGATTCGTGATGGGCCCGACCGACAGCTTCGAGGGCAAGCTCACGTACGACGGTCACCTCCAGGTCGGCGGCCGCGCCGAAGGTGAGCTTCGCGTGTCCGGCAACCTCGACGTCGCGTCGGGCGGCACAGTCAAAGCGCTGGTCGAGGGCGCAAACGTGACGGTTAGGGGCTCACTCGAGGGCCTGGTCACCGCGCGTGGCAAGCTCACGATTGGCCGCAACGCCAAGCTGAGCGGCGACGTCACGGTCCGCAGCCTGCAGATCGATGATGGCGCGAGCTTCAACGGTCACGTGCAGATGGGAGACGGTGGGCAGCACGCGTCCGGCGGCTAGGGAGATGGCCGTGACGCCTGGCGTGGATGCCGCAGGCAGCCAGCGGAGCTCGATTCACCTTGGCCCGCGCGATCGTCTTGAAGGCCGGCTTTATGTCGAAGGCGATGTGGTCGTGTCTGGAACGGTGGACGGCTCCATCGAAGCCACCGGCGACGTCGAGATAAGCGCTGGAGGCAACGTCAAAGGTCCGGTCACCGCTCGCCACAAGCTGGTCGTCGGACCGCAGGGATCGCTTGTAGGCGACGTGCAGGTGGGCCGTCTGGTCGTGCAGGACGGAGCAACCTTCAGCGGCAACGTGCAGATGGGCAAGGCGAGCCAGCCGGCCAAACCGGCTCAGCCGGCGGCGCAGAACACTGAAAACGCGTCGTCACCCGCGCCGGACAAGCCGGCCGCGCCGGAAAAGCCGGCCGCGCCGGACAAGCCGGCCGCGCCGGAAAAGCCCGCGGGATCAGCAGCCCCTGTGGCGAGCGCCCCGCCGGCCACGGTGAAGCCGCAGGCTCCGACCACGGGCAAATCGCCGGACCCGACCGCCGGCAAGGCGCCCGACTTCAAGGGAAAGCGCCGCTAAACCAAACGCGGTGCGCTAGCGCTTCTTCGCGGGCGCCGGTTTCTTCGGAGCTCTTGAGGCCGGTTTCTTGGGCGCCTTGGCCGGCATGGCCCGCGTCACAGCAAGCGCCCGCTTGATGAGCGTCACAGCCGGACCGGACGCGCTGCGCCAGCTGCCCGGCACCATCACGTAGCCGGTCATCTTGTGCCCGGCCACGGGCTCGAAGTCGCGGCCACCCTGCTTCTTGACCTTGTCAATCTCGTCGGCCGGCAGCCTGACGAAAAGGTCCTCGCCGAACAGCCCACAGAACATGTTGCCGTTCACAAACGCCGAGAGATTGCCGAACATCGGCCTCAGCGTCACTGCCGGTTCATCCGGCACCAGCCCGCTGAATGCGGCCTTCGCTTCATCGCTGGGCTTGGGCATCTTCATCGAGCCCGGGGCCATCGGTGCCATGTGCCCACATTTTGAGGCACCGCGCGTCGAATCGATAAGACCGTGCCGGCTCGGCCCGGTACGCTTGGTCCGTGTCGATCTCGACTGAAGAACGCCGCATTGTGACCGTGCTGTTCGCCGACATGGCGGGCTCGACCGCGCTCGGGGAGGAGCTCGATCCTGAGGCGATGCGGCTGCTGCTGGCGCGCTATTACGCACTCGCTCGCGAGACCGTGCAGCAGCATGGCGGCACTGTCGAGAAGTTCATCGGCGACGCGGTGATGGCCGTCTTCGGGTTGCCCACCGCGCATGGCGACGACCCCGATCGCGCCCTGGCTGCAGCTCTCGCCATGCGGGATCGCATTCGAACCGACGCGCAGCTGGGCGGCCGGCTCGCCATCCGATTTGGAGTGAGCACCGGAGAGGTCGTGGCGAGTCGGGACCAGTCCGCAGGCGACTTCCTGATCACGGGCGATGCGACCAACGTCGCTGCCCGGCTCCAGCAGGCCGCGGAGCCCTGGGCTGTCCTGGTCAGTGACCGGACCGTGCGCGCCGCGAAGAACTTCGACTTCAGCGACGAGATAGAGGTGGAGGCCAAGGGCAAGTCCGTGCCGGTCGCGGCCCGGACCGTGCTCGGCCCGAGGAAGGCGAGGGCGCAAAAGCGGATGCGCCTTCCCCTGGTCGGTCGTGAGAACGATCTCGCGCAGCTTCAGCTCGTCGCCCGCAGGGCGGTCGGTGAAAGGCGCCCCTCGATGGTCAGCGTCATCGCGCCCGCCGGTACGGGCAAGACCCGGCTGGTCGAGGAGTTCTTGGATTGGTTGCCAAGCCTGGCGCCAGCGGCGGTCGTCGCCACGGCTCAGTGTCTGCCCTACGGCCAGCAGCTCACGTACTGGCCCATGCGCCAGGTCCTCTTCACCCTCACCGGCCACAGCGAGGACGCGATGCCGGGGCACATGAGCGAAGAGCTCGCCACATGGCTGCGGGGTCTGGGCGTTGAAGAGGCCGACCGTGACGCGAAGCTGCTCGCCGCCACCGTCGGAGAGAAAGGAGCCGAGGGAGTCGACAAGGACCAGCTGTTCGCCGCCTGGCGCAACGCCATCGAAGCTGTCTCCCGGCGCGCGCCGCTGGTCCTTGTCTTCGAGGACCTTCACTGGTCGAGCGACAGCCTCCTGGACCTGGCGGAGTTCGTCATGCAGCCACGCGGCGAGGCAGCGGTGCTCATGATCGTGCTCGCCCGGCCGGAGCTTTTGGACCGGCGGCCCAACTGGGGGGGCGGCCGGCTCAACCACCTTGCAATCGCGCTCGAACCCCTCGGCAGCACCGCGATAGGCGACCTGGTCAGGCATCTTTTGGACACCGATGCGCCCGACCTCATCAAGCTCGTCTCCGGGCGATCGGAGGGCAATCCTTTCTTCGCCGGCGAGCTCGTGCGCTCATATCTGGAGCAAGGTTCTCTGGAGCGGCTGCCCGACACTGTGCAGGCAACCGTGCTGGCGCGCCTCGACCTGCTGCCACCGGAAGAGCGACGCGTGCTGCAGCTGGGCAGCGTGTTCGGCCGCGCGTTTCGCGCCGCAGGCGTCGCCGCGCTCGGGCCCACGCTGGCGACACCTGTCGAGTCGCTGTGCGAGGACCTCGCCGACCGCGATCTCATCCGCCCGGCAGAGGGCGATCGCTACAGCTTCCGGCACATCCTCATCCAGGAGGTCGCGTACGGCACGCTGCCGCGCTCCGAACGAGCTCGCCTTCACGGCGAGGCAGCGCGCTGGGTGGAGTCCACGAGCGGCGGCCGCGAGGATTCCGTCGCTGAGATCCTCGCCTTCCACTATCGCGAGGCCGCTCTCCTCAGCCGCTCTCTGGATCCAAAATCCGACGTCGCGGCGAGAGCGGGCGCGGCAGCCGGGCGCTGGCTGCTCAAGGCTGCATAGGGTAAGCGAAGCGATTCGTGGGTAATTCTCAATGAGTAGGCGTACAATTTTCGTGTAGGCGTGTGAGGCCGTGACCTGCTCCCCGCTTTCCGAACATGTCCGAGTATGATTTCGGACGAAGGAAAGGGGAAGAGGTATGTCGAAGAGCAGGCACACGGAGGCGCAGATGATCGGGGCGCTGAAGCAACTGGAAGCGGGGCGCAAGGCGGAGGACGTGGCGCGGGAAGTGGGGGTATCGAAGCACACGATCTACGCGTGGAAGGCGAAGTACGGCGGCATGGATGTGAGCCAGGCGCAGGAGGCGAAGCAACTGCGTGACGAGAACACGAAGCTGCGGAAGCTGGTAGCGGATTTGAGTCTGGACAAGGAAGCGCTGCAGTCGGTGATCCGAAAAAACGGCTGGAGCTC
>Ga0209698_10004770_pt1 | contig 14786 bp, 7 predicted proteins | sample LitLauG_LLR_2012_FD_187203 | JGI IMG/M metagenome (GOLD analysis project Ga0209698, IMG submission 187203) | Freshwater sediment microbial communities from Pennsylvania, USA - Little Laurel Run_MetaG_LLR_2012 (SPAdes) (version 2) | ecosystem: Environmental > Aquatic > Freshwater > Creek >...
AGGAAAAGCGTCACGACGATGAACAAGGTGCCCAGCGCGTACAACCAGAAACTCGGCAGTGCTGCGGTGAAGAAGGTCTTGGCGTAATTAACGAATACCGCGCCGGCGGCGGCGCCGTACAGCGTGCCGCGCCCGCCGATGGCCACCCAGATCACGATCTCGATGGAGTTTGCCGGTGAAAATTCACTGGGATTGATGATGCCGATCTGCGGCACATACAGGGCGCCGGCCAACGCGGCCAGCAGGGCCGACAGTACCCAGACCCACAACTTGTAGTACTCGACCCGGTAGCCCAGGAAGCGGGCGCGGTTCTCGGCGTCGCGTACCGCCTGGATCACGCGGCCCGCGCGCGACGAGACCACGAAGCGGCACAGCAGGTAGCTTGCGCCCAGGACCAGGACGGTGCACAGGAACAGGACCACGCGCGTTCCGGGCGACTGCAGCGAAAAGCCGGCGATGTCCTTGAAATCGGTGAAACCGTTATTGCCGCCAAAACCCATGTCGTTGCGAAAGAACGCCAGCATCAACGCATAGGTGAGCGCCTGCGTGATGATCGACAGGTACACGCCCGACACGCGCGAACGAAATGCCAGGTATCCGAAGACCAGGGCGAGCAGGCCGGGAACCGCCAGTACCATCAGCAGGGCGAACCACAGGTGTTCGAATCCATACCAGAACCAGGGCAGTTCCTTCCAGTTCAGGAAGACCATGAAATCGGGAAGTACGGGATCGCCGTAGACGCCGCGGCTTCCGATGGCCCGCATCAGGTACATGCCCATCGCGTAGCCGCCAAGCGCGAAGAAGGCGCCATGGCCGAGGCTGAGGATCCCGCAATATCCCCAGATAAGGTCCACTGCCATGGCCAGGATGGCATAGCTCATGTACTTGGCTATCAGCGTGACCGTGTATCCCGAAAGGTGGAAGGCCGAAGTCTCCGGCACGATGAAATAAAGCAGGGGGACGAGTACGCCCACCGCGCCAAGAACCAGCAGGAACAAGGTCGGCCCGGCTTCCCGTCGCAGCGCGACCTGTAGATTCTTCAAGGCCTCCATGGTCAGGACTCGGCCGAACGGCCTTTTTGCGGAAACAGGCCCCGCGGCCGGCGCTGGATGAACAGAATAAGAAATACCAATACGAAGATCTTTGCCAACACGGCTCCGGACACCGGTTCCAGCAGCTTGTTGACGACGCCCAGGGCGTTGCCGCCGAGCAAGGTTCCCCACAGATTGCCCACGCCGCCAAATACCACCACCATGAACGAGTCGACGATATAGCTCTGTCCCAGATTGGGGCCCACATTGGTGAGCTGGCTCAGGGCAACGCCGGCGACGCCGGCGATGCCCGAGCCCATGCCGAACGTGAGTGCATCGATCATGCCGGTGCGGATGCCCATGGCCCTGGCCATGGCACGGTTCTGCGATACCGCGCGAACCTCCAGGCCGAACCGGGTGCGGCGGAGCACGAGCTGCAACAGCGCAAAGACGCCGAACGTAAAGATGACGATGTACAGGTGGTTGTAGGTAATGGATAGCGCATCGTTGATTTCCAGAGAACCGGCCAGCCACTCGGGCGTGATGACGGAGCGGTTGTTGGCGCTGAAGATGTCGCGCACGGCCTGCTGCAGCAGCAGGCTGACGCCGAAGGTGGCCAGCAAGGTTTCGAGGGGACGTCCGTACAAGAAGCGCACGATGCCGCGCTCGATCACCACGCCTGCCAGGCCCGAAACCAGGAATGCCACCGGAATGGCGACGAGGATGGAGGCCCCGATGTGCTCCGGCATTGCCTGCTGCACCAGGTAGGTTGCGTAGGCTCCCAGCATCATGAGCTCGCCATGCGCCATGTTGATCACGCCCATGACGCCGAAGGTGATTGCCAGTCCGATCGCGGCAAGCACCAGTATCGATCCCTGGCTCAGGCCGAACAGCAGGGTCTGCACATTGGCGTAGATCGCCCGCGTCGATTCGATGGAATGCAGCGCACTGGCAGCGGCCGCACGTACCCGGGCGTCGGTCTCGGCAGGTTGGCCGTCGTCCGATGCCGTCACCATCGCCGAGAGCCGGTTGAAAACTTCCGGATTGAGATTGTCCTTCAGCGCTTCCACCGCCGCCAGGCGCTGGCCGGGTTCCGCGCTACCGAGATCTGCAAGCGCCAGGCCGGCGCCGATATCGGCCCGCACCCGGGCGTCGGTTTCCAGCGGGGCTCGGGCGCGCAGCGCCGCCAGGATGGACGGATCCGGCGCGCGCAGTATCTCCTTCACCGCGGCACGGCGCACCTTGACATCAGGGTCGGCCAGCTCGAATTTTGCCAAAGCCACCCGCAATGCCTTGCGCAATTGGTTATTGACGCCGATGGGCGCGGCGTCGGGCGGCGCCGGCGCCTCCTCACCGGTAATAGCATCGCGCGCATTGCCGCCCTGGAGCGGCAGGATGTAAAGGTGCGGATCGGCACCGGCCGCCACCAGACGGCCATCGAGCAGCGCCGCCAGTGCGGGCCGCACGCGCGGGTCCGTGGATTGCGAAAGTTGTTCGATCAGCTGGCGCTTGTCGTCGTAATCGGCCGCCGGCAGGCGCTGCAGCAGTGACTGGACCGGTGCCTGCAGCGCCGGCGGCGAATCGGCCGCCCGGGCCGGCAGCAGCAAGGTCACCGCCGAGAGGATTCCGATGAATATCGCACCGAACAGGGCCGCCGGGGAGGGCCCCCCAGGGCCCCCCATCGATGCCAGCGACTTTGCCCAGTTGCGCGGTATCACCCGTGCGCCTACTTGTAGTTCTGGCCGGAACACACCTTGGTCTTGGTGTTGTAATTGCCGCACTTGAGCGTTACCCAGTCCGCCTCGATGTCCTTGCTTCCCGGCAGGTAGTCGGACCAGGCGTCGCCCGGCACCGTGGCCGTGGTCTTCCAGACGATGTCGAATTGGCCATCACCGCGAACCTCGCCGATGTACACCGGCTTGGTGATGTGGTGGTTGGGCAGGACCTTGGCGACGCCACCCGTGAGGTTGGCGGTTTCCAAGCCCGGCAGTGCCGCGATTACCTTTTCCACGTCGGTTGATCCCACCTTGGTGACCGCCTTGGCCCACAACTGGAAGCCGATGACGGTGGCTTCCATGGGGTCATTGAAGGTCCGCTTCGGATTCTTCGTGAATGCGTGCCACTTGGCAATCCATTCCTTGTTGGCCGGGGTGTTGATGCTCATGAAATAGTTCCACGCCGCCAGGTGGCCGACCAGGGGCTTGGTGTCGAGGCCCGACAACTCTTCCTCGCCCACCGAGAACGCCACCACGGGAATGTCCTCGGCCGAGATCTTCTCGTTGCCCAGTTCCTTGTAGAACGGCACATTGGCGTCGCCGTTGATCGTTGACACCACGGCCGTCTTCTTGCCGGCAGAACCGAATGCCTTGATCTTGGCAACCTCGGCGGTCCAGTCGGAGAAGCCAAAGGGCGTGTAGTTGACCATGATGTCCTCGTCCTTGACGCCCTTCAGCTTCAGGTAGGCCTCGAGGATCTTGTTCGTGGTCCGCGGGTAGACGTAGTCGGTACCCTCCAGTACCCAGCGCTTGACCTTGACCTCCTTCATCAGGTAGTCCACCGCCGGAATGGCCTGCTGGTTGGGCGCCGCGCCCGTGTAGATGACGTTCTTCGAGGATTCCTCGCCTTCGTATTGCACCGGGTAGAAAAGCAGGCCGTCATCCTTCTCGAATACCGGCAGGACCGATTTTCGCGACACGGACGTCCAGCAGCCAAAGACGACCGAAACCTTGTCCTTTTCCAGCAGTTCCGCCGCCTTTTCCGCAAAAAGCGGCCAGTTGGACGCGGGATCGACCACCACCGCCTCGAGCTTCTTGCCGAGCAGGCCGCCCTTCTTGTTCTGCTCGTCGATCATCATCAATACCGTGTCCTTGAGCGTGGTCTCGCTGATGGCCATGGTGCCCGACAGCGAGTGCAATACGCCGACCTTGATCGTGTCGGCAGCGGCTGCGCCGTGGCCGAGCAGCGACATGCCGGCCAGGATTGCCGCGCCCGCAATGTGTTTCTTCATGATCATGTTGAATCCCCTCGATGTGATAGGCAATTACATTTGCAACTGGAGTTTCGCGCCGATCGTGCGCGCCGTTCCGCCGACGACGTCCGAATCAAGGTAAAAGGCGCCCACGCGCGCATTGAAACCCTTGATCAGGTAATTGAGGTTGAACTCCTTGGTCTTGCTGGTGAAATCGCTGATGCCATGGGTGGTCTTGTCCACGTACTTGCCCAGCACCTGCACTTTGCCGATGCCGACAGGCTGCGGAAAGATGTACGCGGCGGTACCGGACCAGCCGTGGCTCGAATTGATGAGTCCGTTGTCGTGCTGGAACTCCGATTCGACGTTGACCACGCCCGCATCGCCGAGCTTTTTCTCGAACATGCCGTCGATGCTGTAGGCCGTGCCGCCATTGGTGCCGTGATTGGTGGAGTCGCCGCCTTGATTCTGCGCGGCGATGCCCACAGCCAGGATGTCCTTCTCGCCGTAATAGGTACCGTTGAGGTAATAGCCGGGCTCCGGGTCCCAGAAATCGGCCATTACGCGGATCGCGCTGATCAGCTTGCTGTTGCCAACGCCGGCCGTTGGCGCTCCCGAGGCCGACGGTCCGTCGAAAAAGCCCGCCTGCAATTTGACGATGCCGAACTGGCCCCAATAGGCCACGCCATTGTCACGGCCGGTGGCGACGCTGGGATAGAAGTCGGCCACTCCGCCGGCAAAGGGAAACCAGTCGTCGGCGTAATACGGGCCGGCGAGATTGGCCCGGTCGCTGGGCGGCAGGAAGCGCCCCGCCCAGATGTTGAAGGTCGGGGAAAACTCGAAGTGCCCGAAGGCGTCGAGTACCTTCACGCCATTGTCCGCCTGTGAATACTCGGTGTTGAAGGTGAGCTTGATGGTGTCGGTGACGCTGCCGTTGAGGTAAAGGCGGATGCTGTCGAGCAGGAAGCGGTTGGTATTCGATGCGTTGCCCGATGCCTGCGCGTTCTGGTTGTCGAAGCTGGTGATCAATCCTGCGCCGACCGAAACCGGCGGCAAGGTGACCTCGGCCGCGGTGGCGCCGCCGCACATCGCCACGGCAATGGCGCTGGCAAGCATGGCCCCAGGACCGAAGGTTCCAGCGCGTGTTTTGGCAAATGTCGTGCCCATATTGATGTCCCCCTTGAGTGCTGTTCACGAAAGCGTAGCGATCCGGCAATACGCCTGCCGGGCCGCCCGAACTGGCGACGGACCCAGGCCCCCCAGGCACGAGTTGCGCCAAGATGAAGCAAGGCCGCGCATATTTGGTGCGTAAAATCAAACCGTATCGACCAGTAACCCACCTGCTCTGGCCAATGTCTTAAAGGTAAGGGCTCATGCGCCGGGCCGATAGGCGCCGTATGACGTAGTGGCATGCGTCAAATGACGTATGGGCAGGTCGCGGCTCTCTGGCGCAGGCTTGCAGGGCAGCGCCTCGCGTCGCGTATGCGCGAGTGCACTTGTTGTTTTTTGGCACATCCTTTGCTGCAGGAATATCCATGGCTACTCAGCAGCGCATCGTCTGGAGGCGCCGCCAGTACAACAAACTGGTGGCCAGCGAAACGCTTGAGGACTACGCGTTGCGGTTCACCGCGTCGGGCGCGCGCAAGTCGTCCTTTCGCGTTGGCAATACAGCCCTGGGGCCGGTGGCCTTCCTGGCCATGGAGGCTATCGGCGGCGCAATAACCCTGGCCTATGGCTTCCAGAACGCGATCTGGGCGATCGCGATCTTTTCGGTGCTGATGTTCCTGATCGGCCTGCCCATCGCTTTTTATGCGGCCAAATACGGTGTGGACATCGATCTGCTGACCCGCGGCGCCGGCTTCGGTTACCTGGGCTCCACGCTCACCTCGCTGATTTACGCCTCCTTCACGTTCCTGCTTTTTGCCATCGAGGCCAGCATTCTCTCGGCCGCCTTGCAACTGGTGTTCCACATTCCCCTTGCGCTTGCCCACCTGATCAGTGCCATCGTGGTGATTCCCATCGCGGTGCATGGCATCAGCCTCATCAGCCGGATGCAGCTTGTCACCCAGCCGGTCTGGCTGCTGCTGCAGTTCCTGCCGCTGCTGTACATCGCGTTTGTCAATCCGCCCGAGCTGGCCGCGTGGACGGGTTACGCTGGGCAGCAGGGCAGCGCCGACGGCTCGACCAGCATGCTCATGATCGGCATGGCGACCTCGATCCTGCTTTCGCTGCTGCCGCAGATCGGCGAGCAGGTCGATTACCTGCGCTTCCTGCCCGAACGCACCCAGGCCAATCGCGTGGGCTGGTGGACCGCGCTGCTGACAACCGGGCCCGGCTGGATCGTGACGGGCAGCGCCAAATTGCTGGCCGGGTCTTTCCTGGCGGTGTTTGCGCTGCGCCATGCCGTTGCGCCGGACCAGGCCGATCAGCCCACGCAAATGTACTTTGCCGCATTTCTCGAAGCCGTGCATTCGCCCGGCGTGGCGCTGGCTCTCACCGGCGTGTTCGTCATCACCTGCCAGCTCAAGATCAATGTCACCAACGCCTACGCCGGATCGATCGCGTGGTCGAATTTCTTCTCGCGGCTCACGCACAGTCATCCGGGCCGGGTCGTATGGCTGGTATTCAATGTTGTGCTGGCCTTGCTGCTCATGGAAACCGGGGTCTTCCGGGCCATCGAGGCGGTACTGCTCATCTATGCCAATTTCGCCGCCGGCTGGTTTGGCGCGCTGACCGCGGACCTGGTCATCAACAAGCCCCTGGGCTGGAGTCCGCCGTATATCGAATTCAAGCGGGCGCACCTGTATGACATCAATCCCGTGGGCGTGGGCGCACTGCTGCTGTCGATCATTGCCTCCAGCCTGACCATATTGGGAGCGTTCGGCGAGCCGATGCAATCGTTGTCGCCGCTGGTCGGTCTCTTGACCGGATTCGTCGGCGCCCCGGCTATCGCCTGGGCCACTCGCGGCCGCTTCTACCTGGCGCGCCCGGCCACTGGGCTGCCCGGGGGCCAGAGCCGGATCCGCTGCAGCATCTGCGAAAACGCTTTTGAACCCAGCGACATGGCCCATTGCCATGCTTATGCCGGACCGATCTGCTCCTTGTGCTGCACCCTCGAGGCCCGCTGCCGCGACCAGTGCAAGACCAACAGCCGCGCGCTGGAACAGCTCAGCTTGCTGGCAAGGCGCCTACTGCCGGCCCGCGTCGCCACGGCGCTGCAATCGCGCACCGGGCAGTTCGCCGGCCTGCTGCTGCTGTTCAACCTGGCGGCGGGTCTGCTGCTGCTGCTGGTGTTCCATCAATTCCGCGAAGTGGGGCCGGCGGAGCGATCCGGCATCGGCACCGCGCTCTGGCTGGTCTTTCTATGCTCGACGGTGCTGTCCGGCGTGCTGGCCTGGATGATCGTGCTGGCCCACGAAAGCCGGCGCGCGGCCGAAGCCGAGTCGGCTCGGCAAACGGCCATGCTGATCGACGAGATCGCCGCGCACCAGCGAACCGATCTTGCCCTGCAAAAGGCCAAGGAAGTGGCCGAGTCCGCCAACGCGGCCAAGACGCGGTTCCTGGTGGGCATGAGTCACGAGGTTCGCACGCCGCTCAATTCCATTTATGGCTATGCACAGTTGCTCGAGCGCGGCACCTTGCAGAGCACGGATAATGCCGTGCGCATCATCCGCCGCAGCTCGGAATACCTCGTCCACCTCATCGATGGCCTGCTGGAGATTTCCAATATCGAGATCGGATTGGTCCGGCTCAGCCGTGACCTTGTCCACCTGGTCGATCTTCTGGATGAATTCGCCGAAATGTACCGGCCGCAAGCGGCCGCGCGCGGCGTCGCGTTCCGCTACGAACGTTCGCACCGCATACCGGCGCTGGTGCATACCGATGAAAAGCGCCTGCGGCAGATCCTCAGCAACCTGGTCTCCAATGCGATCAAGTACACGCGCGAAGGCCATGTCAGCCTCCTTGTCCGCTGTCACGGCGAGGTGGTGGAATTCGAGGTCGCCGACTCGGGTATCGGCATCGCCCCTGAGGAAATCGACCGGATATTCGAACCCTTCGAGCGCGGTCGCGCGCCGGAAGTGCGCGCCGTTCCCGGTACGGGCCTGGGCCTGACCATCACCAAGCTGCTCGTTCATGTCATGGGCGGAGAACTGACCGTCCGCAGCACGCCGGGTGCAGGAACCACCTTCCTGGTCCGCCTCCTGATGTCGCGATCGCGCGTCGACAGCAGTGCGCTGCCGCGCCGCAGCGCTGTCAGCGGATACGCGGGCCGGCGCCTGACGGTCCTGGCCATCGATGACGATGGCGGGCATCTTGCCCTCGTCCAGGACCTGCTCAAGCCGCTGGGCTTCCGGGTCCTCGCGGCCGAGAGCCGCAAGCGTGCATTGCAGCTGGCACAGGCGGATCCGCCCGATCTGGTGCTGCTCGATATCTCGCTGCCCGATGGCAATGGCTGGGATGTGGGCCAGGAGCTGCGATCACTGCCCGGCCTGGGCGCGGTGAAGATCGTGCTGGTCTCGGCCAACGCGCACGAGCATCGTCCGGCCGGCGACCAGAGCCCGCACGACGATTTCGTGCGCAAGCCGGTGGAGACCGATCGGCTGCTCGATCGGATCGGCCAGATACTCGAGTTGCAATGGATCCGTGAGCCCGCGCCGCGCGGCGTCGATCCGCCTGGTGCCGTGGCCCAGCCGCGCGTCATCAACCGCCACCATGTCGATGACCTGTACCAGCTGGGGCGGATCGGCCACGTACGCGGTGTGGAAGCCAAATTGCGGCAAATGGAGGGTGAGGACCCATCGGTCGGGCCCATTGCCGACCAGCTGCGTACGCTCGTTGCACGCTTCGATCTGCGGCAATACATGCAGGTCGTCGAGTTCCTGCGCAGGGACGGTTGAACCGATGTTGCGCCGCGATACCTTGCTCGTCGTCGACGATTCGCCCGAGACACTGGGGTTTCTGACCGACATGCTCGACCAGGCCGGATTCACCGTACTGATCGCCACCGATGCCGGGGCGGCACTCGACCTCGTGGATCGGATTACGCCCGATCTTGTCCTGCTCGACGCGGTGATGCCGGGCATGGACGGCTTCGAAGTGTGCCGGCGGCTCAAGCGCGACAAGCTCATGGGCCATCTGCCGGTTATCTTCATGACCGGCCTGGGCGAAACCGAGCGGGTGGTGGAGGGCCTGGCGGCGGGTGGAGTCGATTACGTGATCAAGCCCATCGTCGTTGACGAACTTCTGGCCCGCATCCGCGTGCACCTGGGCAATGCCCGCGCCGCAAACGGCAGTCGTGCGGCCATGGATGCCAGCGGCCGCTATCTGATGGCAACGGACCGCTCGGGACTGCTGCGCTGGTGCACGCCCAAGGCGCGCGAATTGCTGCTGCAGGCCTACCCGAGCAGCGGCGATCGAACGGATGCGCTGCCCGCAAGCCTGGTCGAGGAATTGTTGCGCCTGCCGGGCGGTCGCGGCCAGCCCATTGCGGCCATCAGCCGGGCCGACCGGAAACTCGAAATCACCTATCTGAGCGCGACCGGTCCGGATGAACTGCTTTTCTGCCTGGCCGAGATGGACCGAAGCGAAGAGCACGATACGCTGCAGCAGATGCTCAATCTCACCGTGCGCGAGGCCGAGGTACTGCTCTGGATCAGCCGCGGCAAGTCCAATCGCGATATTGCCCAGATCCTCGATATCAGTCCGCGCACCATCAACAAGCACCTGGAGCGCATCTTCGATAAGCTCGGCGTGGAAAATCGCGCCGCTGCCGCCGTTCTTGCGGTGCGCACGCTCAACGCCTTTCGCACCACCGGCATGTTGCCGGGCGTTCCCGCACAGGCTGCGCCGAGATCGGCCACGGTCTGACACCCGTGCAATCGACGGTTTTGCCAAATTCCGGCGGTTTTTCACGGCCGGATTGGGGGGGAACTACCCGCCAGATCCAGGCATCACCGTGGCGGTTCGATCTCCCGCGCGGGGAATATCCCTAATGTAATCCATGGAATCGGCAAGTTTGGGCAGATGGACGTGCTCCGGCGGCGACCATTGCTCAATATCAAGAAATGGGACCTAATCGGGACAAATCGCCCGATAGCCTTGCGGTATCCGGTGTAGGGTGGGACAAGATCCAGCGTAGATATCCCCAGCGCCCTGCCGGGGCTTCGTCGCTGGCGATGTCAGCGGAATCCGACGCAAATGCCCACCCGCCGTGCAAGTGCCGCCAAGCCCGCGTCTGCGTTGCGCAGCAAGGCGGAGGACCGGCTTGCCAGGGCAAGCTTGCCGCCGGGAGCCGCCATGTCGGCGGAACAACTCGTGCATGAGCTGCAGGTGCAACAGGTCGAACTGCAATTGCAGAACGAGGAGCTGCAGGCGGCCCTGGCCGAACGGGAGACTGCGCAGTTGCGGGCGCACAGCCTTATCCGTTCGGTGGTCGATTCCTTGAAGGCCGAGATTGCCGTGCTCGATGGCGACGGCTACATCTGCGCGGTCAATGAGTCGTGGCAACGGTTTTCGATCGCCAACAGTGCGACGCCGGGAACGGCCGCGCCCGGTACCGGCATAGGGGCGAACTACCTCCAGGTCTGCGGTGCGAACGCACCGGATCCGCAAGCGCTGCAGGTTCGCGATGGCATCCTGGCCGTCATCCGCGGCGAGGCGGCATCCTTCAACATCGAATACCCGTGCCATTCCCCCCAGGAGGAACGCTGGTTCAGCCTGACCGTCACGCCGCTTGAAGCGGTGCAAGGAGGGGTCGTGGCGGCCCACCGCGACATTACGGCGAACAGGCGCATCGAGGAGGAAATGCGCATTGCCGCCATTGCCTTCGAGTCGCAGCAATGCGCCATGTTGACCGACGCGCGGGGATACATCGTGCGTGTCAACAAGGCGTTCTCCCAGTTCACGGGGTATGGCGCCGAGGAGGTGGTCGGCAAACGCCCCTCGGTGCTCAGTTCCGGGCGCCACGACCGGGCCTTCTATCAGCAGATGTGGCAGACCTTGACCGAATCGGGCAGCTGGCACGGCGAGGTGTGGAACCGCCGCAAGGATGGCCGTTTGTATGCTTCCCGGGTGACGATCTCTGCGGTGCGCGGGGCTGGTGGTGCAACCACGCACTATCTTGCGAGCTATCTCGACGTCACGGGCCAGAAGGAGGCGGCGCTGGAAATCCACCGTCTGGAGAACTTTGACGCACTGACAGGCCTGCCCAACCGCCAGTCCCTCGGCGCATCGCTCCAGAACGCGATTCGCGAAGGCCGGCAGAACAAAAGCCATGGAGCGCTGCTGCTGCTGGACCTGGATCATTTCATGAACGTGAACGATACGCTGGGGCACGCCGCCGGTGATCGATTCCTCGTGGAGCTGGCCGGGCGCTTGTGCGATCGCGTGCGCGATGGCGATATCGTGGCGCGCAATGGCGCCGACGAGTTCGCGATCATTCTGCCGGGTTTGGGCGGCGACGCGCGGGATGCGGGCGCGCGCGCGGCTGCCATGGCGGAGGTGCTTCGCAACACGATTGCCCAGCCGATCCGCCTGGAAGGTGAGGACTTCCGCTGTACCGCCAGCGTGGGGGTTGCCCTCTTCAGCGAGGCCACCGATTCGGCCGAAAGCCTCATGAAGAACGCCGATCTGGCCATGCATCTGGCAAAGGCAGCCGGGCCGGATTGCACGCGGCATTTCGAGGCTGCGCTGCAGACCGCGCTGCTCGAGCGCACGGGACTGGAGTCCGATCTGCGCCGTGCCTTGGCGGGCGGTCAATTGCTGTTGCACTACCAGCCCCAGGTAGACCGCAACGGCCATGTACGGGCGGCGGAGGCGCTGCTGCGCTGGGCGCATCCCAAGCGTGGCCTGGTTCCGCCGGGTGATTTCATTTCCGTCGCCGAGGAGTCCGGGCTCATCCTGCCGATCGGCGGCTGGGTCCTGGAGACCGCATCGAAGTTGGTCAGTGAATGGTCCGGGGATCCGCTGATGCGCGGGCTGCGGCTCGCCGTGAACGTCAGCGCCCGGCAGATCCGGCAACCCGATTTTGTCGATCAGGTGAAGGAGACGCTGGCGCGGACCGGCGCGGATCCCAGTCGCCTGAAGTTCGAATTGACCGAAAGCGTGGTATTGCACGACATTGAAGACACCCTGGAAAAGATGGGCATACTGCGGTCGATGGGAATCGGCTTTTCCCTCGACGACTTTGGCACGGGCTACTCATCCTTGGCCTATCTGACCCAGCTCCCCCTGGAGCAGCTCAAGATCGACCGCTCGTTCGTCCGCAACCTGCCGCTGCGCCGCAATGATGTCGTCATGGCCCAGGCGATCATCGCCATGGCCAGCGGCCTTGGCCTGGAAGTGGTCGCCGAGGGCGTGGAAACGCCAGCGCAGCGCGACTTCCTGGCCCAGCATGGCTGTCACACCTACCAGGGCTACCTGTTCAGCCGGCCTATTGCCCTGGAGCAGTTCATCGCATTCGTGCATGCCAGCAACGCTGCCGACCGTCAACCGGCCCCCGCCGAAATTCTCTCCCCGACATAGATTCCGGAGCCGCGCGCCGTGCAGTGTTCACGGGCCGTTAGCTGGTTGCGCGGCCGGCAGCAGCGACTTCGATCATGGCGACCAGAAAGCGACCGGCCAACGCATCCGGGACGGCGCTCACGTGCAGGGTGCGCGCGGCTCCATCGGCCGGGTTGGCCATGGCAAGGGTTCGTTCCGCAGCACCGGCAAGCGTTTCGCCCAGCATGGCGCGCAGCGCGCTGGCGCCGTCGGGAGCCAGGAATGTATCCAGCCGGCACCCCACCAGGACACCGCGATCGGCGCCGAGCAGGCGCGCGCCGGCGAGATTGGCCTCGCAAATGGCAGTGTCGGCGCCGATCGTGAAATAGGCGAAGGGCGCCAGATCGTGGAGTTGGACGTAGCGATGCAGCCGCGCTTCAATCTCGATTCGCGAATGACGAAGTTCCTCGCCTTGCAGCTCCACCTCTACCTGATACACCTGCATCTCGTGCAGCAGGCCCAACGCGGTGGCTGCCGTTTCCGCAGAGGAGGACAGCTCGTACAGCATACCCAGCGCCGCGACGGAACTGGCGAGCGGGCTCGCCGGATCGGCGCTGCCGGTCAGGCGCAGGAGCGCGCGCTGGCGCAGCGCGGCTTCCCTTTCGGCGTCGAACATTTGCCTGGACACGGGCTTGCTCCCTGCCAACGCAGCGGCGCTGCAAGCGCGTATTCTAGTCCCTGCGCACCGCGGGCTCTACTCCTTGCGCAGTTGCGATTCGAGCTGCTTGGCAGCGGTGATGTCGACAAACGTGATGACCGCTCCCTGGATGACATTAGCCAGCGTGCGATACGGCATGATGCGTACCGAGAACCAGAGATGGTCCGTCGTGGCGATCTGCTTCTCGGAGAACGCCAGCGTGCGCAGCGTTTGCCTTGCGTCGGCGCTCATCTGCGGGTAAATCAGGGTGCTGGCCAGGTCGCTGAGCGGGCGGCCGATATCGCTATCGCGCAGGTGGATGATGCGCGTGATCTTTTCGGTGAATCGCCGCACCTGCAGCTCATTGTCGAGGAACAACGTGGCGATGTCGGTGCTGTTGAGCAGGTTTTGCATGTCGCTTTGCGCCAGCGCCAATTCGTCGAGCTTGGACTGCAGTTCGGCATTTATCGTCTGCAACTCCTCGTTCATCGATTGCGATTCCTCCTTGGAGGTGGTCAGTTCCTCGTTGGCCGATTGCAGCTCCTCATTGGTCGCCTGCAATTCCTCCTGCGAGGCGCCCATCTCCTGGCGCAGCGCGGTGATTTCCTCCTGCAGGCGCAGCGCCTCCTGCGAGGGGGCCGGCAGCGCCGGTCCGCTGGCACGCCGCTGGCGCTTGGTGCCGGCCGGCACGGCGGGAGCGTCGCGAAATACGATCATGAGCAGGCCGGCAAGCGCCGTGGGTTCGCGGATCGAACGGACCGTGACATTGAGCAGGCCCGGCATTTCCCCCGCAAGGCTCAGCCCGGGCAGTTCCACCGGCTCCGCGTCCTGAAGCGCCTGGTGCATTGCGGCCAGCACCTGCATCCGGATTTCCGGGCGCAGCATGACGTGGACGTTCCAGTTTGCCTTGCCGGCCGCGGCCTCGAGGAACCGGCCCGTGCGCCCGCAGACATAGACAATATCGCCGCCCGAATTGACCAGTACCGCCGGCGGCGCGAACTCCCGCAGCAGCACCTGGTCGGCGAGCGACTGCAGATTCACGCGGTAGTCGGGTGTATGCGGCAACGTGGCCTCCTGCGCGTTCGGTCTGCGCGCAACGCGCTGGGTTGGGAAATCTATCGCAAGCGCCCCGGCGCCGCCGTCGTCGCGCTGGTAAATGCGCGACTTCGCGTCCAGCATCCTGAAGAGTCCGTGCGAGCGCCCGACGGTCTCGGAGCCGCCGAGCACCAGCACGCCGCCGGCGCGCAGGCAGTAGTGAAACAGTGGTATCAGCCGCCGCTGTAGTTGTGCCGTGAAATAGATTATCAGGTTGCGGCAGGTAAGAATGTCCAGCCTGGTGAAGGGTGGGTCCTGGTTCACATCCTGTTGGGCGAACAGCACCATCTCGCGCAGGCTCGCGTTGATCTGGAAGCCGTCGCCCTTGGCGCTGAAAAAACGCCGGAGCCGCTCCGTCCCGACGTTCGCGGCGATCTGGGCCGGGTAGCAGCCACGCCGCGCGTAGGCAATGGCGTCGGCACTGAGGTCGCTGGCGAAAATCTGCAGGGATACTCCTGCCGGGGCGGGCAGCGCATCGATTGCCTCCTGGAACAGCATGGCCAGTGAGTAGGCC
>Ga0209698_10004771_pt1 | contig 14785 bp, 13 predicted proteins | sample LitLauG_LLR_2012_FD_187203 | JGI IMG/M metagenome (GOLD analysis project Ga0209698, IMG submission 187203) | Freshwater sediment microbial communities from Pennsylvania, USA - Little Laurel Run_MetaG_LLR_2012 (SPAdes) (version 2) | ecosystem: Environmental > Aquatic > Freshwater > Creek >...
AGATAGAGATCGACGTACTCGAGCCCCAGCCGTTCGAGGCTCCGTGCGATTTCCGCCTTGGGGCCGCGACGGATCGGGAGCCACTTCGTCGTCACGAACATCCAGCAGCTCGCTACGAACCCCGAGAAGTGGCTGAAACAGTTCCCGCGTGACTTCTTCGACATGATCATCGTTGACGAAGCGCACCACTCCCCGGCGGAGAGCTGGCAGAAGGTCCACGAGCATTTCAAGGACGCCAAGGTCATCAACATGACCGCGACCCCGTTCCGTGGTGACGCGCAACAGATCGAGGGCGACCGGGTCTATCGGTACCCGTTCAAGAAGGCGACGTTCAAGGGGTACATCAAGCGGATCACCGCGTCCTACGCGGCGCCGAGCAAGTTGGAGTTCACCGCGAAGGGCGAGACCAAAATCTACACGCTGGATGAGGTCTTGAAGATGAAGGAGAAGGACTGGTTCAGCCGCGGGATCGCGCTGAGCGACCCGTGCAACCAGACGATCGTGGACAACAGCCTCCAGCGCCTGGAGCAACTCCGGGAGACCGGCACGAACCACCAGCTCATCGCGGTCGCGTGCACCGTGAACCACGCCAAGAAGATCGTGGGGCTCTACGAGGCGCGCGGGTTCAAAGCAGACCTGATCTACAGCGAGATGGACGAGGACAAGAAGGTCGAGGTGAAGCGTCGCCTGACCAGCGGCGATCTCGACTGCATCGTCCAGGTACAGATGCTCGGCGAGGGGTTCGACCACCCGAAGCTGAGCGTCGCGGCAATCTTCCGCCCCTTCCGCACCCTCGCGCCGTACATCCAGTTCGTCGGCCGCATCCTGCGCGTGATCGTCCAGAACAGCCCCGGCCACGCCGATAATTACGGTCATATAGTAACGCACGCCGGCATGAACCTCGACGAACGACTCCGTGAGTTCAAGATGTTCGAGAGCGACGACCAAAAGTTCTGGGAAGAAGTCATCGGGGGCAAAGAACCCGAGCCACCAGCGGAGGTCGCGAGCGGCACAACCCGCATGCGCCTGACCGAGCAGGCCGTGGTGAACTACGAGATCGTAGACACGATGATCGAGGAACAGTTCACGTCTGCTGAGCAGGAGGACATCATCAAGGAGCTGCGGGAGAAGCTCGAATCACTCGGCCTCGATCCCGAGCAGGCGGACGCGATCGTCCTCGCCAAGACGAGCGCACACACCATCACGAAGGCCGCAGCACCCTACCAAGTACTCCCACAACGCGAATGGGAGACACGCAAGAAGGGACTGAACGACCAGGTGAACCGGGCAGCGAACCTCCTCATGAACCGCCTGGGGATCAACCGCGCGGGCCGCGAGCTCATCAACGCAGGAGTCGCGGCAACGAACAACTTCATCGCGGGCGTCACCCTCATCAACAAAGAACTCAAGGACAAATACCCCCAGCCACGACAGCAGTGGAGCACCGAACAATTCGAGGCCGCGACCAACGAGCTCGAAAGCATCCTGAACACGCTCACGCGACGGTACAAGGGGGTGCTCAGTGGCAAAGCCAAGGGGTAAGACGCCATCACTCCTCGCCGTCTCCACCGGCACGCCAGAACCGCACACGTGCGGAAGGGCGACACCATGCGAGCGGTGCGAGGATTCGGTAGCGACTAACGATCGGTGCTTCCGCATCCCCAAGATGAGCAGCGGGTACACGCACCGCCCCATCTTCTGCGTGGCGTGCACGATCGCCATCATCGAGCAGACGAAAATCGAACTGTCAGCAGTAGAGCAGGAAGTCAGAGGGAAGGGACTGAAACGCTAAAGGAACGAAAACGGGAGAGGAGTCGCACAATGGACGAAGAGCTACGCGGACTACTGGTAGGTCGTATCCAGGACGTCTGCAACGCGCGAGCAAGAGAAGGATCGTTCGCAATCAACGAGGCAGCGCAACAAGTCATCGACGAGATGGGCAGCGAGGATAACAAGCGATGGAAGGAACTCCGCGACCACTTCGCCGAGCAAGGCGTGGTCCACATGGTGAACCGCGTCATCACGCAAGCCAAAGCCGCCGACCCCGCGCAGCGCAACCTGCCCGGCCTCGAATCCATGCCACTCCTCATTACCTCCGAGGGAGCCGCGAGCCGACCCGAGAGCGACTTGAACGCCCTGCGCCGCGAGGGGATCGATACTCATCGATGCGTCGCCAACCTTGATGAGGCGATTTTGCACGGGCCTTTCGCACCAAAGCGGCGACGCGTCACAGACCTGGACCTTGGTGACCTGCGTCTCCGATATCCAGTCGGACAGAAGACGGGACGAAGCTACCAGGCGGTCATACAAGTTGTCGAGCGGCGCGGATTCTGCAACTCCCTTGCGCACGTCCGTATCGACAAAAGCGGCGGCGTGCCGAAGATTGTCCGGCAGGGCCGCGCCCCAAAGCCATCCGGCCGGGCACGCCTCGATTGCCGTGTCGTGTTGCACTGGCGCGGTTCCATGCCAGAAGGCGCTAAGGGCCATCGTCGGTTGTCCAATCGGATTCATCCGGCCGGCCAATGATGAGCCTCTTCCCATCGCATCGATGGCAAAAGCGCAATGTATCCGGACATCGCGGCCCTCGCCGGTTCGAACCTCAATGGCGGACCTTCGTTCCCGTCCTGCGAATAACCTATGAGTCGCGCTGGTTGATGCACTCGGGCGCCGGCGTTGCGGGCGGCGAGAAGCAAGATCTCGTTGAATCGGGCGCGCTCGACATGAAATCCGGATGGAGATGGAAGTTCGCGGATCTCGTCCTTTCCATTCCAGCGGACAATCGCCGAACGGGGCCGAAGAAAAGCTTCTGCTTCGACGGCGTCGCGGAGCCCGAGTACGCCGAGCAGGGGAAGAACGGACCCGGGCAACGACTCGCCCAGCCGATGGCGTGGAAAGACAGCCTTTTCGACTATGACAACGGAGTGTCCGAGAAGCGCCAGTCTGCGCGCAGCAGCCGCTCCGGCCGGCCCTCCGCCCAGAATGCAGACGTGCGCTTGTATCGATTCCACGGGGAATGATGCGAGGCGCCTTGGTGAAGAAATTGAAGCGCCCGAGACGTCTAATTTAGAGAAAGACAGACCTGAGCTTCGCATCGTCGAAGAGATCGTCGGCGGGTCCTGAATAGGAAACCGCGCCGTTGCGGAACACGTACGTTCGGTCGGCAATCGTTAACACTTCTCTCACCTTCTGCTCAACGATCAGAATTGCGGCTCCCGTGGAGGACCGAATCCCAGAAACGGTTTGCAGAGCCTGGCCGACAAGTTTCGGACCAAGGCCTAGCGAAGGCTCATCTAGTAGCAACAACCGCGGCCGTGTGATCATCGCGCCCGCCAGTGCCAGCATCTGCCGTTCACCGCCTGAAAGTGTCGCTGCCCGTTGGCTGAATCGTCGCGGGAGAACCGGAAAGAGGTTGCAGGCGCGGTGAAATGCCTCGCGGGAGAGATTTTGGTCAGCAACAACGCTGGCGGCGATTTGTAGATTCTCCTTGACTGTGAGTTCACCGAAGACGCGGTTTCCCTGCGGAACATAGGCTACGCCCTGTCTTAATAGGGCGGCCGGCTTATGGTGCTTTTTCGGTACCTCGGCAATCCGAATGTCGCCCTGCCAAGGGGCCAGCAATCCGAAGATAGATTTGAGTAGCGTCGATTTACCGGCGCCGTTATGGCCGATGATTGCGACTATTTCTCCGGCCTGAACCTCAAGGCTGACGCCGTTCAGGACCGGCTTCTTCTCGTAGCCGACAATCAGTCCGGAGACGAACAGGAGTGGGCCGCCGTCTGTCACAGATACGACTCCAGGATTTCGCTGCGCGAAAGAATTTCCTCCGGAGCGCCATCGGCAATCACTGTGCCTTGACTCATTGCGATCACCCTGTCGGCTACCCGGCGAACAGCATCGATGTCGTGCTCGACAAAAACAACGGTTTTGCTCTTCTGGCGAAAAGTGTCGATGAGTTTCACTACGAGCTCCCTCGTCCCCGGGTCTACTCCCGAAAACGGCTCGTCGAGCAGCAAAACATTAGCGCCCGTCGCGACGCACGTGGCGATCGTCAAAAGTTTTTGCTGACCGTATGAGAGGTCACCCGCAGGCTGGTGCTTGTGCTCGGAAAGCCGCAGTTCCGAAAGGACTTCGGCAGCCCTGACCCGCAGCGCGGCGGCCTGGTCCGAGAGACCAACCCGGGAAAGAGCGCGCCACAAACTCTCGCCCATCTGTGGCTTAAACGCGAGCAGAACATTATCTAAAACTGAAAGCTGTTTGACCAGCCGAAGGTCCTGAAACGTGCGCGACACGCCTTTCAGGGCAATACGGTGAGGAGCCAGGGCGGTAATGTCCCAGGTGCCCAGAAGGCACCGACCGCGGTCTGCGCGTATGAATCCGGTAAGTACGTTGAGAAGCGTGGTCTTGCCCGCACCGTTTGGCCCGATGACCGCGCAGACTTCGCCTCGCGCAAAGGACAATGCGACGCCGTTCAAAGCAACGACGCTGTCAAACGATTTGTGCAAATCGACACACGAGAGCATCGCGCGGGCTCAATTCATTTCAACGGCCGACCTTATATGCGCCGACCAATCCGGTTGGCCTCAGCGCGATAACAACTACTAACATCAGACCGTAAACGATCTGCCGGACGTTGGCCGATGCCGACGGGGGCAGGCCGAGGAATCGCATCAATTCCGGAAGGAGTACGAGCAACGCCGCACCGAGCGGCGGTCCAAGGAGGCTGCCGGCTCCGCCAATAATAACCATCGAGATCATTAGTATAGAATCCATAACGGTGAAGCTTGTGGGGTCTATGAAAGCAAGATAAACCGCGTATACACCGCCTGCCGTTGAGGCAATCGCGGCGCTGACCGCAAAGGTGAGGATCTTGAATCGCAGTACATTTTTCCCGTACGATTCCATCAGGACTTCGTCTTCACGAATACCATGGAGCACGCGCCCAAACGGGCTATGCAAAAGCGCGTAAACAATGGCCAGTGCCACAAGCGCTACGAATCCGGCTAGGCAGAGCAAGCCCCCTTGCGAGGCAATTCTGACGCCGAAAAGCGTGAATTCGGGAATGCCCGGAATACCGAGCGGACCGCGGGTAAGAGGCACCCAGTTGTTCAGAACGTTCGAAAAAATGATCTGAAAGCCAAAAGTAGCGATGACAAAATAGTCTTCGCGCAGGCGAAGGGCGGGCAATGAAACTGCCAAAGACGCTAACGCTCCCAGTCCTGCGGCGGTAGTCAAAGTGAGAATTGAGTGAATACCTAGTCGGGTGGACAGAACGGCGACCACGTAGGCGCCGATACCGAAGTAGCCGGCGTGCGCGACCGAGAGAATACCGGTATGCCCGACTATCAGATCGAGCGACAAGGCAAGAGTGGCGTAAATAACGATGACGATTAGAATGTGGATGACATATTCCATTTTTAGACAGCCGCCTTTCGCAGCGGCCTTCCCATGACGCCCGTGGGACGGATGAGGAGAAACGCGATCAGCAGGACGAACACGATTGCATCCTGCCATTGAGTGCCCAGAACGATAACGCCCAAGTGCTGGGCCGCTCCCACGAGCGCAGCCCCGACGGCAACGGCCTGAATGCGCCCTTCGCCGCCGATGATCACTGCCGTGACGGCCATTAGAAGTATGCGCAGGCCCATGGTCGGACTAAGGTCGGTGTCAAGGCCCACCAGCAGGGACGCGATGCCGGCAATTGCAGAACTGCCGGCGAACGTCCAGAACATCACCTTATCGGAATCGATGCCAACAATTCTAGACAGTTCCGGATCGTTGGCGACAGCGCGTAGTGTGCGACCCGCCTTTGTACGGTGCAGGATCAGCCAGAGCAGAATCGTAATGACAATTGCCGCCCCCACCGTCCAGACTTGGATTGTAGTGAAGTGCGCTTCGCCCAGAACGAAGACCCTGTTCAGGGCGGTTTTCCTAATCGACTTGGTGTCATCGCCGAAGGTCAAGGAGACTATGTTCTGGACCGCAACCATAATGCCGAGAGAGGCAAGGAGTAACCCAAGAGGAGAAGCGGTCCTGCGCCGAAGGCGCTTGAACACTAAGTATTCAGTCATGGCTCCGAAAGCGGCGGCTGCAGTTACAGCAACGGGTGCCGCCGCCGCCAGAGGGAAATGGAGCGCGGTCATGAGAGCGTAGGCGACGTATGCGGCGAGAGTATAAGTGACCGCGTGGGCAAAATTGAAGAAGCGCGCCGACCAGTAGATCATTGCAAACCCCAGGCCGACCAGTGTGTAGGCCGCGGCGGCAATGACCGAATTTGCAAACAGTTGAGAGATCATGCGGCGGCCGTGTGGTTTCAGCACATGGGGGCTGATTCGGTCGCGGGCTGGGAAAAGCTGTCATTTAGCGGAAACAGAGTCATCGTTTCGCGCAGGGCACAGTCGAGCTCGTCTGGTGTTGTCTGCGTGAAGCGCGTGATCCAATCACGTTTCATTTCTTCGAGATCGAAGAGATCACCATCGTATTTGCCGCGAAGCTCGGGGCGAGAGCAGAGCATGGAAAAAGCGCGGCTACCCGGGATCGGAAGCATTATGCTGCAGGAGGTCTCGACGATATTACCGAATCCCAGCAGCTCACGCGCATGCACCGTCGTTTTTTGCAGGGACCGAGCTGTCTCGCCCGGCAGACCGAGGACAAAGGAGGCGACGACTTTAATGCCGCAAGCAGCCAGATGTTCAACCGCGCGAAGGCTCTGAGCGACGGTTGTCCCTTTGTTCGCAAGTGTCAGCAGACTATCATCGCCGGATTCAATGCCGAGAAAGACCTCATAGACATTGAGCTCCTTCAGCTGCCGGGCCATTTGCAGCGAGATATTGGACGTCCTTCCATAAACATTGAAAGAGACATCGAGGCCGTGCGGTCTCGCCGCGACAAAGTCGTCGAGCCACCGGCTGTTCTCGGTGAAGGTGTCGGAAATCTCCCAAAAGTGGCTGACGCCCACCTTATTCCGGAAATACATGATTTCCGCCCACAATCGCTCCGGGCTTTTGTATCGCACACCTGCATGCGGAATCATGCAGAAAACACATCCGCCATGGGAACGATCTCGCCAGATGCACCCTTTCCGCGAGTAAATCGCCAGTGACTTTTCAAACGGCTTGAAGGCTGCATACCGGCCGACGAAACGCTGAAAGTAGAAATCGAGCGGGAGATTCGCATAATCGGGGAATGGGAGTTCGTCGAGTGCGATATCGTGCTGCGGATTCTCGATAATTTCGTTGGCACTTCGATAACAAAGATTCGGGACAAACTGATAGGGACGACCCTCAACATAAGCCGCGAGACCTTCTTCGCCGTCACCAACCACGACGGCGTCGACGAAAGGCCGTTTTTGCAAGATCCGCTTTGCGAAGGCAGAGGGATAAGGACCGCCCAGCACCACGCGCGAACCCTTTTCGGCCGCAGCGTGTGCGATGTCGAGGGCCGACCGGTAGGTCATGACATTGCAGCTGATGCCGACAACGTCAGCACCTGCGCGACGGCAGAGCTCCTCATGGCCGGTGATTTCGCCGTCGAGAAGCTCGATCTCGCTCTCAGGGTCTGATCGCCGAAGCCATGCAGCCAGGCAGGCCAAATTAAGGGGCGGATAAACTCCTGTGCGCGGCGAACGTATGTAACGCTCGCCGAGTCCCGCGCTCACCAACTGTAGATGTTTCGTCACAATGTTTCCTCTTCTCCTGTCGAAGCCGGCCCTAGGCGGTCAGCGTGCCGATCGGCTGCGCCGTTTTCGAATCGCGTGTTGCGTAATCAATGAATTTTTCGAGATTCTGCAGCTCTTTTTGTGAGGTGACCAGCCTGAGCGCCATCGTTTCAAAATCCGGATCCAGTTCGGCGGCGATGCAGGCGATGGTTCGAACGGTCGCGGCGGTCTTCAGTCGGATGACAAGAAAATCGGGCGACTTGATTTCCCCCGCCCGGCTGCTCGGAATCGTGGGTAGGAGTTTCAGATATTGCAACGATTCCGCATCTGAAAGGGCCAGGTACCGAGCGTGTGAATTGAGAGCGCCGGCCGCGACCGGCTTCGAATGAAGTTCTTCGGCGACGACGTCAAACAAGGGTTGATCGCTCAAGTTTTCGGAAGCCAAGGTCTTGCCCTGCGTATGGAAATAATCTGCGATGGCATAAGCCTCGGAACCGCGATGCTCGTCGAGCAGCCATCGTGGGACATCGGTGAATGCAGCTATTTGCTCAACGCGCATTTTTTTTGGCCTCCCTGTGGCAGCATCGCAGATGACCCTGAGATGAGCCTGCCTGCGCAGCTTTTCGAACCGAGGAAGTGACATGCCCCCCAGAATCTGGCGTTCTTCAGCGCCAGGGCGCTCCAGGTTATTGACGAGGAACACGCGGGTGATCGTCGGCCCGTTTGGACGCTCGAGCCATGTCTTGATCTTCGCCCGATAATCGTCCATGAATGGTCGGCTAATTCCGGGAATGCCTTCGTGCTTGTCCGTCTGCGCGGAATCATCGCGCCAGTTGAAGTACTCGACCGGCAGGATGTTAGCGGAAGCAAAGATGTCTACCGTTGTGGAGGTTCCTTCGACCTTACGGAGAACCTCGTCAACGAGTGATTCGATCAGCTTAATGTAGAGGCCAATATTTGTGGCGACTGTGCGGGACTTGATGTCGAGCGCCTCTTCCTCCAGATAGGCTTGAATGGCAACTTTCCAGCACAGCAGGCTGTAGTTCGTACCGTCCACAATCGCATATGTATTGGCAAACTCGTTTTCGATGAGAGTACCCCATGCACTGGTCAGCCTTTGAAGTCCTTTAAGAAAATTGGGCTGGAGTGAGGAATCGGCCGCATAAGCCTTCTGGAGATTCTCGGACTGAAGTCCTCGGAGAATACTGTCTTTCGAAATCAACCCGGCCGAAACATTTTCGATGTCTCTTTTAGTCTGTGCAAGCTCGGACTGGAGACCCTTGAGTTCGCCCTGGAGGGTTAATACGTGAGTCGCAGTATCTTGAAGTTGCTTCAAAATTCCGGCCGCGGCCGCCTCGTGCGCGCGCATACTCTCGTCCATCCTTCGCAGCGACAGTGAGACATAGACGAGGGCGAACGTCACGATCGCAGCGGTAAATGCGTCAAGGATCCAGAACGATGTGAAAGGAATGTCGACATGCTGGCCCGGGCCGGGCAAGCTCGCATGCTCGAACGCCTTGAAGACCTCGTAGACGATAACAACGGTGACGGCACCGGCACACCAGCCGAGGATCGCCCGCTCAGACAGCCCGTGCTTCTTGGGAGCCTCCTGTTCCATATGCGAGTCTTTAAGGTGTTGTGGTGACGACAATGGTCTTGCCGTTTTCGACGCGCTTTATCATCATCGGCTTATTGACATCGCCATTGGTGTCAAAAGTGATCGTTCCTGAAGCGCCCGCATAATTCTGAATCTTGTAAAGCGCATCCTTGAGAGCTTCGGACGACGGAACGGGAATCGATGAGAGGGCTTGAGCAAGAATCATCAGCGAGTCGTACCCTTCGGCGGCGAAAAGTTCTGGATCGCGGCTGTAACGAGCTTTATATTTCTGTGCGAATGACTGCGCTGCTGCGCCCTGCGGCTGCGCAGGAAGGATGTATGTTGCGCCATTCGCAGCTTTTCCTGCCTTTGCGAGAACGGAAGGGTCGTCGAGAGCTTCCGTCTGAAAGAAGAGCGGCTTTCGAATTCCTAGTTCATAGGCCTGCCGTAGAACAATGGGCGTGTCGCCCGGGTAGGACACAATGAGAACCGCGTCGGCGTTCTGCTGTTTGATTATGAGGAGCTGAGCGCGAATGTCCTGGGTATCGGCTGGATACGCATCGGTGGAAACGATCGTTCCGCCCAATGAGCGAAAATTCTCCGAGAACGATTGCTGATTGCCGGCGCCGCCATCGTTATTGATATAGAGCACGGATACGCGTTTGTTTCCCAGCGAATGGACATATTGCGCGAAAACCTTGCCCCGGAAAGCATCGCTTGGAATCGTACGGAAGACGTAGTCGCCGGCGGTGGTAATCTGCGGGTTTGTTGAACCCGGACTGACTAATACGACTTTTTCGCGCTCGACTACCGGCGCCATTGCAAGCGTCGGCGAGGAGCAAATGGCACCGATGATCGCGATGGGCTTGTTGGCGGCAAGAAGTTTCTGCGCGGCGGAAACAGCGTTCGCAGCCTGGCACTGATCGTCTTCGACATGAATCTCCAGCTTTCGTCCTAGAATTCCCCCTCGGCCGTTAATCTCATCTGCCGCGAGGAGGATGGCGTCACGTGGCGGCCCACCCCACTGTGCATTGCTACCCGTCAGTGGCAATACGGCGCCGATAGAAATGACTTCCTGAACCTGGGACTTCGGTATGCATGCCACCAGGCCCGTCAGAGCGGCGACCATGGCGATGCGCGCTGTTATCTTGTTCGACATCAGTCGGCCTCCTAATTGAAGATCCCACAACGAGAACGCGAATCGTTTTCCAAATCCTCTTCTTTATGCTTTTTTAATGAATGGAAGTCAGCTTTATACCACATTTCATAGTGCATGGTGTTGCACTGGCAGGATATCTAGCGGCAACGGTGGGCACTCGCCGGGGAAAGTCATAAGGGCGGCCTGGGGAAGAGGTGGGGGAACTGGCAGCTTATGGGGACGAGTCCTGCCGTCACGCGGATGCGCGAAGTAGGTTAAACTCCCAGCAGGTCCGGAAGAATTCCGCACTTTATGGTGAACAGTTCGGCAAGGAGCAGCTTCGAACGGTTCCGTCGTTGCGCAAGCAGAACGACATCTGAGCTGTCGGCAAACGCGACCGAGGATGATCTGCGGACAAAAGTTGTCTTCCCGCTCTTGCGCGACGGCTTGGGAATTCAATCTTCAGACATTCACCTCGAACCGGTTCTGGGTGAGGCGGGTCGCGCCGATATGGTCGTGAGGATGGACGGGGCGCCTGCTCTGGTTGTCGAGTGCAAACGTCCCACACTACCGCTGAGGGAGGCGGAGGTGACGCGCCGTGCTCTGGAGCAGGCCGAGCGGTACGCGACCAAACTCCCAGTTGATCGTGTCCTGGTGACGAATGGAACATCATGGGTTTTGACCAGCAGGCGCCAGGTTGTAGCCTCGGCTGATAGCCGGTCGGCGTTCCTCAAGAGACTGCGCGAGTTTTTCTCGTACTTGAATCTGTCAAGCCTGTGGTTGTCGGCGACCGGCCTGATTCTGCCCGAAGGGGACGAGGAGATCACGGCGCTTCTCTACAAGGCCGATACCCTGCAGATCGAACGGTCGGATCTCCGGCTGGCGCGCAATATAACTGCTTCACGACTGCCTGATCGGGGCCGGCGCCTCGAAGAGGAAGTCCGGAAATCCTTCGCTGTCGCCGCCAGCGCCGCCGCCCTGCAGGGTGCGTTCCGCTGTGAGCCGTTCTCGATTCTGCATGTTGATCCGACTTTTGTCACACCACGTAAGAGTGCCTGGTCTTATGATCCTTTCTACAAGAAGCATCGCCAGCTCGAATCAGCCTACTTACACATTTCTGACCACTCAGGCGTAGCAGATGCAGGCGTCCGGGCGCTCGCCTTCGCTAACGACCTCGGCCGCGAGGAGCGCTGGCGCCTGGCCGATGTTGCCGGCAGGCTTGTACGTGGGGGATTTACGGTGCTGTTGCCGAAAGAATCGCAGCTTGTGAGGCTCGGCATACCGTTTGGCGATGTCATCGGAAATTCCATCGGGTCTGGGTTTAGGGACGGCGAAGGGTTTTCAGGGCAATGGACTTCGGACAAACGACGAAGCCGCGACTTGCGAGACGGTGTACGGGAACTGATGTCCGCTTCTCCCGAGATTGTCGTGAGATCCGCCAACAAGCAGCTCTACGACCGGCTGGTGGAGACCCTTGGCCTCTGATGCCGCGCGGCCCTTTTGAATCGCCTCATCAGTGGAAGGACTATTGACGTATCGGCGGGTACCCATCGTCGGCGCGCATCGTAGAGGAGGCGCTAAGCGAAGCAACTATTGAGCTGTGTTGCCCATGGGCACGGGTTTGAGTCGATGGGACGGTTCACTGGCGATGCCCTGACCGCGTGGTAATGCTTTCCGTTACGGGACCTGAACATGTTGCCGTTGGCACTCGTGTGGGGGAACGACAATGTTTCGCCGGTGCCTGAGGAATCCCTCGCCGAAGTCGGCCTCTGCGGGGTGTCAGGGCAATGGTCAAAAAGTGACCGGGGATTGTACCGAAAGCGGCTCCGATAAATCGCTTTGCTCAAGACATTGCTCACACGCCGCCGAGCCGTAGAGACCGCGCCCAGGTTTACATCAGTGCGTATTTGTGTGGAGTGTGTTAGTTATGGCTGCATCGGATCTCTTCGGACAGCGCGAAACGGGTTCGACCCCCGTTAGCGCTACCAAAACCATTTAAAATCAGCGCCTTGCAGAATCCAGAATAGATTCGTGAAGAGGCGCGGCACTTGAGCGAAGATCACGGCGTCGCTGGTCCAGCGCATAGAGGCCGGACACGAATGGGACCGCAGTTAATACGCCCCACCTCCCGAGCGCAGTCGGCGTTGTCACCGGCTGTCCGTTGCTGCGGTCGCGGTTCTGATAGCTCGCGAAGTCGCATTGGCAAAGGTTCGAACCAATCACCTTGACCTGGCATGGGGCCGCCCGGACACGCTGATGCGGCGGGGCGAATCGGAACTCGTCAAGGTTCTGTATCTGGCACCTTCTCAATTGGAACGCGATCAGGCCGACGATCTCGCCTTGGAGTACCTGAGACATCTGAAGCAATATAAGCGCCAGGACCTGGAGACCTCGGCCATTTTTCTCTACACAGCATCCGAAGCCTGCAAGACAAGCCCGGCGTTGCTCGCACCTCGATTCGCCGACGGGCTTCCGGGTTGCGGTCGGGAAGCCCATATAAGCAGGATGGCGTTGGCGGCGCCCCCAGGCTCCGAACCGAACCCAGCAATGTATGTCGGGTCCCGAACCCACATCAATCCCTGGAGTGACGCGGTGAGTCTCATTACCGCGCAACAGGAACACGCTCCCTATCGCGTGATCCCGGAGCCGATGATTCCGGAAATCTCTCCGGACGATCCGGACCCCGACGAGGGATTTGAGCAACCCCAACCGTTCGCACACCAGATTCCTGCCCCGCCGGTATCGCGCCCAAAGAAAAAGTGAGTCGAAACCTAACGGGCAGCTCCGGACCAGGCATGTCACGCATCTTTCCGGCTGGGCATCACGCGGATCATCACGTACGGACTTCTGAACGCGCCATCCTGATAGAGGGGGCATTCCCTGTCCTTGTCCCATTTCAGATCAGACCAGGCAAGCGTGCTTTCCTCGCGGCCGATCCGGACGATGCCGTCGAGCAGTATGTACTCGCCGTATGCTAGCGGTACGGGCACATCGCCAATACCGAACCCTACGGGCCAGTTTACGAGCTTGAAATTCCGCTTCGACGCCTTGGTGAGGCCCGCGATCGCCGCCTGTATATAAGGTCCAGTCATGGCGAAGACCGGGTTAAACTTGCCCGCGAGCTTGAGACCGCCGCTGACGGCGGAGCTGCCAAGCAGGTCGAGAATGGGCTGACTGGCCCGATCCGCCATGACATAGATGGCGACCTTGAGTCCGATACCTTCCGTCACTTTGAGGCCCTCGAATATCGGCAAGCCCACCGCCGCTGCGGCGCCCGCCGTGCCGGCATCGCAGGACGTAACGTGCGAGATCTCGGATTTCTTATTGTCTTCGAACCAATGCGACGCCTGCCAGGTCACCTGCGCCACGCAGCGATCGTGCGGAAGATTGGGAAGGTACATCTGGCGCATGACGAGATTCACCTTGTCACCCCGCTCGACCCGGTCGGCCCGGGACGCCTCCGCAGCAACAAAGCTCTCACCCCGTCGCAGGCCCACGCGGAGGTTGGCTCCGTCGATCGTGCGCCAAAGGCCGAGGAATGCTGCGAGCCGCGCCGCAGGGCCACCGTGCTCGCCTATCACCGGTTCCTCCAATGCGTCATGAAGCTCCTCAAATTCCTCTTCCGACAACTCCGCGACGGATTTGCCGGGACCAATTTCTTCAACCATGCTTAGCTCCTTTTCGCTGGTGTAAATCATCGAGCGCGTCCATGACGCGATCGGCCCATAGTCTGTCCCCTGACATCATTCCGAGCCTCTGCGCCGCCTGGCCGCTGCGTCCAAGATATTCGATCCTCCAGCGGGCAGGGGGATGCGTCCGCAGCAGACTTCGGGACAGGTAGGCATTGCCGAAGCAGGACTCCTCCAGCATCAGGTCCCATGCTTTAAGCGCGAGGCTTATGCCGGCGATGAGCGCGCGATACCACGACTCCTTCACCTCGTCCCGAAGCCCCGCCTTGAGGGAATCGGTGACGATGATCAGGAAAGCGTTCACATCCGCCGCAAGCTCCTTGGCCCAGGAGAGCGCCTGCTGTTCATCGAGTGTGATCCCATACAGCGCGGCTCCGGCGACCGCCGGCCCGACATGCGGCGCGTAAGAGGATATTCCCATCGCGGCCTGGGGCCCCTGATGGCTGGTCTCATGTATCACCATGAAAACGTAAGCCAGCGTCATGGCTTCGGTGAGCCAGGCTTGCGGCATTTGACCGGGCGTGGGGACGGACTCGATCAGGGGAGCCCTGCCGGTGCGAAAGACCGTCTGCGAAAGAATCCTTCCGGCCCGGACACGTTGTTCGTCTGTCGCCTGGTGAAATTGCAGCTCATCGTTGCAACTCGTGTCCATCATGTCGTACAACTGCCGCGTCAGCTGATCAATAACCGTAATCATGAGCGCATCG
>Ga0209698_10004772_pt1 | contig 14780 bp, 13 predicted proteins | sample LitLauG_LLR_2012_FD_187203 | JGI IMG/M metagenome (GOLD analysis project Ga0209698, IMG submission 187203) | Freshwater sediment microbial communities from Pennsylvania, USA - Little Laurel Run_MetaG_LLR_2012 (SPAdes) (version 2) | ecosystem: Environmental > Aquatic > Freshwater > Creek >...
GCCAGTGCCGAAACCGTGGCCATGGCCGTGCAGTCGGCCAGCCGCGCCTGGCCGGCCTGGGCCGACACCCCGCCGATCCGGCGCGCGCGCGTGTTGTTCAAGTTCAAGGAACTTTGCGAATCCCGCCTGGGCGATCTGGCCGCGCTCATAACGCGCGAGCAGGGCAAGGTGCTGGCCGATGCCCGGGGCGAGGTGATGCGCGGCATCGAGATCATCGAGTTCGCCACCGGTATTCCTCATCTGCTCAAGGGCGACTATTCCGACCAGGTGGCCACCGGCATCGACCAGTTTTCCCTGCGCCAGCCCCTGGGCGTGGTGGCCGGCATCACGCCGTTCAATTTTCCGGTCATGGTGCCCATGTGGATGTTTCCCCTGGCGCTGGCCTGCGGCAACACCTTCGTCCTCAAGCCCTCGGAGCGCGACCCCACGGCCGCGCTGCTGATGGCTGAGCTGCTCAAGGAAGCCGGCCTGCCGGACGGCGTCTTTCAGGTCGTACAGGGCGACAAGTCCGCGGTCGATGCGCTGCTGGCCGCGCCCGAGATCGAGGCATTCAGCTTCGTGGGGTCCACGCCCATCGCCCAGTCGCTGTATGCGCAGGGTTGCGCGCGCGGCAAGCGGGTGCAGGCCCTGGGCGGCGCCAAGAATCACCTGGTGGTGATGCCCGATGCGGACCTCGGGCAGGTGGAAGATGCCCTCATCGGCGCCGCCTACGGCGCGGCGGGCGAGCGCTGCATGGCCATCTCCGTCGCGGTTGCCGTGGGCGCCGCCGCCGATGCCCTGGTTGAGCGCCTGCAAAAGCGGCTGGCCCGCTTGCGGGTCGGCGACGGCACGGATCCCGCCAGCGAAATGGGTCCCCTGGTGAGCGCCGTGCACCGCCAGCGCGTGCTCGATTACATCAACGGCGGCGTGGCCGAAGGCGCGCAACTGGTGGTCGACGGACGCGAATTGCGTGTTGCCGGCCGCGAGCACGGCTACTTCCTGGGCCCTTGCCTCTTCGACCACGTGAAGCCCGGCATGCGCATCTACAACGAGGAGATCTTCGGGCCGGTGTTATCGGTGGTGCGCGTGCCCGACCTCGAGCACGCCCTGGCGCTGGTTAACGAGCACGAATACGGCAACGGCGTTGCCCTGTACACGGCCGATGGCGCCAGCGCCCGCGAGTTCACGCGCCGCTGCCGTATCGGCATGGTGGGCATCAATGTGCCGCTGCCCGTGCCCACCGCGTATTACTCGTTCGGCGGCTGGAAGCGCAGCCTGTTCGGCGATACGCATATCTACGGCATGGAAGGCGTGCGGTTCTACACGCGCTACAAGGCCGTGATGCAGCGCTGGGGTGACGGCAGCCGGGCGGGCGCCCAGTTCGCCATGCCCACCTCGCGCTAGGCCCCGATTTTCACGGGTGATTCCCTCTCGCCTCCGTGGTGAGATTCCCGCAGCGGCGGCAACGGTGGGTTTTTACCCGGAACCCTTGCGACAGTTGTCGTGGCCGCGGGTGGGGTTTCGGGGAGGGGCGCAGCCCCTTCCTGAAGCGTGGCAAGAGGCCCTGCCCCGGGCGGTTCCGGGACAGGGCCACCGCCATCGAGCCGAGCCCCGTCAGTTGTTGTCCGGAACTCCGCCGCTTTCGCGCTCCCGCGCGGCGGCAGCCTGGATCGCCATGTCCTCGAGCTCCTTGTAGCGCTTGATCTCGGCGGCAAAGCGCGCATCGACGTCATGCATTTCCTGCTGCACTTTTTCCTTCACGTGCTGCTGCTGGTCGATCAGCACGCGGTTCGCCTCGAAGGCTGACTTGAGCTTGGCGGGCATCTCGCGCTTGACGTAGAACTCGGCCTCGTCGTCGAGGCGCTTGCGCTCTTTCTGGTACTGCTCGATGCGCTGGTCGGCGCGATCGACCAGCACCTGCTGGTTGGCCAGGGCGCGCGACCGGGCCGCTTCAATCTCGCTCACGCTGCCATAGGTCTCCAGCAGCGCGCGGTCCTTGCGCGACTGGGCCCGGTCCTGCTCCTCCTGGCGGCGGCGCTCTTCTTCGTCCTGGTCGCGCTTGCGGCGCTGCTCCTGGGTGAGCGGCGCCGGAATGAGATGGTGCAAGGTGCCGTCGGGATTGAGCTCGCGGATATCCTCGCCTTTGCACTCGGGCGGCGGCAGGCCGCCGCTGATGGTGCGGCCGTGCGAGGTGCAGACGTAGAGGAACTGCTGGGCCTGCACCCTGGGCGCGAGCACCAGGGCCAGGACCAGAGCCGCGGGCAGTGCGCGCCGCAGCGCAGGGTTCCGGCGGGAGCGGGAGACGGGCAGGGTGTCAGGCGCCATAGCGTTTGCGGTAACTTTCCACGGCTGGAATCTGGTGACGCAGCGCGGCTGCATGCGGACTGCCCGATTGCAGGAAGCCCAGCAGATCGTCGACATCGGCAATGGCGATGACGGGTGTGCCCGTGGTGCGCTCGAAAGCCTGCACCGCGGATTCGGACGAGAGATCATTGTCGGTGCCGGTGCGTTCACGCCGGTCCAGCATGATCACCACGCCGGCCGGCTCCGCGCCGCTGGCGCGAATGAGCGCCACGGATTCGCGCTTGGCGGCGCCGTCCGTGATGACATCGTCAATGATGAGCACCCGGCCCGCCAGGGGCGCACCCACCAGCGTGCCGCCTTCGCCGTGGTCCTTGGCTTCCTTGCGGTTGTAGGAAAACGGCACATCCAGGCCCAGCTCGGACAGCGCCATGGCGGTTGCCGCCGCCAGGGCGATGCCCTTGTAGGCCGGGCCAAACAGCATGTCAAAGCGGAGCGTGCCGGCCTGGACGCTGGCAACGATGGCCTGCGCATAGAATCCGGCGAGCCGACGCAGGGCCGCGCCGTGATCGAAATGGCCGGCATTGAAGAAATAGGGGGTCTTGCGGCCGCTTTTCGTGGTGAAATCGCCAAACGTCAGCACGTCGGATGCAACGGCGAATTCGACGAATTTCTCGGCTTGCGGGTTCAGATTGCGGGCCATGCAGTCATTGACACTCTTGTTTACGCTGCCGCAACACCGTGTCGCGGCCGCGCTATTTTAAAAATACGGCACAGTGCCGCCCGAGCCGGGAGCGTACCGCACTGTCATTGCCGGGGAATTGCTGGAATCGCCATGTTTCGCATCGTCACTTGTAACGTTAACGGCCTGCGATCGGCCGCCAGCAAGGGGTTCATGGACTGGCTGGACGCGGCCGCGCCGGACCTGGTCTGCCTCCAGGAGGTGAAAGCCCACGAGGCGGACCTGCCCGAACCCCTGTTGCGCCCCGCTGCCTGGCACGCGCACTTCCATTGCGCCCAGACCAAAGGCTATAGCGGAACCGCGGTGTATGCAAAAAAGCCGCCGCGCAAGGTGCGCACGGGCTTTGGCAGCCGTGAATTTGACGCCGAAGGGCGGTATGTGGAGGCCGAATTTGCCAATCTCACCGTCATCAGCGTCTATTTCCCCTCCGGCTCCAGCTCGCCGGAGCGCCAGGAGGCCAAATTCCGCTTTCTCAAGGTGTTTCTGCCGCACTTGCAGCGCTTGGTCGCTGCCGGCCGGGAAGTGATCCTCTGCGGGGACATCAATATTGCCCACAAGGAGATCGACCTGAAGAACTGGCGGGGCAACCGCAAGAATTCGGGTTTCCTGCCCGAAGAGCGGGCCTGGTTGGACGGCTTGTTTGGCGAACACGGCTGGGTGGACGTCTTTCGCCGGCTGGATGAGCGCCCCGAGCAGTACACCTGGTGGAGCAACCGGGGCCGCGCCCGCGAAAACAACGTGGGGTGGCGCATCGACTACCAGATTGCCACCCCGGGCATTGCGGCCAAGGCCAAGCGCACGCAGATCTACACCGCGCAGCGCTTCAGCGACCACGCTCCCCTCATCGTTGATTACACCGGGCGGCTGTGACAGCGCCACCGCAAGCATCACGCGACGCGCCGGTTCATCCTGCCGCAGCGGCTGCGCCATCGGAACCTGCGGCGCCGGCCCGTGCCTCGGTGTGGCGCGTCTACCTGGAACCGGCGGCGCTGCGGATGCTGGTGCTGGGTTTTGGCGCCGGCATGCCCTTCATCCTGATCTACGGCACGCTGCCCTTTCGCCTGCGCGAGGCGGGAATTGGGTTGGCTGCCATCGGATTCATCAGCTGGGTCGTGCTGCTCTACCCCTTCAAGTGGGTCTGGGCGCCGCTGGTAGACCGGATTGCCTTGCCGGTGCTGACGCGGCGTTTTGGCCACCGGCTCGCCTGGCTGCTGCTGGCCCAATGTGGCATCGTCGCCGGCCTGCTGCTCATGGCGCTGGTGGACCCGCGCGAACAACTCGCGCTGTTGATCGCCTGCGCGCTGCTCACCGCATTTGCGGGCGCGACGCAGGATGTGGCGCTGGATGCGTATCGCATTGAAGCGGCGCGTGCCGAGCAGCAGGCGGCGCTGGCGGCCATGTACCACTCGGGGTACCGATTGGGCATGATCTGGGGCGGTGCCGGGGCACTGTGGCTGGCGGCCCGCGCGGCGCAGGGTGCCGCCGATTACCACCCGCAGGCCTGGACGACCGCCTACGCCGTGATGGCGGCCTCGATGATTGCCAGCGTGCTCGTGGCGGCCTGGGCGCCAGAGGGCCGTTCGGCAGAGTTGCCGCCCACCGCATCGGCGCAGCACTTGACGCTCGCGCAACGCATGGCCGCGCTGCTGGCGCCGTTTCAGGACCTGCTGCGCCGCTGGGGCTGGTATGCCTTGCTGGTGTTCGGACTCATCTCCAGCTACCGGCTCGCCAACCTGCTCATGGGTGTGATGGCCAATCCGTTCTATCACGACATCGGCTTTACCAAGGACCAGGTGGCGGCGGTGTCGAAGATCTACGGCGTGGTGCTGTCACTGGTGGGCGGCTTTGTGGGCGGGGTGCTCACGCTGCGCGTCGGCATCCGGCCCGTGATGTGGGGCGCCGCGCTGGTTTCCTCGGCCTCCATCCTGCTCTATGCCTTGCTGGCCACGCGCGGGCCGGACCTCACCCTGCTGATCGTTGCCGTCTCCACCGACAACTTCGCCGAAGGTATCGCCGGCACCGTCTTCATCGCCTATCTTTCCGGGCTTACCAACCGCAACTACTCGGCCACCCAGTACGCGTTCCTGTCGTCGTCGGCGCTGCTGCTGCCCAAGATCGTCGCCGGTTTTTCCGGCCTTGCAGTGGAGTCGTTCGGGTATGCGGCCTTCTTCTGCGGCTGTGCGCTCACGGGGGTCTTGCCGCTGACGCTCATGTGGGCCGTGGGCCGGTTCGTTCCGGATCAGCGCTTCTCGAAGCGGTAGACGGCCACCGTGGCCCGCAGGTTCTCCAGCCAGGTTGCCGGCTGGCCCCGGGCCAGCAGGGCGCGGTCGGTGATGCGCAGGCCCAGGCGTGCCGCCAGCAGTTCAAAATCCTTGGGCGTGCACAGGTGAATGTTGGGCGTGTCGTACCACTGGTAGGGAATGTCGGGCGTCACCGGCATGCGCCCGCCCAGCAATGAGACGGCGTGGCTCCAGTGGCCGAAGTTGGGGAAGCTGACGATGCCGTGGCGGCCCACGCGCACCATTTCATGCAGCACGGCCTCGACGTTATGCATGGCCTGCAGGGTCTGGGACAGCACGACCGTGTCGAACATGCCGTCGGCGAACATGCGCAGCCCGGATTCGAGGTCCGCCTGCACCACGTTCACGTTGGCGCGCACGCAGGCCAGCACGGACGCGTCGTCGATCTCGATGCCGTAGCCGGTGCAGCGCTGCGAATCGCGCAGGTAGGCCAGCAGCGTGCCGTCGCCGCAACCCAGGTCGAGGATGCGTACATCGCTGGCGATCCAGTTGGCGATCTGAACGAGGTCCTGGCGCAGTTTCATCGCGCGCCCCCGCTAGTGCCCGCCGGCGTGGTATGGCCCGGCAGGCCCTGGAAGATGCCGTCGAAGTACGCCGCCACCAGCTTGTGGTAGCGCGCGTCGTCGAGCAGGAAGGCATCGTGGCCGTGCGGGGCGTCGATCTCCGCGTAGCTCACTTCGCGGCGGTTGGCGATGAGCGCGGCAACGATCTCGCGCGTGCGCGCCGGCGCGAAGCGCCAGTCGGTGGCAAACGACACCAGCAGGAAACGCGCCGTGGCCGGACCCAGGGCGCGCACGAGGTCGCCGTCGCAGACGCGGGCCGGATCGAAGTAGTCGAGCGCGCGGGTGATCAGCAGGTAGGTGTTGGCGTCGAAGTACTCCGAGAACTTGTCGCCCTGGTAGCGCAGGTAGGACTCGACCTCGAACTCGGCGCCATAGCCGAAGGCATAGTCCTCGGTGCGCAGGCTGCGCCCGAAGCGCTCGGTCATGTCGTCGCCCGACAGATACGTGATGTGGCCGATCATGCGCGCCACGCTCAGGCCGCGCCGCGGGACCACGCCGTGGGCGTAGTAGTCGCCGCCGTGGAAATCCGGGTCGCTCTGGATGGCGGTGCGGGCGACGTCGTTGAAGGCGATGTTCTGGGCGCTGAGCCGGGGCGTGGTGGCGATGGCCACGCAATGGCCGACGCGCTCCGGATACTGGATGGCCCACGAGAGCGCCTGCATGCCGCCCAGCGAGCCGCCCACCACGGCGGCCAGGCGCACGATGCCCAGGACGTCGCACAGGCGCGCCTGCGCATTGACCCAGTCTTCCACCGTGATCACCGGGAACGATGCGCCAAACGGGCGCCCGGTGGCCGGATCGATCGACTTGGGTCCGGTCGAGCCAAAACACGAGCCCAGGTTGTTCACCCCGATGACGTAGAAACGCCGCGTGTCTATGGGTTTGCCCGGTCCCACCATGTTGTCCCACCAGCCGGTGCTGCGCGGCTGATCGGCATAGGTGCCGGCAACGTGGTGCGACGCGTTGAGCGCGTGGCAGATGAGTACGGCGTTGCTGCGGTCGGCGTTGAGCGTGCCGTAGGTTTCGTAGCGCAGGTCGTAGCCCGCCAGCTGCGCGCCGCTGGCCAGTGCCAGCGGGTCCGCGAAATGCAGGTCCGTGGGTGACACCACCCCGACCGAGCCTGCCGGTGCTGCCGCCGCCCGGGTCATGGCTTCACGCTTTGCGCGCAGTTGCGCGGCCCTGCCCCGCACGCTTGCGTGCGGCACCGCTGGCGGCACGTTCCAGCGCCGCCCGGATGAGCGCGGGGTCGTGCAGCCGCGCCACGCGGCCGGCGAGGCGGGCGGCCGACTTCGAGTCGAGCTCGAAGAGCCGCTGCTTCACGGTGAGCAGCTGCGCCGGATTCATGGAATAGCGCCGCAGGCCCATGCCCAGCAGCAATTCGACGCTGGCGAGGTCACCGGCCATCTCGCCGCACACGGATACGGGCAGGCGGGCGCGCGTGCCCGTGCGTATGGTGTGGGAGATCAGGTGCAGGACCGCGGGGTGCAGTGGTTCGTACAGGTAGGCTACGGCGCTGTCGGTGCGGTCGATGGCCAGGGCGTACTGGATGAGGTCGTTGGTTCCCAGCGACAGGAACTTGAGCCGTTCGATGAAGGGGCCCAGGTTGAGAGCCGCTGCGGGTACCTCGATCATGCCCCCGACGGGAATGCGCGCATCGAATTTCTGCTTGCGCTCCTTGAGCTGTTCCTTGGCCTTGCCCACGAACTGCAGCGCCTGGTCGATCTCGTGCATGTGCGCGAGCATGGGCACCAGGATACGAACCGTGCCGGTGGCCGAAGCCCGCAGGATGGCGCGCAGTTGCGTGAGAAACAGGTCCGGATAGGCCAGGCAGTAGCGGATGGCGCGCAGCCCCAGCGCCGGATTGGGTTCCACGGCCTGGCCGTCGCCGCCGTCCATCGCCAGCCCCAGGCTCTGCCGCGCCGTGGCGTTGAGGACCTTGTCGGCGCCGATGTCGAGCGTGCGTATCACCACCGGCTTGCCCTTCATCGCCCGCGCCACGCGCGAATAGGACTCGAACTGCTCGTCCTCGCTGGGCAGCGTATCGCGGTTCATGAACAGGAATTCCGTGCGGAACAGGCCAACGCCATCGGCGCCGGCATCGAGGGCATCGCGTACGTCCTCGGGCATCTCGATATTGGCCAGCAACTCCACGGGTATGCCGTCCTTGGTGCGCGACAGCTTGCCGCGCAGCTTGCGCAGTTCGGTGCGCGCCTGCCCCTGCAGCAGGATGCGCTGCCGGTAGTCCACCAGCGCCGCTTCGTCGGGCAGCACCACGACGCGCCCGCTGTCCGAATCGACGACGAGCAGGTCGCCTTCTTCGATGGTCTCGCGGGCGTCGGCGACGCCAACCACCGCGGGCAGCCCCAGGCTGCGCGCCAGGATCATGGTGTGCGAAGTGGGTCCGCCCAGTTCGGTGATGAAGCCTGCCAGGCTGCCGCCCTCGTCCTCGCGAAAGTGCAGCACGTCGGCCGGCGCCAGGTCGTGGGCCACCAGTATCAGACGCTCGCCCTCGCCCAGCTTGCGGGCGGGCGCAACCGGCGAGGGCCGGCCACCGGCCAGCCGGCGCAGCACGCGCTCGACCACCTGCCGCACGTCCTGCGAGCGGCTGCGGAAATACTCGTCGTCGATGGACTCGAACTGCTGGCAGACTTCCTCGAGCTGTATGGTGAGCGCCCATTCGGCGTTGATCAGGCGCGTGCGCACCAGGTCGCGCGGCGCATCGCACAGCAGCGAATCGTCCAGGATCATCCGGTGCAGGTCGAGAAAAGCCCGCACCTCGGCCAGCGCATCGTCGGCAACGTTGTTGCGCAGCTCTTCGAGCTCGGCGCGCACCAGCGAGAAGGCATTGTTGAGGCGCGCCACTTCGTGCAGCACATCGCCGCGCTGGATGTTGAACTGGCGGATGTCGAGCTCGCTGGGCGCCAGCAGGTGGGCACGGCCGATGACGATGCCGCGCGCCACTCCCAGTCCGGTGAGCTGCTTGCCCATCGCCATCAACCCGTCGCTTCGCCAAAGCCGCTGTCGATGAGTTCACCGATGGCCTGGACCGCCTTCTCCTCGTCGAGGCCGTCGGCCTCTATCGTGACAACGCTTCCCGCGCCGGCCGCCAGCATCATTACGCCCATGATCGACTTGGCATTGACGCGCCGCGCGTCCTTGGCGATGAAGACCTCGCACGGGAAACGCGAGGCCGCCTGCGTCAGCTGCGCCGAAGGCCGGGCATGCAGCCCAAGCTTGTTGCGGATGGTGAAGGGGCGGGAAATCATCGTCGGGAGATCATCGTTTGCCGGGTGCCGCCGCGGGCGCCGCGGGTGCAGCTGGTGCAACTGGTGCAACCGGCGCCGCCGGTGCGGCGAAAACCCCCGAATTTGCCGAATCCGCCGTCATGTCCTGCACGCCGTTCACGCCGCCGGCCACCGTCTTGGCCACGAGCTCGGCCAGCCGTAGATCGCCGTAACACAGCGCCCGCAGCAGCATCGGCAGGTTCACTCCCGACACCACCGCCACGCGCCCGGGGTCGGCCATGCGCGCGGCCACGTTGCCCGGGGTGGCGCCGATCACATCGGTCAGCACGATCACCCCTTCGCCGCGATTGACCTCGCGCACGAGCTGCGCGGCCTGTGCCACGGCACTGCCGATATCGGCATCGGGCGCAACGTCCAAGCCGACCATCTGCCGCGACGCTGCGCAGGGATCGCGGCTGTAGACGTGGCGGGCCGCTTCGATGAGGGCGCTGGCCAGGGGCCGGTGGGCGATGATGACGATGGTGACCATGACGCGTTGGGCAAGGACGCTTTCGGGAGGATTTGTGCTGGGCGGATTTGTGCCCGGCCCGCGATTATCGCGCTTTCAGCGCTCGCTTTCAGCTTGCGCTTTCAAACCGCCGGGCAGGTGCTGCCAGGCGCTGTTCCAGCGCGTCGGCGAAGGCGGCGGCCACATCGAAGCCGCTTTGCTGGGTGATTTCAACGAAGCAGGTGGGGCTAGTGACGTTGATCTCCGTGAGATGGTCGCCGATGACGTCCAATCCCACCAGCAACAGGCCGCGCGCGTCGAGGGTGGGGCCCAGGGACGCGGCGATTTCACGATCGCGCTGCGTGAGTTCGCGCGCATAGCCGGTGCCGCCCGCCGCCAGGTTGCCGCGCGACTCGCCGGCCTTGGGCACGCGCGCCAGCGCGTACGGCACGGGTTGGCCGCCGATGAGCAATATGCGTTTGTCGCCCTGCGCGATCGCCGGCAGGAAGCGCTGCGCCATGACGGTACGCGTGCCTTCGATGGTCACGGCTTCGAGGATCGCATTGGTATTAGGGTCGCCCGGCGACAGCCGGAAGATGCCGCTGCCCCCCATCCCGTCGAGCGGCTTGACGACGATCTCGCCCTGTTCGCGCTGGAATGCCAGGATCTCCGCGGGGTCGCCGGTCACTACGGTGGGGGCGATGAAGGCGGTGAACTCGGTGATGGCGAGCTTTTCGTTGTGGTTGCGCAGTGCGGCCGGATCGTTGAAGACCCGTGCCCCCGTGCGCAGGGCGGCGCCCAGCAGGTGGGTGGCGTACAGGTATTCCGAGTCAAACGGCGGATCCTTGCGCATGAGCACGGCCGCGAATCCATCCAGGCCGTGCGACTCTGCCGGTCCCGCGGGCGTGAACCACGGGGCGCCGTCGGCCAAGGCGCCGGTTGACGTGACGGGCGCCAGCGTAATGGGCAGCGCCAGCGCCTGCACCCCGCCGTAGCCCCTGGTCGGTTCCGATGTCCCGCTGCGCGCGCTGCTGTGCCAGCTCAGTTCCCGCGGCGTGCACACCCAGATCCGGTAGCCGCGCAGGGCCAGCGTGCGCATCATCGCGATGCTCGAATCCTTGGCCGGCTTGAGCGCATCCGGAGGATCGATCACGAACAGCAAGTCTCGCGGTCCGGCGCCTTGCCCGGTCCTGCTGTCGTTTGCCATGGTGGCCACGCGGTGCGGGTCCGCTTAACCGGCGAGCGCCGGTGCGGCGGACACGCCAGGCGGATTGCCGCCGGCTTTCGCCGGATTCGTACGCTCCAGCTCCAGCGCCGCAGCCAGCAGGGCCAGCCGGCCGATGACGCCGTACACGTAGTAGCGGTTGAGCGCGCTTTCGCCGGGCTCCGCGTGCTGGTCCGGCAGGTTGCAGCTGCACGGGAAGGCCAGCGGCACGAAATGCATGCCGGGCGCGTTGAGGTTCTCGTCGATGCCGCGATCCGGGTGGACGCGGTAGAAGCCGCCCACCACATAGCGGTCGATCATGTAGACCACGGGTTCGGCCACGCCGTGCTCGACCTTCTCGAAGCTGGGCACACCTTCCTGGATGATGACCTCGGAGACCTGCAGGCCCTCCTTCACCACCGCCATCTTGTTGCGCTGCTTGCGGTTGAGCGAAGCCACTTCCGATGCATCGTGGACGGTCATGATGCCCATGCCATAGGTGCCGGCATCCGCCTTGACGATGACAAAGGGCTTTTGCTGGATGCCATGGGCCCGGTACTTTTCCCGGATGGCGGTAAGGACGATGTCTACCTGGCTGACCAGGCAGTCATTGCTGGCCGTATCGCGGAAGTCGACCTCGGCGCAGCGCGCAAAAATGGGGTTGATCAACCACGGGTCGACCCCGACAAGTTGCGCAAATTCCGCCGCCACGTCGTCATAACAGGCGAAATGAGTTGATTTGCGGCGTACCGCCCACCCGGCGTGCGCAGGCGGAAGCATGGTCTGGGTGGGATCAAGCCCGCGCAGGATTTCCGGGATGCCCGCGGACAGGTCGTTGTTGAGCAGGACGACGCAGGGGTCGAAATCGGCCACCCCCACGCGATTGCCGGTGCGGCGGATGGGTTCCACCAGCAGGGACTGCCCGCCCGGCAGGGAGATGGTGGTGGGTGCCGTCACCTCTTCGGAGAGCGTCCCCACGCGCACGGCGAGTCCGCTGGACGACAGGATGCGCACCAGCCGCGCCACGTTGCTCAGGTAATGCACGTTGCGGGTGTGGCGCTCGGGCACCAGCATCAGCCGCCGTGCGTCCGGACACGCCCGTTCGACGGCGACCTGCGCCGCCTGCACGGCGCAGGGCAGGGTTTCCTCGGCCAGGTTGTTGAATCCGCCGGGAAACAGGTTGGTATCTATCGGCGCGAGCTTGAAACCCGCGTTGCGCAGATCCACCGAACCATAGAACGGGGGGGTATGGTCCTGCCACTTGAGCCGGAACCAGTGTTCGATTTCGGACATGGAGTCCAGGATCCGGCGCTCGAATTCCAGCACGGGACCGGCGGCAGCCGCCAGGTTGGGCACGCTCGGGGTGGACAATTGCTTGCTCCGTGAAACATCGACGGCGATTCTATTCCAAGGCGCCCGACCAGGGGCTGTGCCCGGTAAAGGGCTAGCCCCCCGCATACCCGGCGCCAGGGCAAAAAAAGAGGGCCTACATACAGGCCCCTAAATTGCCGCCCTCGCGGGCAGCATCCCTTGGAAAGAACCTCGTGGCGTCAGCCCATGGCGGTGCGCGGGTAGATGGGCTGGGACTGCATGGTGGTTGTGCCGTGACCTTTGCGGGGTTGCCGGGCGCCTACAGGGCGTCCTTGCCGGTTTCGCCCGTGCGGATGCGAATGACCTGGGCCAGGTCGAATACAAAAATCTTGCCATCGCCGATCTTTCCGGTGCGGGCGGACTTTTCTATGGCCTCGATGGCGCGGTCCAGCAGGGCTTCGTCGACCGCCGCCTCGACTTTGACCTTGGGGAGAAAGTCGACCACGTACTCGGCGCCGCGGTAGAGCTCCGTATGACCGCGCTGGCGTCCGAAGCCCTTGACCTCGGTTACGGTAATGCCCTGAACGCCGACGCCCGACAGTGCCTCGCGCACTTCATCGAGCTTGAACGGCTTGATCACGGCAGATATCAGTTTCATTTCCTCGCTCCAACGCTCGGGGCTGCTGTGCGCCGTAGTACCTGTTTGAGAGGGCCTCGGCCGGCATGTAATCTGTAAGCAACATGCGTGCCATCCAATCACAGGGTTTTTGCCAGTGGAATGTCCGTGCTGACGGCAGTCGGCAAAAGAGATCGCACTATGATGGTGATAAATGCACTAATAAAGTGGATTCTTGGAGCGCGGGCGTTATCGTAATCAGAACCACCCGGCGGCCGCGCCAGCCGATATTGCTGCGCTGCCAGTAAACGGCGGGGCTGGGGGGCTCGAAAGCACGGCGGGCGCTGACGTGATCCTGGGGCGAATGCGTCCCGGGCGCTTCCCTGGCCATTGGTACGGGATTTGCTTAGAAATTCTGGGGAAATGCGGTCATTGGGTAATTTATTGACACCCGCGCAAGGTTTACACCCGCCTGGCGTGCGGTTTGACGAGCGACTGAGGGACGGCCGAGAAGACATGCATCCAATGCAAGTAATGACACGCAATAACCGCCTGACCGGAAATGCCCAAAATGCGCTCGCAGTAAGTCCATGGGTCGAGGCCATGGGCTGGCGCCGCGCAACCTGCGCCGCATTTGCGCTGGCAGCCCTTGCGGTGGTTCCGGCGGCCTGGTCCGAGCAAGCCCCCCAGCCCGCGGCCGCGCCCGCAACAGCGCCCGGCACCTTCAAGCCAACCAAGGCCCAATTCGACGCCCTCAAGATCGTCACCATTGCCCGCACGAGCTTTCGGGCCGAACACATCACGGACGGCAAGATCGCGCTCAATGCCGACCGTACCACCCCGGTCTTTTCTCCGTATTCCGGACGCGTTACCAAGGTGATGGTGGGCCTGGGCGAATACGTGAAGCAGGGTCAGCCGCTGTTGGCGTTGCAGGCCTCGGAGTTCGTGCAGGGACAAAGCGATCTGCTCAGCGCGCAGGCGGGCGTGGCCAGCGCACATGCCCAGTTGTCGCTGGCGGTGACCAACGAGCAGCGCAAGCACGCTCTTTATGACGCCAAGGCGGGCTCGCTGCAGGATTGGCAACAGAGCCAGAGCGATCTGGCGGCGGCGCAAGGCGCCGCGCGCACGGCCGACGCCGCCCTTGCGGCCGTGCGTAACCGCCTGGCCATACTGGGCAAGAGCGAAGCGCAAATCGATGAACTGGCCAACGCCGGCAAAATGGACCCGGTGGCCTACGTTCTGGCGCCCATCTCCGGCACGGTCACCGATCGTCAGGTGGGCCCGGGCCAGTATCTGCAGGCGGGCGCTTCCAATCCGGTCTACACGGTGGGCGACCTCAGCAATGTCTGGCTGGTGGCCAACGTGCGCGAGACCGATGCGCCCTTCGTCAAGAAGGGCGATACCGTCGAAGTCCACGTGGTTGCCCTGCCGGAACGCACCTTCTCCGCGCGCGTGACCTATGTCGCGCCCACGCTGGATCCGTCCAGCCGCCGCGTCACCGTGCGGGCCGAAATCACCAACAGCGACGGCCTGCTCAAGCCCGAGATGTTTGCCAGCTTCACCATCCTTTCCGGCAGCCCGGGCAGCGCGCCGGCCGTGCCCGACAGCGGCGTCATCTACGAAGGTAGCGATGCCCGCGTCTGGATTGCCGGGGACGACGGCACGCTGGCGCTGCGCAAGATCAAGCCCGGCCGCTCGGCCAACGGATTCCTGGAAGTCCTGGAGGGTGTCAAGCCGGGTGAAAAGGTCGTGGCCAGCGGCGCCCTGTTCATCGATCGCGCGGCACAAGGCGACTGAAACCGGACGGCCGCGTGCTTGTCTTCCCGCCGTCGCGAGCCGACCGGCTATGCAACTTCACCACTAATACCGAAACTGCGAGCCTCCCATGAACGGCATCATCGCCTACGCGCTGAAGCAACGGATCCTGATGCTGGCGCTGCTGATCGGCATGCTGATCGCCGGCGTCGTGAGCTTTCTCAAGCTCAACATCGAGGCCTACCCCGATCCGGTGCCGCCGCTGGTCGACATCATC